>RBWB01581022.1_pt1 | contig 69492 bp, 92 predicted proteins | sample 2014201 | NCBI WGS metagenome assembly RBWB01 (sample SAMN10133834, study PRJNA383868) | Human oral metagenome, whole genome shotgun sequencing project. | isolation source: supragingival plaque isolated from 88 juvenile twins | host: Homo sapiens | place: Australia
GGAGTTCGCAGATCTCTCGTACCGTGACTGTGTTGCGTTTATGTCTCGTATGTTAAGTGAAGAAAACATTGATGTGGCAAAATATCTAGCTGACTCTACCAGAGAGGAGGAAGGGATGATTGCTGCACTTGCGGTGGGTGTGATGAGACACGTAAATGATACTGTGTACGAGCCCCATGAAGGTAAATACTATGATGATGTTATCGCACACGGGGCACGTACGTTGTTTAAAGAACCTGGGTGGGCTAAGACACTAGTTACTGAGTGGGTTAGCAAAATTCGAGAAGAAGGACGGTAAGTATGATTGATCCAGCAAATTACATTATGCGGGTATGGGATCTTGAGGCGCAACATTTGGCTGATTACCGTTTGACGGAAGGGATGCTAATGGCGTTATCCCAATTAGGGCTTTTACAACGAAAGGTGTTTAGTGTTAAACAACCTAAAGATAATCCTCGTCTAACCGCCACTATATTACATTCTACAAATTTCAAGAGGGGTGGTAAATATAGACCTGACAAGGTAAAGAAACTGGAGAAACTACACATAATGCCGGGTCGTTGGATCTCTTTTGATGAGGTTGGTGAAGGTATGCTGTGGTCGTCTGAGTATTTGGTTAGCCACTTTGTTGGAAGCAGTTCAATGTTTCTAACCACTAAACGAGAATTACCAACACAAGCATATTTATGGGTTGAGAGAGTTGGGTTGTGGGGGCCTATTGATCCACTCAAACGCGAATATTGGTTGCCAGAATTGGAGTCCGCAGTAAAGGCTGTTAAGTTGTTTGAGACAGCACCTGCCGATCTTAGAGATTGGATGCTGGGTGAGATCGCACCAATGATCAAGGTAAAGACTAGTTTAGAGATTGTGTAAAATTATACAAGATGGAGATTAAGAAAATGAGTAAACGTACACGGTTCGTTAAAATAAAATACAAAAAGCGTAAAACACCTGAACTTGTTAGAAGAATATATCAGATGGTTGAGGAAGCCTTCGAGTTCGGCACCAACCCATATGGTGCAGATTACGCACGAGAGATTGTAGAAGGTGGTGAGTATTGCAGCCACCGCCAAGGTGCAAAGGATCTTATGGACATGAGCAAGAAGGAGGCTAGCATCACTGTATTCGACTTGATCGGTCTTGTTGTTAATTATGAGAAGTTCAATTTTGGCGAGGTATATACGGACATTACGAGCGCCGAAAATGTTGCCACTATGGTGCAAAATGCCATGACCGAGCACTTGGTCAGAGAAGCTGCATATGATGAGTTAGACGGCTGCTTGGATCGTCAGATGACTGATCAAGAGGTGCGTGACGTGTATTATGCGATACGTGAATATATAAAAGACCGCCCATATTGGTGGACTGATCTAAATTGCATGGTGTGATTATGGGAAAAATTAAATACAACAAAGAGCTAACTCCGGTACTTATTCGTTATGTGTACGATGCGTTCCATCAGTATTTCGAGAACAGCGGGCACCCGACCGGGGAGGACTATCACGCTGCAGTGTTTGAAAACCAGAATGTGTTAGTCTGGGATTGGGAGGCGGACGAGGCTATGGACGACCTGTGTCGCCACCCGAGCAGCAAATACCATGTGCTGTGGCTTGTACGCAAGCTGGTAGAGTACCTGGACGTTGATATTAAACAAGGTGGGTTCGATCCTACTGATTCGGCAGAGATTGCCAACACGTTGATCAGTATGTTTGGCAAAGCGCTGATCCATATGGCTAAGCCGGAGGCGGTGTTGAGCAATAAGGATATGCCGATGACTACACGTGAGCTAGAGCTTGCGTATGCGTCTATTGCAAGTTTTGTAGAAAGACATCCACTGTGGTGGGTGAATGCGGACGACCATGTGTAATATTACACGACGTAGTGGTCGAACCACTATAGTGTAAGAAAAGGAATATAATATGAAACCAATTAGTGTTATTCGTAAAATCGCAAAAGAATTTGGGTATAAACTTGTTATCGAAAGCGGAAGTATTAGTAAGTTTTATGAGTTCGATGGAATGCAGTCTATGTATGGTACAGACATGGCGCAACTAGATAAGCTGGCGCATGCGTTGACATTCCGTGAAGTTGTACTCGCCACGGTGGGAGAGGATGTGATCAAACAAGACGAAGGGGTTGGTGAGGTGGTTGGCCTTCGCACCTGGTTCAAGCGCCCTGAGATTGACTCTGGACGATTCGAGAAGGTGAAAGCAGACAACGCTGCAGGTTTCAAATACGAGCCTGTGTACAAACCGACTGGTAAGGTAGTGGAGTGTATGCTTGAGCTCTCACGTAGCATGCGGGTTCCACTTGAAATTGTACACCGAGACGGAGAGAATTTGATTCAACTTCCAATTCTTGATATACCAACAGACTTGTACGATCTACGGAACTCATGGGAGCTTGGGCAGTTGCTTACATGGCGTGATGACGTGATGCGTAACTTTACATATTCTGTAGTTATGGAAGACCAAGACGTCAAAGAAGTGAAGGGGCTTATGGAGTTGTTTGCTAAACATTTGGATGGTGAGCGCTACCCATGGATGCACAAGGTTGCTGACCGCACATTGCTTAGGTACCACTGGGAACGTAAGCCTACTGGCGAGCAAGTAACGTTTTCACCATACTTTCCTTGTGGTAAGTTGATTAACGAGCTCGGTAAACGTGGATGTAGTGTCATAGTGTTTAAGGTTGATGATAAAGACGATGCGTTTTATTTCGTCACTAACGCGTATCGGTTGCGTGATTACACATATGAGTTGGTCAATTTGCAGCAGCTAGCCGATGCGTACACTATACGTGACGAAGCAATACATGCCGTTGGTAAAGATGCAGTCATGGATGATGAGGACATTAACCACATCATGGGCTTTAAAGGGTGGTTGGTGCAGGATATCACAAAGTTACCAGGGATTGTCCGAGTACCTTCCGATAATGAATTAGGTTATACGTATGAGGTAGCAAATGAGTCTGGCACTAAATGTAGTTAAACTGTTGGCGCGCGAGGCTGGGTTCCCGTTGCGGGAGTACGCCACCCCAACATACAAGTATTTTGTATTTGAGGGGCTGCCAGTGACGTTGACATTAGATAAACAAGGGCGGTCTATGCTGGCTGCCCGACTGCAGTTGCGCGATAACATCCGGGCACGGTTAAAGGGCATAAACATCCTGGAAGATAAGAGCCTTGCCGAGCTGCACGGGTTGCGTGCGTGGATCTTGGCAGAGATGCCGGAGCCAATGTCGCAGTGGGGCGTGAAGAAGATCAAGGCTAGAAACGAGCTCGGTTATAAGTGGGTTGTTGATGATGACTACCAGAAATTATCTAAGTGGCCCGTGTGAATGGGATGGGGAGTGGATCTTAGTGAATGGTGTTCGTACTCGCAAGTGCCACACTCTGCTCGAATTTGATCGATACGTGGTGGCTCAACAGGTAATGGAGTCACTACAAGACCTCGATGACGATTTGTTGAACGAGGTGGAAATGTACATAAAGACATTAAGGAGAGAGTAATGTCTAGCCAGATAGAAGTAGAAACAAATGAATTTACAGGCATGGACGCCGCCAATAGAGTAGGCGACGCCTTGAGAGATGCCATATGTGGGATTTTGTCCATGTGGATCTCATCTTGTGTAAATTCTAATGGTGGGTTCAAGAAGCTAGGTCGGATAATGTTCTACAGAGGCGGAACGTTTTACGGTGCGAACCATCAAGCGTTGGTACGAAGCATGCTTGAGGATTTTCAGATGAAGTCGACGCCTTGTTAGAAACAGGAGAAGTCGATTTTAGACCGTTGCTGAACAAGTACATCCGTGAAGTACAGAATATCCGAGTGGAGGAGCTGGTAGATGACCACTGAATTTAGTGAAGCTGCTATAAAAGCCAATATACTGGTGAACTCCGCCAAAGGGGAGGGTGTAGCAGTGGTAGTACTCCGCAAGCTGTTTAAAGACTCACAAATATATGAGAAGTTGTCTGATGCAGAACTTGAGGATATGTTCGTTCAGACGTTGCGGTCTGGAGACCAATTAAACCGTGCACTACTTGAGAGAGTGTGCGCTGATTACGCATTAACTTTAGATGAGGTTTTATCAAGATGAAAAATGATCTCGAACTTCACCCTATGATGTACAAGCATCTATTACAAAGTATGACATCTTACACTATGCTGGCGATGCACAATCTGGCACAGGAGTACTGCGGAGGTGAAATACATACAATAGTGTTTCCGGTCGTTTTTGAAGGTTGTGAATATATGGCAAACACTAGAGAGCTGGCTGATAAAATTTCTAGTTCGTCCGTTGCAGCTATTAAGACCGTACAGCAAGATGGTGGGTCTGTCTTTGACGCACTAGATGCAGCGTTCGCTGTTATCCGCTCTGTGCAATTCGCTAAAGGACGTAGCGCGTAATGTCTAAGCCACGTAGAGTCTCACAAACAAAGCAACTGAGTGGCGAAGGCATCCGTGCGTTAATGGAACAAGCCGGCGTGGATAACGACAGCATCGCAGCCTTACTTGAGAAGTTGTACAATGAGCAATTCTCGGTGCGTCAACGATTCAAATTTGAATCGAAGATCCTGCGCAATGCCACCACCAAGTTGTCTGTACGTAATGCACAGACACAGGTGTATGAGGCAGCGTGTCTGGCATACGCAACCAACCTCCAGAGTATACCGGAGCAAGCGACTATCATACCGTATAGGTCGGTTGCTCGTAATATTAGTCTGCACTACCCTGGCTTACGTCAAGTCATGGTGGATACGGTGTGTAAACTTACACACGATGGAGGTGAAGTATGACGGAATGTGTTTTGGTTCGTTGCGTGGCGTTTAACGGAGTCCATGGGGACATCCTTAAACTTGAGAAGTACCAAGCAGGTAAAGTGTGGAGAGTGGTGCTAACAGCGAAGCATCCGGACGGAAGTGAGGCAGAGCTTTACAGCGAGAACTTCAAGTCTGATGTGGAAGCTGATGAAGCGTTTAATAAGTGGTTTGCTCGATTAGATCGGGAGACAGAAAAGTTCAAGGGGTGACAACGTGGCAAAGTCGTCGAACAAACGGAAGAACGGCAAGGTCATCAACCGCAAGGATGCGAACGTCAAACGAATGCGTAGACAAGCAGCACACGATCTTAAAGACTTGGTCGTGTGCTGTTGCGTAGATCGGCAGGAGCTTGACAGAGACCGTACCAACTTGGTATCGCGAACGGTGGTGTACAACCGTAAATTAAAGAAAATTGTGCCTGTGTCAAGACTGCAGGAGGTAGCGCTTAAAACTGAGCGCTGGGGCTGGAATATATTTACTGCAGTGGTGTGCCGTGACCAAACTGGTCATGTGTACTTCACCCGAGAACGGGACATCGTCACCAAAACAGAGGTGCTGCTGTCCGAGATGAACGACTACATAGCAGAAACGCTATGTGAAGATTTTAATGATGCTAACCCGTTGAACGTACTGACAATGGTATGGTATGCAACGCCGTATGAGTTGCCTGAGACTGAGGACTTGTTGCCGCTAGTGCTGGCACCTATCTGGTCACATAATGTGCTGGGTAACTGCCTGACGCGTTATGAGATGGAGAATGAAGATCTACAGGTGTTGTCGTATGTCACTGACAACTTCAAAGACTTCATGGACTGGTACATCCACCAGCGGGCGATCCGGCGTGATCTTTCTGTGGTGCGCAAGGTGGTCGTCACATTTGGCAAGACTGGTGAACGACAAGTGGCAGGTGAGTTACCAGCATGGCGTGATGCGTTCCTTAAGAACAAGCTCGACCAGTTGTGTGGCGTGACGTTGCCGAAGGCGAGCGTGCATGAGTTCGCCAAGATGCGGTGGGAAACGGAGATGGACGGTAGCAATACGGCGAGAGTATCAACTGCACTTTCTGGTCTACCTAAGTGTCTATGGGCGGACATGTCCATCACCGGGCAGGAGTTTACCGCAGAGCGGTTAGTGTTCAACAAGGAGAAAGACTGATGGAGGACATTGTTTTATGGATGTCGAGACTCGGTCTTGGGGTGGCGTTAATATTGGCTATCCTCGGGATTACGTTTTGGATAATGGTGTGACTATGTACAAGCACGAGAAGATAGCAAGAGACGACCATATACGAGTGCTCAAGGCTAATGGTATGACGGGGCGGACAATCAAGGTGTTCTTCCCTGAGTATTCGGAGAGCATAATCCGCAGGGCAGCTCCTACGAATATGTCATATGAGCTGTATGTATCTAACCGCACTTTGTCGTTGACACGTGTGCAGGTCGAGCGCATATACCAATGTATTATTTTAGGTTGGCCGCTGCGGGAAATAGCGAACAATGTGTGCAGCTACCCGCACGCGTTGGATGAGTTTGGCTCACTAGTTGAGATCTTGTACCGCATCCACTTGCGCGGGGTAACACTGCAGGTGTTCTCAGCCTTTTTGAAGTATTTACGTGACGGGCGGTCTGTGCGTCATGCAGTGACTATGCTTGATATGCCGGTCGAGTTGTCTTACAAGTTTAATGAGATGGTGGTAAATGGACGAAAAATCAGAGTTCCTCAGCTGCAACGGAGAGAGTACCGAGTGGATGAAGGCGCTGGTACTGACGTACCTCAAGACCCTTCCGATGAGTAATTTTGCACATCAGCCGGAGGCGGTGTTATTTGTTCATGAGGTGGAGTACGACGGGCACGAGTGGAGAGCAATTCCCAAGGCCTCGTCCACACGGTGGCCGTACTTAGAGCTGGTTAGCCAAACTTCCACCACCATTGTGGCAGTGCCTGTGCCGGTCGTGATGAAGGTACTGGTGGCATTAAAAGTGCAGATGGATTACTTTCGCATCGAGTCGAAGTTAATTGGGTTGTGTAATCGGTCAGTGTAGGAGTTAGTATGGAATATATAGTATTGCCGAGGGCGGCATTAGCAACCCTTTCGCAGGGTATGCACCGGTTCTTGACGAACCCTGCAGTGCACGATGTGTACGACCGCGAGTTCGACCGTGCGTTTACAGGCATAGCATTGCGTCATGACATCAGCCTGGACACAGCCACGCGACCTGCAGGTCGTGGGTACGGGATGGAGGTGGAGGTATCGCTTAACTCTGTAGTAAGTATCCCTCACGCAGTAACGACCGAGCACGTAGCAGCATGGCTGCGTAGTGACTTACTTTACAGGGGGTTCGGGCGCCAGTTCAGCATACAGAAAGATGGCACCGTGCCATACGGGTTCGAGGTTGTGACCGGGGTGTTGGATGAGTTGAATATCCGCCGGGCAATGGGAGTGCTGGCAAACAGTGACGTGTTGCGGTTGATGTGGGACTCAGAGACAAACACTGGGGTGCACTTTACTGTGGACAAGTTCCCGCACTCCTGGCAGACACTGCTGTTTTATAATATGTTTAATGACAAAGACTTTCTTAATGCGTACAAGCATGTCGTAGGGCGTAACCCAAATAGATTCTGCAAGGTGTCGGGCTTCGTACGCACCATCAGAGAAGCCAAGTCATTTGGGAAATATTCCGCGGTAAATATCCGTAAGAACGGGAGTATTGAAGTGCGGTTGTTTCGCACAGATCTTACAAAACTGGCACAGCAGTTCGATCTGGTCAGACGAGTTGAGGCGAAGGTGCTAAACGCCCGTAAACCAAAGGACTTGGCAACATCGCTGCAGGATTTGAAGGACAGTTTTTAGGCAATCGATCTAGGAGATCTAGACAAGTGACGGATTTCGGTTATACTGTATCTACAAAGAAACGGAAAGTAACCAAGCCAACGTCCAAGACGAAGGAAGGCAAGGTGAAAGATAAAGTGCGGTCGTTTTTACGCGCACTTCCTAACTGCTGGTGGTACATGCCATCGCAAGGGGCATTCGCTAAGGCGGGTGTTCCTGACTTTATCGGATGCTTGCGTGGGAGGATGTTCGCCATTGAGACGAAGTCCATATACTCAAGCCACAAAGTGACGGCGCTGCAAGCACAGCAGTTACAACAAATTGAATCGGCCGGGGGGATTGCCCTGGTTATTAATGAAAACAACGTAGACAACCTGGGAGACCTCCTTCATGTTGGTACTGACACTAGACTTTGAGACCTACTACGACGCTGAGCACACTATTGACAAGGTGTCCATGGGTCAGTACTTATTCGACAAGAAGGCACAGGTGATGATCCTCACTTACAAGGAAGGAGACGCCCCCACACGAGCGGCGACTGGTGAGGAGGAGATCCGCGAAGTTCTAAGCCGGTATGACTGGGCTCAGGTTATCCTTATTGCACACAACATTAACTTTGACGCGCGCATCATTCTTGATAAATTCGGGCACAAACCGGCTAAGTATATTGACACCATGGGGCTTATGGCGGCCACTGGTGGCAACGTTCTTATGAACGGAAACTCACTATCACACGTCTCCAAGCTGTTGCAGAAAGCAGGCGTAGTGGTTGCTGACAAAGGCGATGTGCGGGCCAAGGCTAAGGGCAAGCGTTTGTACCGATTCCCCGATGGGCGATGGTATATGCATGAGTGCGAGATCGATAACAAGTATCTTCACTCAATTATACTTAACAACTACACCAAAAAGGGCGTGTTGAAGAATGGCAAAAAGGATGCTAGGACAATCGTAGCTGACGCTATCCAGTTGTACCATGACTATGTAGAGTATGGGATCGCGGATACAGACATATGTTACACTGCATTTAAATACTTTCTGCCAATGCTCACCCCAATGGAGCTCAAGTACCATCAGATCATGATCCGGTGCTACACTGAGCCAGTGTTGAAACTTGACGAAGCAGTTCTCCTTAAAGAGATGAATCGCCTGCAAAAGCGCCGTCTTGATAAAGTGCGCCCCGTTGCTGACACATATTACGGTGGGAATATCAACGAGGCCAAGAAGGCGTTGTCCTCTAAGGCGTTGTTTGCGGTGCTGCTTAAGTCGATGGGTGGTGTGGAGGATTATATTGTTTACGACGCGCAGGCACGAGATGAACAAATTGATTATGCGTTCTTAATCCCAACGAAGTTGAGTGAGAAAACTGGCAAGCCAGACTATGCGTTCGCCCTCACTGACACAGCGTTCGTAGAGCTGGCCAACGTGTCGCCCGAGCTCAAGACCGTGCTAGACGCTCGCAAAGAGGTGGCGTCCAGCTTAGAGTTTAGCCGTACTGAGCGGTTCTTATCGTCGTACAAGTGGGAGAAGACGTTTGGTCTACCATACAAAATCAGTGGAGCTGCAACGCACCGGGCAAGTGGGGCAATGTCGCTTAATGTACAGAATCTAAGTAGTGGTCGAAAGGAAGGCCAGACGACCGCGCTTCGAGACTCTATGTGTGCACCCGCTGGGTGTAAGATAATGGCGATTGACTCAAGTCAGGTAGAGGCACGTATACTAGCGTTCGTGTCCGGGTGCGTCCGTCAGCTTGAGGTATTCTCGTCTGGTGCAGACTTTTATTCGTCCATCGGCGAGGCTATTTATAATGAGCCTGCCTCGCATATTAATGCGATGCGTAAAGCAGGCGATGCTGAGTATATCTACAAGCGGAGCGTTGCTAAGTCATGCGGCTTGGGACTTGGATATGGCATGGGGGCTGAGGCGTTCGTTGACGCTGCATTTGTATTGGCTGGTGTTGTAATTGACCTGGTTCGATCCAAAGAATTGAAACAGATCTACGAGACCAACTACCCTGAGATTAAGGCGTTCTGGAACTTGTGCAATAAGGTTATCGGGCACATGCTGACTGGTGGTAGAGGCACCTTCGGTGGGCCAGATGGTAAGCTGTTCTACTACGATGGAAACTACCAGATACATGGTTCTACGGTGCCAAGCATCATTATGCCAAGTGGCATGCGCTTGAGTTATTACAAGCTGTGCCGACGCAAGAAGTCATACGCAGACGGCTCTGAGCGTGACAATTACGCATACTGGGGTCTCAAAGAAGGTAAATATCAATGGGTGTACCTATGGGGATCGAAATTGACTGAGAACCTATGCCAGGCACTGGCGTTCGACATGATGAAATACCAAGGCGTGAAGATGGCAGAGCAACTAAAAATCGTGCTTAACACACACGATGAATGGGGAGTCGTGGTGAAGGAAGACGATGTACCTGCAGCACGACAATTTGCCGAAAAGTGCATGCGTGAAGTGCCGTCTTGGTTGGAAGGTTTAGTAGTTGACTGCGAAAGTGCGGTCGGCGACAGCTATGGAGAATGTTAATGACCAGCTACGATTTTACTAATTATAAATATTTTATTATTTACGAGACTAAGTATCTTATTAAGACTTATGGCACCAATAGTTTCTCAGCTGTGGTACTTAAATTACTGCAGTGTTTACTATTACGTAGATCGGTAGTCAACTTCGGATTGGTGCCGCGAAATAAAAAGGTTGCATTTGAATGAAAACTAAGTACCCCGCATTGTCTTATACGGCAATAAAAATGTACGAGCAATGCCCGTACCGCTTTTACCAAGAGAAAATTATAAAGTCCGTACCGTACGTGCAGTCAGAAGAAGCTGCCTACGGAGATAGACTACACAAAGAGTTCGAGGCGTTCATCCGCGATGATCGACCGTTGAACGAAGGTAAGAAGTTTGAGCGTTTGTTAGCGGGGCTTAAAGCCAAACCAGGGGTGAAACTAGTTGAGACCAAAATGTGTCTCGACTGGAAAATGAATAAAATTGATTACTTCAAAGGTCGTGACATCTGGCTGAGAGGTCAGTATGATCTTATGATAAATGCCGGAGACGGAACGGCAAAAATCATTGACTATAAGACAGGCAGCTCTCGGTATCCCGACACCGCGCAGCTTGAGTTAATGAGCATGATGACGTTCATGTACCATCCCGACATTGAGGAGATAAAAGCCACGCTACTGTTCTTGAAGGACTTGAAGTTGCATCAGATATCCTGTTCGCGCATCAAGCTCCCTGCGTATCAAGAGAAGTGGAAGAACCGGTCGATACCGATCGTACAAGCATGTGAGACAAGGTCGTGGCCGGCAACTCCGAATGCCCTTTGTAAGTGGTGCCCTATATCTGATTGCAGGCACCATCCATCAATGAAAGGAGAGTAACATGGCAAAACGTGATTATGCAAAGGAGTACCGTTTGTACCACGGGACACCGGAACAAATACGCAACCGATCAGAGCGCAATAAAGCGCGCCGGTTGTTAGAAAAGGAGCTTGGGAAAAGTGCACTTAAGGGAAAGGACGTTGATCATATCAAGCCTATCTCGAAAGGAGGTACAAATAGACGTAGCAATCTACAAGTAACGTCGGTGCACTATAACCGAAGCAAAAAAGCAGGTAAATAAACATAGGAACCCCCTCGTATGAGTAAACACATTATGCTTGATTTGGAGACGTTAGACAACACGCCAACGTCTTACATCTTAGAACTTGCTGCGGTCGAGTTCGACCCAATAACAGGCAAGATCATTAACGAACTTCATTTGCGTACACCACGTAATGAACCGCAGGATAAAAGCTCTGCTTCCGTAAGTACAATACTTTGGTGGCTACAGACCAACAGTAAAAAGTTTGAGGACTTGTGCAAAAATGGTGACGAAACTCATTCTTTGAGTGAAATCTGTGCCAAGCTACGCAACTTCTTTTACACGAATGACGGGGCCTTGCATGTGTGGTGTACTGGCACATTCGATACTGACGTTATTAACCACTTTGTGAAAAGCTACAGCCACTTTGGAACAAGCAATCTAGTTGAGTTTTGGCAAGTGAGCGATGTACGCACTGCTCGTACTCTAGCTCGCGAGCTAGGAGCTATTGAGCCAGAGGTGTCTGAGGACGAACTACACTCAGCCCTGAACGACTGCCGTCGTCAGATCCAGTACGTGTCTGGATTGTGCAAATTGGTGAAACGCAGTGGATGAGGAACAACTCCGCGCCATGGAAATCCGTGGTGACGCTCTTGTATTTATGTTGAACCGCAACACGACGCAGTGGACGGAACACGCCGCTCGTCTGACTGAGCTTGCACAATCGTTGAATACACAGAACGTACCAATGACTACTCAAGACGGCAAAGAGACCAAGGCAGCGTTACTTATTAAGGCGCTGCAAATGCTGGCGCACGAGGCTGCAGCTGCGGCTGAGATGAACCACAGAGTCGAGGAGGAAGTACAAGCTATCGCTGAGGAGTACAACGCCCTACGCTCTCCTGGAGAGGCTGTCGACCTGGTAGTGGCGCTGATACGTAGAGACAACCCAAAGTACGGTGCAATGACACCGGATGAAGTAAAGCGGGAACTTAAACTTGAAACCGAAATTGATCGAACACACTGACAACTTCACGAGATTAATCATCCGCACTAAGATGGCGACGTTGATCTCGAAGACAGTGCCGGGTTCGTTTGTCTGTGAAGTTGAGTACGACGGCACGCCAAGTGCGGTTAATATCCCGTGGACGTTGCAGTCATCGCAGATGGTTGCCAATATGGGCGCGCCGGTTATATCACCGATTTTGCGCGACTACCGGTTCACTGGGAGGTACAAGCCGTACATCCACCAGCTTAAGATCTGCTCGTTCCTCACGGCGAATAAGCGTGGGTATTGCTTTGCAGACATGGGTACCGGTAAGTCTCTTGCTGTGGTACATGCAGTGCGGTACTTGCTTAGCGTCGGAGAGATTAAGAGAGTGCTGGTCGTTGCTCCGTTGACCACCTTGTCTCGTACATGGGAGAGTGAATTTTTTAACGTAGATCCGTCGCTAAGACCGACGAGACTACACGGCGAAAAAGCCAAGCGGATTGAGCTGGCCGCCAACGGGTCGCCTGTGCATATCATTAACTACGAGGGCATTGAGGTTATCTTCAATGAACTCAAGGCGAACGCATATGATTGTGTTGTTATTGATGAGCTGACAGCATACGCAACACATACCACCAACCGGTGGAAAAGTGCAAAGCGTTTGTTTAACGATGCCACGTACTTGTGGGGACTCACAGGGACTCCGCTTCTTCGTGGTCTTGAGTCAGCATTTGGCCAGGCGTCAATGGTCAATCCTGCAAAAGTGCGGTATAGATCGCACTGGGAGTTCCGCAACGCGGTACAACGCAAGGTGAATGACTTCCTATGGGTTGATCGTTTTGAAGGCCCGGAGATGGTACGGGAGATGCTGCAGCCTGCCATTTACATCAAGAAGGCGGACTGTATTGATCTTCCACCGGTGGTACACGTGTACCGAGAAGTGCCACTGGACAAAGGTCAGATCGCATTTTATCGCAAACTCAAAGACGATCGTCTGGTGCAGGATGCACAGATGAAAGTTACTGCAGATAATGCTGCAGTATTAGCAGGCAAACTGATACAAGTTGCCACCGGTTGTATCTATGATGACGATGGACAGGCATTAGAGTTCAATGTCAAAGGTCGCATCGATGAGACTGCAGATGCCATCCGCAAGGCTCGTATGGAGGCAGGCGACATAAACAAAGGCAAGACCCTGGTATTTGTCCCATACAAGCATTCACTTGACTTGGTGGTGCGCAAGCTCAAGGAAGAAGACATTATAGTCGATGGCAAGAAACGTAAAATGAACGTATCGGTCATTGACGGGAGTGTGTCAGCCAAGAGACGGGATGAAACATTCGCGAAGTTTTACGAAGATCCAAAGCACGATGTTATTGTCGCCATCCCATCTACGATGTCCCACGGGGTGACAACGACATTCGCAAGTTGCATTGTGTTCTTCGGCCCGGTGACGTCGAGTGAGGTGTACGTGCAGGCATGTAACCGGATTGACCGACCCGGGCAGACTGAGAAGATGACCATTGTCAATTTATACGGGACACCTGCAGAGTGGAAGCTGTATAACAACTTAAGGGAAAACAAACATAACCAGTCTGTCGTGTTGGATTTTTATGACGACTTTATTAGAGGAATTTAGGATGTCAATTAAGGACTTAACATTAGAGCAGCTCACTGCAGCATACAGTGAGATCAAACACAGAAGATCAGAGCTGTCCCGACGGGATAGTGAGCTTAAAGACAAGCAGACTCGCATTGAAATCGAGCTGGGGAACCGCTGCCTTGAGATGAATGTGGACAGTTTCAAAGTGAATAATTACGCCATCACACGTACACTGAAACGTACTGCAGTGGTGGAGAATGGCAAAGAGTTCTTGGAGTGGGCGCAGATTAATAATCGCATGGACTTGGTGCAAATTAAGCACTTCTCCTCGCCGATTAAAGACTACATGTCCGAGAACGCGGGCGAGCTGCCGCAGGGGATGGCGTTCGTCGACAAGTTTGATATATCAATCCGTAAATTATAGTGGGGAACTACAATGTCAGAAATAATTGACGTAACAGCTAATGGCGATCCAATCTATTACGACGCCAATGGTAATGCTATGATCCAGCAAAACGGTCAGTGGGTGTACGCTCCGGCATACAACAGACACCCGGTTCAGTCACAACCTGCACCGCAACCCGCACCCGTTGTACAGCGCGCACCTGCGCCAGCGCCTGCGGCACAAAGCAATTCAGTCAGCTTGCTTGCTCAGTTCCAAAGTGGCGCAGTGGCCATGCCATCGTTCATGTCGGAGGGCAGTAGCTCGATGGACGGGCAAGAGTCGACAATGGTGGACTCTATCCGTGTTAATAAGCGCGGTGACTTGTATCTGGAAATGGGCGGCGTGTCATTACCACCACAACGTTACTTGGATGTTGTCATCCTAGGTGTTGGCCCATCAGGAGGCGGCCAGGCTGTATACCGCACTTTGTATGCTGATGCGTACAATGAGGACGATACAGATCGTCAGCCACCAATATGCTTCTCGTATGACAACGTGACACCGGCACCAAACGCCCCTGCACCACAATGTGCAACGTGTAAAGCGTGTCCGATGAACGTTAAAGGAAGCGGCCCAAACAACACACGACGTTGCGGTCGCTCTATGAACCTTATGGTCGCACTTGCAACCGACTTGACGCAAGTGTACCGCTTCAAAGTGTCCACCAAAGGTATCTATGCCGAGGACGCAGCGAAGAATGAATATGGCCTCAAGCCGTATGCAACCCTCTTGAAGAAGATGGGTGCAAACTGGGAAGGCGTGGTGACTCGTTTAGAGTTCATCGGCGGTTTCTCCGAAGGTGTGCGTTTTACGCCAATTAGATTTTTAGAACAATCCGAATATCAACAAGCTCAGGAGCTCAAAATGAAAGTACAAATCGAATTATTTGTTAATTTAAACGAAGACCAATCTACTGCAACCGTGACCATGTCCGGTCAAACTGTTGGCCAAATCCCGGTAGCAAACATTGGTAATGTGGTGCAACAAGTACAACAAGCGGCGCATACTGCAGCAATGACAGCAGTAGCGAATCCCAGTGCTCAACCGGCGCAAGTCGCGCATGCCACTAACCAAGCACCTGTTCAGCACGTCGTCGCTCAGCCGACTCCTGCGGCACAACATGCAGTACAACAACCTGCAGCCCCAGTAGTGCAACCTGCTCCGCAACCAGCGCCAGTGCCTGCTCCGAAACCGGCTAGTTTCAAGGACACCTTGCAAGCACACCCTGCTTGGGCTTCATTGCCTGCAGAAGTGACGGCGTGGGTACTGAACCCTGCAGTGGACGATAAGTCAGCGCATGACTACTTAGCAGCTAACTACCCGCAGGTACTTGCTCCCGTGCAACCAGTACCAACTTCTACCCCACCACAACCTACTGTCCAAGCTGCTCCTGCAGCAACTACAGTACAGACAGGTGTGGCAACTGGTCAACAAGTGGTACAAGGGCAAGCCGGAGCTCCGGTGGCAACTGCAGCAGTGGCTGGTGCGCCTACGGCACACAATGCAGCTCCAATGATGCCTGCGCAACCTGCAGAGCCTGTGATGACAACCGGACACGCGCCTAACCCGCAACCAGCGCAACAACCCGGCACCCCGGTGACAACCGTGAATGTCGCTAACGCAGAAAGCATCGACGCGATCCTTGACACAATCTAACAACCAAACGGGCGGGAAACCGCCCCTATAGAGAGGCTTATATGACCGAAACAACTGAACCGAAAAAGAAAGTAATCCGCTTGCGTATTTCTCCAAAGACTGTAGAAGAAGTGCGTGAGAAAGCAGGTGAGGACTCTGTAGAGTTCCAGTTTCTTAAGACCTTGATGGAGGCTAATGTACCGTACAGCGTCCTGTCAGCTATTACAAAACAACCACAAGACCAAATCCGTGACTGTATTACCTGTCGTCGTGTGTGGACAGCCCCGCTGAAAGAATTGATCTGTGTCAAAATGAAGAAGGTACTGGACACAGCATTGGACATTGGCATCCTGCCATGTAATGACCCGGCTGTGATTAAGCCTATCGTCGAAACCGTGACGCGTAATATCGGCGTGTACAATATGTACAATAACCTTAAGGCACAAATAGAACAGCAACAAGGTTCTTCTCAGGTACAATAGTCTTAGCAGTAGAGGGGTCTATGGAATTTCTCACACGTCTCGTCAGTACGAACGGGATGAACTTCATAGGCGGGTTCGCAAGGGACGAAGGGACAAAGGGGAAATTCATCATATCCCGTTGTAACTTCAGTAACAGCCACCTGACTGATCTTATGATTGACCAGACTCAGTCAAAGTATGGCGACGTATACTTCGCACTAGGTGCGTTTAAATTCGATGAGGAAGACCGCAAGTACACTCGCAAACAGAGAAATGTCACTGAGCTCAAGGCATTCTGGCTCGACATAGATTGCGGAGAAGAGAAGTACAAAAGAGCGCAAGCGCGCGGTGTCATAGACGTGTACCGCACTAAGGAGCTAGGTCTCCTGGCACTTAAGAAGTTCTTGTCTGACACCAAGCTACCTAGCCCGACATTCATTGTCAATAGTGGCGAGGGGTGGCACGTGTACTGGGAGCTACAGACACCTGTACCAACTGCGCAGTGGCGGTATACTGCGAATGCGTTGAAGTGCGTATGTGCGCACTTCGGTCTTTTAGCAGACCGTACTCGTACTGCAGATCCTGCATCGGTGTTACGGGTGCCTGGCACGCAACATAGCAAGTCCGGCAACTACGTTACTATCATGCGGGACTCGCAGAAGGCGTTCACTTATGAGGACTTCCACCAGCAGGTAGCAGCGCTGGGGGTGTTCTCCGCCAACCAAACGGTAGGCAGAACTGACGCCTTCGCACTTGGCCCAGTGCCGTCGTATGCGGTAGCTGAGGGGTCGTCTATGGAGGGAGTCGCTGCCGACTTCGAGCCTAAGTCCTTTGAGGCAATTTTGCTCAAGCAGAAGCATGAGGGCTCCGGGTGCGCGCAGCTTTTGTGGGCGTATGAGAACCAGCAGGAAGTACCGTACGCATTGTGGTCTGCAGGTCTCAGTATTATCAAATTCTGCCAAGACGCGGAGGAGTGGGCGATTAAGTTCTCTGAGAACCACAGCGAGTTCGACGAGGGGCACACACTCAAGATAATGAACGGGTTCAACGCCCCACGCACTTGTGCTTGGTACCAGGAGAATAACCCCGGTTTATGTGCAGGGTGTCCTCACGCCAAGGCGTGTGCATCGTCTCCTACTCAGTCGCCGATTAAGTTTGGCGGAGACTTGGAGCGGGCACCAACAGTGGTGGCATCACCGGTGGTTCTACCTGCAGTACCGGGTGCGCCACCACCTCCGGTAGTGACTGAACAGTTTATTATCCCGAGTTTGCCTTTCCCGTTCTACCGCGACCCACTCAAGGGTGGTGTGTGGAGAAGCAACAAGGCGGGTGATGGGAATACAGACGAGGACGGCAACGTCGAGCCGACAATGGTGGTAGAGTATGACTTCTATCTACACGACCGTATACGTGACGAACACGCAGACATGGCGCCGAAGTACTGGGCGCGGTTACACACCCCACACGACGGGGTGCTGGATTTCGAGTTGACGGCGACTGACATCGTCTCAACAGGGCAGAAGCTGGTGGAGACACTGGCGACTAAACACATAATATTAACAGGCAAGCAGATCAACGAGATGAGTGCGTATTTGAAAGCAATGGCTGCGAAGATGCAACGGGAGCGGCCGATGAGCCAAGCACCTATGCAGCTCGGATGGACAGAGCAGGGTACCTTCGTGCTTGGCCGTTGTGAATATACCAAGGCTGGCGTTCGTGCAGCACCGGTTAGCAGTACGGTTATTGCCAAGACATTTGACAAGGCGTGTCACAGACGCACAGACGCTGAGGACAAGTTGGAAGATTGGCGCAAGATGCTACTTGGGCTTTATGGCGGAGACGACGCAGGCGTGTACCGGCTGATACTTGCTGCCGGCTTCGGCTCTGTGCTTCGTAGTCGCTTCGCGCTGGAGAAGGGTGGTGTGCTTAATTTGTTCAGTGAGGATAGCGGTGTGGGTAAGACAACCCTAACCCGCGTAATTTCTGCAATATATGGCTCACCTGATGCCTTTGTTGTACAGGCTAAACACGGTACTACCAACGTGGCATTTTTCGAGACCATAAGCTACCTGAATAGTTTGCCGATGGTCAACGACGAGATTGGACAACTTACTGCTTGGGAGATGATGGAGTTCATCCACACCTGTACCAGCGGTAAGTCTAAGATCAGAGGGTCGGCGCAGATGAACGACGTACGACCTACACTGCCCGGCTGGCGGTCGTTCGTGTTCTCAAGCTCGAACGTGAGCATCTGGAACCGTATCGCCGAGGAGCGCGTAGAGAACGAAGCATTTATCATGCGCGTGGCGGAGATACCGATCAAGCGTATCGCGGCGTCGTCGAACAAAGTGGAAGGCGACAAACTGGTACGTATGCTTAACAACCTGCACGGGGTGTGCGCGCCAGTGTGGATTGACTACATCGTACGACACGAAGACCAATTGCGTGGTATGTGGGAAGCCACAGTGCAAAGACTAACTACTGACGCCGGGTTGCACGCACGTTATCGTTATTGGGCGGATATGTTGGCATCTGCGACGCTTGGTGCCGAAGTAGCTTACGAGCTAGGCTTGTTCCCATTCGACCCGGCCCGTGTGTATTCAGGTTGTGTAGCATTGCTCAAGTACCTCAAGGCTAAGTCAAGTTACCTGGTACTTACCGATGCAGACATACTGGCTGAGTTCTTCGGTACAAACTTAGACAAAGTGCTCGTCACAGGCAGTGCAGCGTCTTCGTTTCCGGTATTGCAGCCTCGCAAAACTGTCGGTATTCGCATCGAGCCAGACACCAAGTATATTTACATCACGGTGCAGGCGGTGACAGACTTTGCCAAAGAGCGCGGGTTCGATAGAAGTCGGCTCGAGGGTGTGCTTGAGTACGCAGGTGGTGTTCGTACCAGTGTGGACTTACTGCGCGGTACGACAATGGCGTTGGCAGGGCAGCAGATGCGGGCATGGGCGATTGACACGACCAAGCCACAAGCCCAGTCAGTATTTAATTTAGAGAAGTATTTAGAAGAATTGCGGAGACGAGAAGATGCAGCAACGGAAGACATTGGCAACAATAAGTCGCCAGCTTAGAGATCTTGTATCGACGATGGGGAGTGCCCCTATCGTCTACTCTGCCCCGTATGACAACAAGGTGCCCTTCGACCTGGTGTCAGAAGCAATCCACGATATTACCGAGTCACACAATCGAGTGCTCGGGTACATCCGGGTGCGCAACCTGGGTGACGGGGTGGTGAAATTGGGTGTGGTGGTGTACCCTGACGAGGCCACCCAGCGTAAGGATGAGATTAAAGGAGTCGATTATGACCGTGTGTGTTTTTGATTTTGAAAGTAGCCATATGCTGGCCGATGCCCCCGTGATGGAGGAGATGGTGTTTTGTGAGCCCGTTCGGAAGATCAAACAATTTGCCATAAAAGGGAAGATCTATACATTCGCAACTATGGGAGAGTCCACTCGTGCTAACTTTCTGGCAGATCTTATCAGAGAAGACGCGATCAAAACATTCTCTATAGAGGAACGTGTGGAACGGGAAAACATATTCAAGTCCGTCTTGGGGGACTCATTTGCGGCAGTTCTTTGCGTAGTACATGACCCTGACACCCTCCGGACAGAAGTGTATGAGTACTACGGTACAACACTTCCCGTGCGTGTTCTACCTGGGCCTGACAACCTGGCTATTATCGCGCAAGCAGGTGTGAAGTTAGCACTGCGATCCGCTATGGCAGCAGGTGCGTCGCTAGATAAGGCATACCAAGCAGTGAGTCAGTTCGACGCATCGTTGCGTATGACAGATGACCATTGGTATGCGGAACGTGTTTACGTTAAGGTGCGCGACCGTGCTTATCAAGAATGTTGACACAGCCCGTGATGACCTCCCTAACGAGGCTTGTATCAAATTTGGGGGGATGCTCTGGAACATACCGATGGTCGCCGCGCTAAACGAGCAGAGCGAGCGCGTAGTGCGTCAGAACTTAGGGCGGGGGATAACATTACTTGCGCAATTAAAGCGCCCTGTAGCTCCGCCTAAGCGCAAACGTGGTGCCTACGCCACTAGGGTCATCGAAGAACACAATGGTATCGAATGGTCGTGGCCGTTCATCCAGTTCATTTTGTACTGGGACAACCCCAACGGGTACCACAATAGCAAGTTGCTTGCTAAGAGCGCGTACTACTACCAGCTCAAGCGCGAAGGGTCGCAACATTCACGCAAGACATTCCTTGGGTGGGTGTATAACTGGCTTATCGAGCACACATACACCATAGACAACGCCTGGCGCGAGAACAAGTTGGTTGCTAAGTTGCTTGAGTTACAGGACAAGTTCCAAGCGTTCGACCAGGGCAAATTAAGAAAAGCAGTGCATAAGGTTAATATTATGCCAATCGAGGTAGACGACAACGACCGTAAATGGGAGCTCCGCCCGGTATACATGAACTACCTCCACTTGTTACCGACAGAGCATATTAATGAGATGGTCAAATTTATGTTAAAAGATGAGGAGGGCGGATGGGTTCCCAAGTTGTAGGACAAAAGTTAATTGGTAAGAATACAAAGCCACGTCCTGAATTTGATTTGTACACGACACCGGTGCCGGTGGTGGAACGCATGTTGCATGAGCTGTACCACCACGTGAAGGCAAACAACGTGTACGAAGTGTTAGATCCTTGTGCGGGTAATGGTGCCTTCCACAAGGCGATTAAGAACGTTTACCCGTTCTGGAATGTCACAAATAAAGACATCGTGCAGCGGAAATACCCGGTGGTGGTAGAGGACTTCCTCACAGCGCCGGTGAACAAGTTGTATGACATCGTGGTGATGAACCCACCATACGTGGACGCTGTCGAGTTTGTTACGACCGCACTTAAACACGTACGTGAAGGTGGTATTGTGGTCGCTTTCTTAAAATTGGACTTCCTTGGTAGCAAGAAGCGCCATATGTTGTTTAAGAAGAACCACCTCCGTCACGTTATTGTCAACGTTGAGCGCGTGACCTGTCTGTATAACGATGACCCGGTACAGACACATGGCGGGACAACAGAGACTGGCTGGTTCATCTTCTCGAAGTCACCGTCCGGCAACTTACCAACCATATCATGGAGTAGCAGAGATGGAGACTAACACAAAGGTCTGCACAAAGTGCGGTCAGGCAAAGGCCGACTCAGAGGAAAATTTCCGCTTCTTGTCGGCGCGCAACCGCACGCACACGGTGTGTAGAGAGTGTGAGCGCAATTATGCCCGCACGTCTTATAAGGCTATCGTCAAAGGGTCAGAGGAACATAGAGCCCGGGCGCGCCAGCAGATTGCGGACTACATTGAGTTATATGGCGAGGAGATTGTAGATGAAGCAAAACGCTTATAACATAGTAGGGCTTGGAGTGACTTTGTCAGCTAGAAAATGGTATAAGGTGGTATGGTTCTACGAAGGGGAGCCAGCGCTGGAGGAAGTCTACTATTGCCCTGACGATGTTGCATCACCAAAGAAACATTTCAAAAGGTGGTTGGAGGAGATAGGACAGTTCCTTACTCTTCCAGCCGTTGACATACACGTTAAACCGCTGGAGATCACAAATGACCCTTTACGTCCTGACCCATACCAACAAAATAGTTGATATTGAGAACCTACGCCCCGGAGACATCACCCCGACCGGTATTGCCATTGCTCTTGAGAGCATGCGCCGATTCCAAGGTCGCGGGGTGTCTGTACTACGCCATACCTTCTGGGTGTACGAGCTTATCTGCAAGCAATACCCAGATAACTACAACCTGCAGCTTCTCGCCTTGCTCCACGATGCGCCGGAGGCGTTCATTGGGGACATCCCAGCGCCTATTTTGAACTCATCCAAAGATCTGCAGGCATTACACTCACGTGTGTCCGACAGCATCTTCCGATGTTTCGGTGCGGCATTTAAAGACTTCGGCGAGGTACTTATCGCCGACCGCGTGTCACTTATGTATGAGTACAGTAGGTTAGTCGGGGATCCTAAGAAGGCAGAGTCAGTGTGGGGCTTCGACGAAGTAAACCAAGACCACTTCGATGTGCTGCAGAATATGGCAGAGACCACCATAGCTACCGTAGATCGGTACATTGACGAGGTGAACAAAATAGTGAGGGCGTTGCCATGAGTAGATACCTTCGCAGACGCGCGTGGCACTCCCAGTGGATGCACGAGACTGAGTGGGCCGACGGCAAACGCACATTCCTGGTTGGTGTGTTAGACACGCCACCGGACGCACTAACTGAGGCCGAATTAGAGAAAGTGCGCGAGGCCGAAGCCAAGCTAGCTGAGTACGCTATGATAGTTAGCGACTTGGCGGTGATGACTAACCGCGACCAATAAGGAGCGCATTATGAAATGGGTAGATGTTATCTTAATACTCACAGTAGCGCTAGGTTCGTCCTGTATTGTAGGACTTACTGCACTACTCCATGAATATCGGTACTCTACCCCGTACGAACGGTGGAGAGACATTGGCAACGTTGTGACTTGGCTTGTTTGCGCCTCGGTCTCGTTGTTCGCTGTCTTCATCTATATATTTTACTTTTTCTATATAAGGAGATAGAAAAATGGGACAAGAACCCCTCGAAGAAATCACGAACTTGAAAGACCTCACCCGCAATGTTCATCAGATGTTTGCTGAGGTGCTGAAACACGGAACAATGACTAAGTCTTGGCGTATGGATGTACGCCTACTCTCAGTAATGGCACTAGACCGTGTGGCAGAAGACCTTGTGGACGCTGCTGCGAGCAGGCACCTCAAACTTAAATGGGGCGTGTCTGGCAGTATGTTCACACCGTACAAAACAATCACTGCCAAGGTGTCCAGGGTTGACGAAGGAGTGGCCGACCAATGGGGGATACGAGAAGCCATAGACAAACACTTCGGAGACCGTATCACTGGCCGCAACATCACTGTACGAGATGATGGGGTCTTAATGGAAGGGGTGCTCCCTTTCAAGTGTCACGACGACCTTAAGAAATACCTATCCAAGCTGAGAGCTGACATGAGGGCAAACGGTATTAACATCGACTTTGGTTATTATAATGAGCTTGGCGACACACCGGTTAAGTATAAATTAGACATCATAGTGAAACCCGCAGAACGAGTCGAATACAAGCAGTTAGTAAGCGACAAGCCGAAGGACTTGATCTACATGATCGAGTGGGCGGAAAATGCAGACGCCTCCACCATGCAAGTCCTCGCCGAAGCCGCCGCCAGTAAATCGTATGCCGAGAACGGATGTCTGATACTAAGTACTGGTAAGAGAAACATACTTGTCGAAGTCGGCGAATGGGTGACTAAAATCGATGGTAAAGTAACTGGCGTAATAAGCGACGAGTTTAAAAAACACATATGTGGAGAGTAGTATGAAATTGTATATAAAAGCAGACCAAATACGAGATGGCATCCGTCGTATGATTGCAGAGGACACCGTCTATCTGCAGCATGCTTTACATGGGGAGAATATGGCTGTTGTGCGGAAATTTAATTTAAAGAAGATGCCCGTCCACAACCCTCACGCTGTGACTGGGGAGACAAAACACAGAGCGCACAGAAACGGAAGGACGAATCTCCCAGAGTATCGGGACTGCGGCGTGTACCTTACCAAACGTAAGCTAGTGCGGGTGGTTAGGTCTGCTTGTAAAGGGACTGTTGGTAAAGTTCGCAAAAGCGGGAACAAGCTGGTAATCACAATCCGAGGTTCCAGTGTCCTAGGGGTTGCAGGGGGCAAGCTTTATGGCCTCTACAAAGTGCGTGGCAATATGTTAACGGCAAAATTAAGAGGAGACAGATTATGAAACTACACGCACCTATGACACAAGAAGAAGCTGAGGGCATGATTACAAGAGGGCCGTCTATGGAGACCGGTTGGCAGGTGATAACAGAAGGAAAACGCCGCTCACCAGAAGACCAAGGTGAAACAGGTACCACTGCGCAGTATGGTACTGCCTTGTCTTGCGTACTGAAACACCCAAGAGCCTACGCGTGGCGCGCCACTGTCGCTAACTGTAAGGACGGTGTCCCGGTGCTACTGGTACAACAATCTTTCAGCTACAACATAAACAACGAAAAAGTCACAGCGTCCTTGTTAGACAACAACGGCGTGTCACTTAGGGTGTTGGATGGAGATTGGATCGTATACCATGACAGCGGTCATATACTAGTACTACCGGACATAATTTTTCACAAGTTATATGACATTACTCGATTTAAATAGAGCAGGTGGCAAATGGAAGATAGAAAAATTGAACAACCTATCCCTGCAGGAGTTTTAAAGCAAATGGGGTTCCACTCCGCCGGCGTCAAAGAAAGTCAAGATAAGTACACAGATGAGCAATCGTGTATATTGAAGAACCCAGTCGCGCGAGCCTGGCGCGCTACTGTTGGAAATTGTGAGAGGGGCGCGCCTTTGGCTCTTGTACAACAAGCCTTTCACTACAAAATACGAAATGGCAAGGTGGTCGCCTCGGTTAAGGCCGAGAATGGTGTCACACTCAGCGTATGGGATGGCGACTGGGTCGTATACCACAACAGTGGCCACATCCTGGTTCTAACTAACGCAACCTTTCATCGCCTGTATGACATTACTCGATTTAGATAGCTATATCGTAGCGACGAAGGGACAACGATGGCGTAGAGCCTTCATCCCTCCGACGCTACGACAACATCCTGCCTGCGACCCGTCGTGTTCTTCGCACGCTAGGGCCAGGTTCAACCTTTACAACATATATGAGGACTATACGATGGAACACAAATACAGAAAGAAACCGGTGGTAATTGATGCTTGGCAATTTAACAAAGAGAACTACAAAAATGGCGTTCCTCCTCTATTCCGAGACAAGTCTATTTCGTATTGGTCGCAATATGGCGGAGATGTGATCGGCGGTGCAGTGAAAACATTAGAAGGCAAGATGGAAATCAGTGAAAATGACTGGATTATCCGCGGGGTAAATGGCGAGTTTTACCCATGCAAGCCGGACATTTTTGAGAAGACTTATGAAAAGGCTTAGTGGTAACTCACTGGGGATGGATATGGCGAAGTTCACATACGGGTCAGTGTGTAGTGGAATCGAAGCAGCAAGTGTGGCGTGGCACGACCTTGGGGAGCCTCTATGGCTCTCCGAGATTGACAAGTTCCCCTCTGCAGTACTGATGCACCACTACCCATCGGTGCCTAACCTTGGAGATATGACTGCACTTCCTGGCATGATACTTAACCGTGTTGTGCCAGCTCCCGACGTGCTAGTAGGAGGAACACCGTGCCAGGCATTCTCCGTGGCTGGGGCGCGTCGCTCCTTGGACGACCACCGCGGCAACTTGACATTAGCATTGGTACATATACTGGAGGCAATAGACCGTGTACGACGACTTGAACGAAAACCACCCTGCACCCTCGTCTGGGAGAACGTCCCAGGAGTGCTCAACACCAAAGACAACGCCTTCGGACATTTTCTTGGAGGACTTGTTGGGTCAGACCGGGCGCTTGAGCCACCAGGGGAGAGATGGACAAATTCTGGTATGGTGTGCGGACAACGCGAAGTCGTCTGGAGAGTCCTCGATGCTCAATACTTCGGAGTCGCCCAACGACGTCGTCGAGTGTTCCTTGTGGCGGGTGCTCCAGGACAACGTATTGGAGAGGTACTTATTGAGCACAAACGCAGCCGCTGGGATCCTTCGCCGGGCAGAGTTGAGAAACATCGCCCTGCCGGATATGTTGAGACGAGCTTTGCTCAATATCGCCAATCCTCCGTCTCTGCGCCCCTTAGAGCCTCAAGAGGGTCAATCGGGGGAGGGAGCGAGACCTTAGTCGTACATGGCACACAAGATCCAATAACAAGTACCAATACCGCACTTTGTTTGGGTAGAAACAACGGACAAGAAAACATCCTATTTGACGTAACCCGCCATAGTGACGTCCATTGTGTAGCCATTGCAGGTAACACAATCGTACGTAAACTCACACCGGTGGAATGTGAGAGACTGCAGGGCTTCCCCGATGATTGGACAAAGGTGCCGTACAGAGGCAAGTCTGCAGATGCCTGCCCGGACTCTCCTAGGTACAAGGCTATTGGTAATTCGATGGCTGTGCCTGTGATGAGGTGGATAGGCAAGCGACTAAGAGACAAAGTGACATAAAAACGAAGCCTGCAGTGCAAACCGCAGGCTTATTTATTAAAGTACTTGGTCAAAAACTGTTTAAGCAAACTCGGCAACACCTGCAGTATGACCTCGACTGAGAGAGAACCACAGGCACCTGCCACAACAGCAAGTAGAGACTGTAGTCCGAGGCTTAATGAAGACGCGTAGTGCGCAGCGACCGAGACGCCACATACCAAACCCACCAGCACATCAACTGAACGTACACAAATTGGCTTGTCCATGTCAAACTCCAGGCTAGCCTTAACCGATCCAAGTGCTGCACAAACGGCGATAACCAACTGCTGATGGTATGTCACCACCCAATCCAGTAATGCTTTAACTACCTCCATATATACCCTCACATCGGAACACGTACCACACCGCCCCGAAGATGTACAGGCATAGGATGAAATTAACTACCATCATCACGTCGATGGGAGGGTACCTGGCCACGTACGCGTTGGCTACCACCATAGTAAGCATGGTGCCAAATAGCAAGGAGAAGACTTTGATTGTCTGTCTCACCCGGCCTGTCGTGTAATGTTTTGTGATTGCGGATAAGAGGATGGCGAGGGAGACCCCGAAGACGAAGCCGCGACCGTTAAGAAGTGCGGTCGGAAGGCGGAGAATAGACAGCCACTCTGACCCCGGGCACATAACGAACCCCCACCATGCAGCCACAACGACATTGAGAGTCTGCGCGCTCCTCGTATCCTTGCCGTATAGTGCGCTGAGGACTTCACAGACTCTCATATTATGGCTTCACCTTTGTAACTGGCTTGTTATCCAGCGTAGTTGCGGTGGCAAGTTTGACGCCAGGGCCGGATACAATGCCATTAAACACCAAACGGTCGCCAATCGAGTAGATCGGCTCGTAGGTGACTTGAGGGCAGTCTGCCAGACCTAAGTCCGGCATTAGCTCAGTCAGCCCCGTTTTTGGCATTTTGCGTTCGACTGTGCAAGACATGTAATGCTCCTTAGTCGGTAACTTCGCGAGTTTCCTCTGCCTCGTCTGTGGTCATAATGTGGCCAAACGCAACTTTGCCGCTTAGACGACCTGTAGCGTTCTTACCTTTCATGTCAACAGCGAAACTAATCGTGAAAGGCCCTGTTGCTTCTACAATCAGTGGGTACCGGATAGGATATGCCACGCCGAATTGTAATGAGCCAATGTTAGCAGGATCTGACGACTCTACTGTAGTTTCTGTGATATTAGAAAACTCCGAACGGTTTTCCATATTACCAACCACGAACTTACCACCCTCAATTGAGAATCTGATCTTACAATTGATTGGCAACACATTAACAGAGCCTGTTAAGTAGAACCCGATAGTGGCATTTTGGAAAGTCCCCTCTACAGGATAGCCAGACCCATACTCATACGCACCTTGCCAAGCCTGCACTGCCATGTCACGAGAATACGCCGGAGCCAAGCAGCGGATCTCACCTTCTGGCGTCATCACGATGTTGCGCATACCGATGTCGAGCTCAACGCATGGCTCTTTAATAACTTTATTCGGCACAAAAATGCCGTCATCTTTTAATACTGCCAAATTCCCCTCCTCGGCGCTAACACGCTCAGAAACAAAGTGACTAACCGGCACACGAATCATATGATCTGTGGCACCTTCCTGGCTGATGGTAAACACCAGCTCTTTTGATTTGTTATCGTATGTGACCGCACTTAAGAATCGATCGGCTACGACGTTAGGGAGTAAGCCCGCCAAGGACACACGTTTCTCACCGGCGGTAGTCTCAAGTACGAGCTCCTGGCCTTCCAATTTGAAATTGGTGATATTGAACGCAGGCGGAATTGCGTCACGAGGAATAACTGCCTTCAACTTACGATTTTCAATAATAATCGTTGCATTGTCGATGTCCTGGTCAGTGACTAATCTTGCCATAAAAATTGCTCCTATTTATTCGGAATAAATGCTAAGTAGTGGATGTATTCATCAGCACCATTGTATGAGGCGCTGAGGTCGAACCCTTCCTTTGTCGGGCGTTGTGGGATCCACATCGCACGCACACCTTCTTTCGAGAACGGGGAGAGCATAATAATCGGCTCCTCGGTGAACTGCGTGTCGAAGGTCACACGCCACGTAGCGGTGTTGCCTGCACCGGAGATGACCGGCAATGTTGACTTAAGTACCCGCTTGCACTCCCATTGTTTGAATGGGGATGGTAGCTGAGTTGCGTTCTTAAGCGCGGTTAGCTCGTTCTGCAGATCTTCGACCTTCTTTGCCAAGTCGTCGTTAGGTGCGGTTAACTTATCATCTTTAATTACAATGGTGACGTTGTCGATGTCAACGTCAGTAATGAGTTTTGGCACGTTGTCCTCCTATGTAATATGACCGAGGGGATGGTCGGGTGGGTTACACAGAGTGCGCCTTGAACAACTGCACGCCACCAAGGGACTCCATCGTGATGTCAGGTTTAGGCAACCCGGACAGCAAGTTGGTCAAGTCGATATTGACATTGGTGCCGTTGCTTAGAGACAACGTGAGCTGGTTGCCAATGATTTGGCCACCGTTGACGAATACGTCAGCTAATGGCGTCGCTGCTTGTGGCACAACCTTCAACTTACCATCGGGGGTTAAGCTGATGGTACTACCGTCAACGAATGCTGCCAGCTTGTTATCGGTGGTAATTTGCAAACCGAGACCAATGTCCTGGTCAGTAATGAGTTTGGTCATTTGACAATTCCTCTTTTCTCTAGTAACTCGTCGAGCTTCTTGCTCGACCCTTTGTAATGGTTGCGCACTTGCTCCCACGCGGACGGATCGTCCTTCATAATGGACAGGACGATGGCGACGCTCTTATCTGCTTCCTCCAACGCGTTCATCATTCGCGTAATGGCTTGCGCTAACTTAACTGCGTCCATATTACAGACCCTCCTTATCGGCTAAGGCCATGAGGTTCTGCACCGCCTTGGTGACAACGTGGCGCCCGGCTTCGTCGAGCGTCGGTTGTCCCTTGGAGGTGCAGATGGCTGCTGTATCATTGCGGATTAGTCGCACGTCATTGAGTGTGCCATCGCTTACCTTGTCTGCATTTTTGACAATAAGGTCGATACCTAGAGCCACACCTTCGCAAGACAGCGGTATTGCCCGCTGTCTCACTTTGCTGTAGTCCTTAGTATTATCACATGCCGTTGCCACTGTAAGAGCCAGGATGGCTATCGCGACTTTTAAGAACTTCATGCTACCTCCTATTATTGGATGATGGTCTTAAGACCGCCAAGTGCCAGCCCTTCTATTCCGCCTTTAGGGCTCATCGGGTTCCCTGGTACAGTCATCTCATGGCCATTCACCCACGCACGAACTGTTACCGGACCACCACTGCTTGAGAGCGGGCCAATCTCGACACCGTTGTGGTTTCCAGACTGTGCATACCAGGAATCGTTGCGCGTGTCGATGCGGCCTGTCTTCTCCACAGTACCTGCCCCGTTGCTCATAGCGATCCTGAGTGTCCACGGGCCGGCAACACCAAGTGAAGCTAAGTAGTACCCGTCAACATTTGGCCAGATGTAGTAGTTACCACCTTCCTCGCCTATCTTAGACGAGTTAATGCCCGATCCGCCGCCACCTGGTGGTGGTTGTGGTGTCGGCGGTGGGTTAGGGCGCGGTTGGTTCCGGCACTGATCTAACTGAGCTTGCAGCGAGCTTGAGCGTTGTTGGCATTGTTGCAATTGAGATTGTAAAGAACTCGAATTTTGTTGACATTGTTGCAGTCTGGTAGACAGATCCGAGTTCTCACGGTTTAATCTGTCGTTCTCAGACTTTAGCGCTTTCAGACGCTCCTCGATGCTCGTAATTGCATTTTGGTGATCTGTACAGCACTTGTCGTGGTCTTTGCGCAACTGGTCGAGTTTCGCTGTCCACAGGTCGACGTTATCAAGCAAGCGCCATTGTGACCATGCGTTAGGATCTTTCACAGAGCCATCTGCTGCCATACCCACAGAGTTAGAACGTCTCCACACACCCCAGTCCTCGTGTAAGAACTGGTCGATCTGACCAGGAGACGCCATCTGGTAGCCGTTGAAGCGGTAGTATCTTGGATTGTCAGGCGCACCGTTTTGGCCAGTGAGGTCAGTCGCCTGCATTGCTGCGTTTTGCGTCAATGGTCGGTTTTCAATGTCTCTGTCCATATTGACAGGCACGCCGACAGTAAACTTGTTCGCGGACGCGTCGATAATACCGTGGAAGCACTTGAATCCTAATACGTTCAAGCCATCGCTAGGAGCGTTAAGAGATTTGTTCGTTACATCCACGCACTTGTCGTAGTTTTCAAGTTCCACTACGCGACGAAGAAGCGAAGCAATTTCTTGCGTGTGGTTCTCGATAACTTCGAGTGGGATGTTGAGGTTGGTCTCTTTCTTCCACGCTGTCCATTGGTTAGGATTGCGAGGTTTACAATCAGGGCCAACACCGCTGTCGTTAGAACGACGCCATGTAACGTTGCCGTGCACGAAGAACTGGTCGATTTGGTAGTCGTTCGCCAACTGGTAGCCGGAGAAGTCGAATTTTTGTTGACCCACTAAGTCAGCAAGTGACTTAACACTTGGTGTCTCATTGTCACGACTGTTCTCTGCATCTGCAGGCATACCGATAACATAAGACTTGATGGCGTCAACGTTGTTCACCATACCTAGGAAGGTAGAGAAGCCACAACGAGTAAGACCTGTGTCCAAGTTGTCCACATGCACCGGCTTGTCGGCTACTGCAGTTAATTCACCATTTACCACTGAGAATTGCTCAGGGTTGTACTTCAGGGTGATTGGGTTGTTGCGTGAGCCGTTGCCATGGATTGCACCACCGGTTGAGTTAGTATACACGCTTACACCGTAGCGACCTGCTTCATTGATGCCAAGCACGATGGTGCTGTCAAATTGCGCAGGGGTCACAGTGTTCTTCGGTAACTCCACAGATGAGCCGTCTGGGCGAATGAATGTCACCACTGTGTCACCTTCAACCACTTGCTTCACACCAATTTCCGGTAATGGGATGTACTTCGCTTCGCCATTTACTTTGTAGTCGATGCGGTTTTCTTTCACATTCAACTGCATTTCATACACGTACGGGAGTTCGATAGACTTGTCCTCGCCCTTCTCGCGGAAGTGCAACTCGCCGTCTTTGAACACCAAGTCGGTCACACCAGGTAATGTGAACTCCTTCACTTTGCCCTTCTCGGTGAATACCACCTTGCCATCGCGGATGTCTAAATCCACAACGCCCGGCAACGGAGTCTCAGTAACAGAACCATCGCCGTGGGTGACGACTAAAGAGTTGTTTTCAATTTCAACATCTTTAATAACGGTAATGTCACCGTCCTTGATGGCTTTATTTACCAACGCCACCAACGCCTCGCAACGTACCACTTTCGCACCTGTTGCCAGATAGGTACCGTCACAATCGGTCAGCGCGCCTTGTAATACGTGGTCTCGGACGGCTTTGTTGATAAGATTATCAACTACCATCTCGACCAGTTCGCGGGTTGAGCCACACTCTGATTTGCAACTAGCCATTGCTTACTCCTTTTTGTTTAATCGCGCGCGCAATCAGAGTGATCGCACTAACGACTGACACAGCTACAGCCTGGTACTCTGCAGGTACAACAGCAGATATAAGGCCCGTAAAATGGTCGATGACCGGAGCACTGGTTAGTAATCCCAACCCCCAGACTGACCAGGACTTTAACAAGTCCTTGAGTTTAAAAAATTGCATGTTATTTCTCCACGTGGTTTTTCAAGACTTCTGCAATAGCTTTGGATACTACCCAAAACTTATCGTACAAGGTTTTCATGCGCTTCTTGTTGGTAATGAACTCCAACTCCAGCACGATGCCTCCTGCTTGGACGTACCAAAGGCGACGATGTTGCCCGGAGGACTCTGACTTCCAGCCACCATCCCCGCGAAGGTCAGTGCCAGTCACCTCAGCGACAGCGCGGCAAAGAGCCTGCGATAGCTCCTTGTCCTTCTCTGAGGCAAGTGCCTCCACACCGAACGCTGACGGTTTAGATGCAGCATTAAGATGGATTTCCACCGCCACCTTACCCTTCCTAGCAAGTGCGATAGCATCTGCCAATGGGAGGTTGTTCTCGTTCATGCCATCGCCTTCGCACTCCACACCCCAAGAGCGTAGGTAGTAAAGGATGGCGTTGCGCACGCTGGCTGCGAATCTAGCTTCCTCGAAGCCGTTCGCGCACGCGCCCGGGTCAGACCCGCCATGCCCGGCTGTGACAACAATCATAATAGTGCTCCTACAATTAGACCTAGTACGCCTCCAACGGCAACACCACGCCAGAATGTACAGCACCAGCAGTACGTAGTGACGGTATTCTTGCCCTCATCAGGCTCCAGTTCGATTTGAGAACCACGGCAGAAGAACTCCGCCGTGTTACCGATTGGGTTATACCCACAAAATAGATCTTTAGCCTTCGTCCCAATGTCGATTCCGACGCGTTTATTTGAGGCCATTGGCTTGCTCCCTTATGTACTGCAATGCGTTCAAGTACAAGTTGCGTCGTTGTGCGGCAATCTCGTCCAGTTCGCTTTTGATTTGCAGAATTTCATCTACGGGAGGGTTGAGTTGAAATTCGAGTTGTTTTTTCTGAGTGTAGAGCTCACTTGCTGTCCGACCAGAGCTCGACCGTAGTTGTCGTGCCTGCGCCCCCAGTTTGTTGTACCAGTCCTGCAATTGCTTGACTTGGTGGCGGGTGGTGAGGTTAACGAGTTGGTCGTAACTTTCTCCGGCCCTAAGTTTGCGTTGCAATGCCTCAAACTCAGTTGCAAGATCTTGCTCATATGCCCTGTCATTGTACGACGGTTTCACAATACTTTCAACTAGATCAAAGGCTCCCGTCACGGGGTCTTTGCCCTCGAAGCGCATCCCGTTCGTCAATTTCTGAATTGTTTGGAACGCTTGACCACCAAAGTGTCCAACGAGAGCGTCAACGTTGCCCGGCGCCACGTCGATGCCTGTGTAGTCGTACAAGTTCTTGGTGAGCCATTGCGACACCAACGAGTCACTCATATTGCGACGTTCATGATCCATCGGGTTGGGGATGAAGTTCCCCTCCTGGTCATATGCTGCGTCCGGTACGATGTTTGCCCCAAAGTAGTTCTTATTAAACGCCATACTTGTCATAGGTTGGAACACGGTAGGCGACAGCGCATACAAGGTATTAAACAGCGCATCGTCCGAGTTGGCTAGCTGGAATGGTGCTATGCCTTCTTGCACGCCCTTGTACATATGCAACATCGCCTCGCTCACGTTCATTTGCTCAGTCAGAAGATAACCCATCGCCTGCCCTGCATGGAGGAACGGTCTAAGCTCTTGCGAGATCTGAACGCAGTAATCGCCGAAACACATCGAGCCACCACCACGACGCTCGTGTTTGAACATCGGCGTGCCGTCCTCGTCGCGCTCGTCGTCCTCAGCTCCCGCCATGGCGAAGCCCATAAGCATCAACGTGCCTAGTGCCTTAAGCCCGTAAGTCCCATGCTCCGGGTTGACCATGTGGTATGTGGTTTTGATACCACCCATAATGGCGTTCCAAAACATAAAGAAACTACGCATCTTGGAGCTTGCACCCTTCTGCTCAAAATTACCCGTGATGTTTTTCGATATGTTGCGCGCTGTGTCAGCCACCTCCGGGTTGGAGCGCAGGAAGTCTGCCAGCTCTTGCTCAGAAGTGAAGTCAGCATCACCATGGCGCAACTTGAGGTACTCGTACCACGCGGCGAAGCGTGCTGCGTTATCAGTGGCGTGTGTCATGTCCATGTACTTACGACCTGCCTCGATAATACGGCGACGCGCCTTGCTCTTACCAAACGCCTGGCGGTCAAGGTCTTGAGCAATCTTATCCGTGTCGTACTGTGCCATTGGGTTGATACCACCCTCCGTGAGGTACACACGGTACTTGAAGTCCGCCTTTTTCTTGTCCCACTGCCCCTTCATAATAGTCGGCATCATCTTGTATGCGGTGCCAAGTGCGCGGGTGCCAATGGTGAACGCCTCTGCGTCAGTCACCTTGCCGCGCGACGCAGCCTGCACGTTGACAAGCAACTGTGTATTATCGCGAATAAACGACTTGATGAAGAACGTCGGGGCGAACACCGTGCGCGCCATTGCTAAGTAGCGAGTGGTTGTACCGGCGTAACGCACGAAGTTATTCATCATGCTGTCTCGCTCTAGCTGGTTGGCCTTCGACAATGCCCGGGCGAACACAGGGTCACGCACCACAATACGCATGCGCTGACCATTGACGTAAAACGAACGACTGCGTCCGTCCATCACACCTTCGGCTGCATACGTGTGCTCGACATTGTCCTTGCGATTTACCAACTCCACAGACTCAAGCCCCGCCATTTGTGGTACCGGGAACTCCTGCAGGTATCTAGCAAACTCGGCGTGAATGGCGCTGTCTACCGCGTGGTTGATACGTGCCTGCGAGTTGGCTATGTACTTAGCCAGCGGGTCTGACGCCTTGGTAGAACGTCCTTTGATACGCCCGCTGTATGCTTGAGCTTCGGTCTGTCCATTTTGCAACGGCACATAGAACTCACCATACAAGTCGTCATGGGTCTCTTTGCTGATACGCCCCATCGCGAGTTCAAAGTCCAGCGTGTTGTTGTTCATCTCAACAATGGCACTTTCCAACTCCTTGGCAAACTTACGCTGGGTTGGGTTAAGTCTGGCCATGTACTTGGAGCCATCGTCATCCTCCACCCACTTGCCGTTGGAGTCTCTCCAGCCGAACCCGGTTATCTTGTCAGCTAGCAAGTCACGCCCTTTGTAGTAGGTGTCCTTCATACCGGAGTTACGGATCTTACGACTGCGAAAGTGCGGTGCGCGCATTGCGTACACCAAGTCGTCCATCTGCTCTTTAGATAAACCAGACTGCTCCGCCATTTTTGTCAGCACTTCGTAGTGGTCTTTGAAAGTGCGGTTGCCATCCACACCGTATTGCTCCAACTGGGTGCTGCCTTTCTGACGTAAGCGGTTAATCAAAGTCTCCATGTCTGTCGGGATTTCCGCACTGTACATGTTGCGCATCTGGTTCTCCGCCATGGTCATCCACACGTAATGGTTGTTTTGCGTCACACCAGCCCATCGTATGAATCTGTCTAACCCACGAACCATCGGCTCAGCTACGACATCGGGGAATGTCTTTTGGATACCCTGCAGCATATTGCGCAGTAATCCGGAGTAGCTGTCAGCAGCCTCGATTGTCTCGGCAATGTACTTCTGCCCGTTCGTCACCTTCGAGCGGGACTTCGGTACCAACCCCTTGCGCTGTGCCTCTGCCATCAGCTCATCTTCTGTCATACCCTCAACAGACTTACGCTCGCCATCTTCGTCCCAGTACAGACCCCACAGTCCATTATCGTCCATTTGTGCATGCGCAGCGAAAGACTTATCAGATCCTTGCTCCTGTGTGCGACGGGCAAAAAACATCGAGTGCGCCTTGGTTCGGTACAGACCGCCCGCCTTGTCGTCAAGGGTGAATGTTCCAGGAGGATACGCTTGGAATATAGACGCGGTGTTATGCAGCAGATCACGAAGTGCGGTCACTTTTGGTTTCGCAATACCGAACAACTCTGCCAAGCGACGCATGAACGCACGCACATTGGCAATCACTCCTTGCGGTTTAGTATGCACAGACATGCTGTCATACGCGGCCTGGAAGTCAGGGTTAGACAACATCTCTGCCACGAACTCGTGAACACCGGTTGTTGGATCTAGTATCTGTGGGAAGGCTTGTGCGATGTTCTCATCTGCACGCGCCGTCTCATGTGCCCGTATGATGTCGTCTACAACAGCCTTCTGCTCAGGCGACAGCGCGTCTTGTCTCTCTAATGCGTACACGGTGTAAGCGTGCGCCAACTCGTGCACCAAGTCCACGTCAGTCTCACTGGATTGTGAGTTGAGGACGATTGCCCCCGTCTTAAGGTCGAAGTATCCACCAACCTTAGTACCAAGGTTTTCAAAACGTACAGGCGTCTCGTTGCCTACCATCTCAAGCATTGCATCAAGTACGGTCTGTCTCGGATCAGAATCAGGTAGAGACTCTTTGATCTTACCCAGTACATGTGGCACACCACGTGTAACTAAGTCAGTCTGCAGTTGTGTATTAGTCGCATACACCCCACGCTTCGCCGACATCGCTTTATGCCTTGGTAAGATGTCTTTGTCAGTCCCCTTGGCAGGTCTCACCACAGACGGATCGAACACAACAACGCTTACTGTCTCAGCATTGCCAGGAACGACAGTATTCCCACTGCCAGCACGGGCAGGGTAAATGATGCCGGTCACACCTCTTGCCCGCAGTTGTTCATTGAGGATGTCCGCTCCCTTCTCCCCACGAGGAGTCATCTGCATTTTTATGGCAAGGTACGTCTGCTCGTTAGTCGGCAGGTTGTCACGCTGATTGGCCAGTATCTGTCTGCCGCGTTCAGACACATTGATGCTACCCAAGATGTCATCCCATACTGCAGTATCAGTAGGTGCAGACATATCCATCATTCGCGTTGCGTCGACCGCACTTCGCACAATAGGGTCTGACCCGCCAGACGTGTACGAAGACGACACATTGCGGTGTGTGGTGTAGTATGTGCCTGTATTGCCATATGAGCTTGCAGTCACCCCAGCAGTAGCGGCAGGACGACCTGTGCCATGCTCAAGTGAGTATGTGCCATCATCATTGCGCACACGAGCTAGCGTTGCTTGTACGAAGTCATGATCTACCTGCAACGCCTCACGGTAGCTTAACCGCTTTTTTGGTGCTTCGCCTTCTTTAGTGCGGAACAACAAATCGGTCTTCTTGCTCTCAATCTTGCCTTCCTTGCGCTGCTCGTGGTACATAGCATTAGACTCCTTGGCATAGTTCACCACCATGTTGATGTCCATGTGGTTCTTAAGGCTGTCGATGAGCCAGTCGCGCAACGTAGGGGTTAAGTTCAGTGCGGCGTCTTGTGAAGCCGTGTCCTTCTTCATGATATTTTGCAGGAACGGCATCATCTCTGCATTTACCACATTCATATCCACGTTACTCACACGCCCGGAAGCCAACCCTCCCTCCAGGTGTTTGGAAATGGTCTGCACAGAGTCCTGTACAGTTGCCCCTTGCCGGGCCAGGCTGGTGGAGTTGCCAAGTCCAAGTCGTTCCCCAATAGACGTTAAAACTGCATTAGCGAATCGAGCCCGGTTTAGGTCTCTGCCAAAGTGGGTAAGCACTGCACTTGGGACTTTGTTCTTGAGTAGTGGATCTCCCACATACTCACCGCGGTAGTATGTCTCCATCAACTCACCAAGTGCATCGTGTCTCGCCCGAATACTATCACGCGTACTACGGTCAAGTGCGGTTGCCTCGTTGGCCGCGTATTGCTGAGAAAGATCTACTAATCTAGCTGCAAAATCCTGTGTAGTGGTGGCTTCACGAAGGTAGTTGAGAGACTCGCTGTCCTGCGGCAAAGTGCTTGTCTTTTGGTTGAATATTCCTTCCGCCTGTTTCAATGCACCAGCAAGTGCAACACGATTCGCCTTCTCCACTTCATCCTGTCTATTCGCTGCATCGTTGGCTTGCAAAGTGCGCACTTCGGTATCTGACCGGGCATTAACATCAGCCTGTCTATTCACCTCTCCCTGCTTGCGTCGCGCTTCTGCAGCTGCCTTCTCAGACGCCAGCGCCACACGCATATTGCTTAGTTCCGAGCGCATAAAGGCCATCTTCATGCCTTCTTCCGATGTCTCCTGTACATCGTTCATACGCGCCTCAATATCGGCGATGCCTTCCTGCAACGCAGCATCGACATCAGCAACTGTCGCATTACGTTTGCGAAGTGCAGTCTGTACTTGTGGTGGGATGTACACGGAGTTGTCATCTTTCTTCCACTTGTCGAGTTGCGTCTTGAGCTGCACAAACTCGTAATTTGTATTCACTGGACGAGTGTCTTGCGACACTGTAATAACCTGTCCATTCTCTGTAAATTCGACAGCACTTCGTAATACGTCAGCCACACCCTGTAGGTTTCTATCTGTGGCAAAAGTAGAGTCCGACTCAATTTCTGCCAATTTGGCTTTGACCGCATCCACTTGTGACGGGTCAACAAGACTACGAATGGTATCACTCACCCCGGACACAAGCGCATCATCAGCTTTGAACCCGGCACGCTTGTACGCAGTCTCAAACTGCGAGGCGAACTGGTTGTAACGTCCCTGTCTCACAGTGTTTAATTGATCAGGCTGTAGACTTGCCGCCTCACCTGCATGGATGCGTTCTACCATCTGCGCAACTTCATCGGTACGAGCACGTAGCTGTTGAGACAGGTGCAATGTGGTTTGTGCGTTGTAATTACCGGAGCGCAACTCATCCACCAGCCCTGCAGTACGAGTCATTGCCTCCGTAGTCAAGTCTTTGTAGTTATCTAGGTTGGTGTAATTTCCAGCATCAAACTCCTGCTCGAACATTGTGCGCATTTGCTCAGCCTGTTCGCGCCCGACCTGCACGCCTTCTGGATTCACAGTGTATTCTGCTGTTTGTTGAGCTGCAGTATTCAGATTCTGATCTACAGTATTTACTAAGTTCTTGGCAGCCTTGTACTGACCAACACCGCCGTCACTGCCAGCGACAGGATGCACAGCGCCACCAACAAGCCCACCGACCACAGCACCGTACTTAGCCTGCTTCCCGGCGCGCTCCGTGTCTCCGTCCCACACACTAGACGCACTTACTTCACCGCCTCGCTCTATATTCTGTGCAACAAGGTCTTGGTATCCGGATGTTGCCGCTTCCTCTGCAGCCTCACGACCAACTGCCCCAGCCCCACGCATAGCACTGCCAACAATAGGCATACGTTGCAGCGTGTTTGTCAGTCGGCGCATTTTGGTAGTGTCATCAGCATTGGCTAAAAACTCACGCACTTCCTTGAGCGACCGGTTCAATACACTTTCTGGTACAATTCCGCTCAACTTACCAAGTATTGCACGTTCTGCAGTACCACCAATCAGACCCAGCCCTTGTTGGGTGAGACCAGCCTGGAACAGAACAAGGTCGAGTGCATCTTGGTAATTAGGATCTGACGGGTCTTTGCCCGCCAAATACTGTTCAGCATTGAAGCTACCTAACTCTTGTAATGCAGCTAATGCGGACGCACCCGCCCCCGCAGTAAGTGCACTACCCACTTTTGCCACCCTAGCTGGTGTGGCAGCCTTGACTGCTTGTGCTCCAGACTTAAGGTAGTTAAACAGTTTGAGAGAGTTACCTGTAAGAAGTGCGCCAGTTTGCAGAGCTTTTGCGCCCAGCTTCGCACCTTTCAACAATCCGCCCCCGCCAACAACAAACGACGCAATCTCAGGGCCAACAATATTAGCTGCAGCAATAGGATCTTTACGTAGAGTGTCCAAGGCCTCACCAATACGGTCTTGATCCATCAAGTAATTGAACGTAGCCAGTGTGGACTCCGTGTCCTCGGGTTTAACTGCATCAGCCAGCCCTTTTGATACTGTATCAAGCCCTTTAATAAGACCCATGTCGACATTCAAGCCAACCTTATTTTGTGCCACATCGGCAAGACCAGCTAATGAGGAGATCCCACGTCCTGCCCCGCCGAGCACCTCCGTCGCAACATCCGCTACAGTCTCCAGTACCCCGCTCCCTGCATCCTTGGCATCCGCTGCACCATACTCTTTTTGCAGGAATTTAACATAGTTTTCAGACGTACCAAATTTAGCACGAGTCTCATCATTAAACTGTGCGAACTCAGCCTCACCGAAGCTCTTGAGGTAGTCCCGCTTAATTGCTGGTGGGAATCGTAGCCACTGCTCTGGGGTGTACCCTGCAGTATGAAGTGCATCAACAAAACGACGTGACTTATCCATGACACGAGACCCATCCGCTGTGCTATTGTAATTGTGAACGGTCTCCTCTTTTCCCCACTCTGGCGGGATGTACTTGCGCTGGATTTCCACACGTGCGTTTGGATCTTTGTACACTGAATAGTCAGGGCCCGCTGCTTGGACTGCGGTAGGGTGTGGCTTAAGTGACAACAGCGGATCTCTCACTTGTAATGGATTAGCAGCACCATTGCTCCACAACGGGGTTGTGCGCTGCTTGTTAAAATCAAGAAGAACGTCAGTCATAGTAATATCCTGTTTTTGCTGAATTTAGATCATTATAATGCAAAACACCTCGGGGTGTTAGCCCCAAGGTGTAAGGTTTGCGAACCAAGTTGATGGGCCCGTAAGCCACTGTCGCACGTCTGCGTTTACGGGCGCCCCCAGCGCAGGTTGTTGCGTTTGCGCAACTTCCACTTGAGGGATTGGAGATGTGAGATACGACATTAAATTAGGCGGGGCCGGAACACGTGCGGTAGCCGTCGTACTAGCTACCGGTGTTAACTTTGCTTTTTGGTTCCCCATGTCCACAGATGCAGTCACCGGCGCCCCAATCAATGTAGGATCAAGGCCGGCGTGCTCGAACGCCTTACCCATCCGTTCCCATGTGAACTTGTTCTGCTTGTATTCAGCCGGTGCCGTTGGTAGAGAAGCCCATTCTTTGCCTGTTAGCTGAATAGCTTTCATAAAGTCACCCGAACGCAATGGTGCCAACGCCCCTCGCTGATTAAGACGATAAACCGCTGCCAAGTCCTGGCTGTGAGGACTAAAGTCAGGAAGACTTAAGGCCTTCTGCAATTCTAGCCAGGTTGGTAACAGGAACTGGTACGCTCCATTGGCTGATGACACCCCTGTAGTCCCATCAGTCTTGCGGAACGTCCACTTGCCCCGTCCGTACTGCCCTGGGTGCCCGGCATACCCAGTCTCAAGCAGGCGCCCTTTCGAGCCACCCGCCGCCAAGTATGGGTCTGAAAACGCGTGAGTTCCTTCCGTGTATTTAATCACATCAAGGAACTTCTTAACGTTAGGATCCTGCAGGGCTTCCTCTGCCATCTCTCTGGTAAATGCTACCATGTCATCCTCCCACCGAAGACAAATTCGCCTGCGGGTTCTTAATCTTTTCTTTCGCTTCGTACTCACCGACTCGGTTCTCAGAGCGGTTGTCGTCCTGTTTCATACGTAGCTCGTGTTTCAAGATCTCAAGCATTGCTCTGTCTTGTATCGAGTTCGACTGCTCCATAGCCTTGAGTATTGCAGGTGCGTTAGGCGTTTGCGACAACATCCGTGCGAAATCGCGGAGCTGGTTTACATCATACGTAAAGCGTGCATTTCCATACTGCGCGGTCACGGTTGAGCCATCATCCGAATACGTCACCGGGCCGACGTTAGGTTGAACCCCAAATGCTGCAGACTGGCTAGGCACATCATACCCGCCCATAAGCCCCATCGCTGCAGTAGTATCCATCCGCTCCTGTGCAGCTTTCGCGTACTCAGGGAACACTGCAGGTAGGAACGCTCCATATTGACCATTGTTGATCAACCCAGTGCCAAGCGCACCGTACAATGCCTCTTGTGGAGTGGCGCCTTGGCGCATCGCCCCAACCATTGCCGCATATGTTGCAGGGTCGTTCATGGCTGCATTGATGGCGTTCTGATTAGCGGCTTGTTGTGCAGCAGCAGCGTTACGCTGCGCACGTGCCGCGTCCTCTACACTTGCATTGTACAACGCCACACTCATTGCAGCATTAGGGTTCATGTTCGCCCCAATCCACGACGACGCAGTAGGATCTCCACCATTCCCCTCAAAATCATTGGTGGTGTACTGTGCTCGATTCCCATTGGAGAACACAGTCCCTACGTCTTGTGGCACGGTTCCGTTGTTGTGTATAAGCGGGTAGATCTCCATAGGCAAAGCTGTTCGCTGTTGCGCCGGAGCTCGCTGGTTGCTGTATGTAATGTTCTGTGCAGTTGCAGGGGACACCGTCTTCTCCGGCGCGCCAGTTTTTGCGACTTTGTTAGCATTCGTCTCCTCCTGTGGGAAACGGTATTTACTCAACGCCATTGCGGCAAGCCCGGCCGTGAGAGGGTAGTCACCCGCAGGTGTGCCAGTGATCACAACAGGAGCCGAGCTTTTGGGTTCCGCACTATTATGCAACATTTTAGGCTCATTAGCCCACACTGGTGTATAAGGGATCGGGGACTCAGCCATCACCACCCACGGCAACTGTGGGCCATACTCGACCCCAGGCGCGACAGGCGCGGTCGGTCTATCCGTCCCCCACCCTGCAATGGCTGCTCCATTATCTGCAGCACCAGTCAGAATAGCATTAAGATTGTATCTGTCGTAGTCGCTGAAATTAATTGGCATGTATTTAGGGACGAACATTTACTGATCTCCTTTCAAATACCGCAACAGCTGATCACTAGTCATCGGGTGCCCGGTATGTTGCAAGTAACTAGATGCAACCCCTGGGGCTGTCTTCATACGATCTGGTGTAAACTGTGGCTGCTGAACTTGTGTATTAAAGTTGGTCTGTGCATTAGCAGGAGTGTTAGTCTGACCAACCGGTACTACTTGTCCATTGTACAGCATGTTTGGTGACACACCAGACGACGTGTTGAGTTGGTTCGATAGCTTCTGGTTCTGAATGAACGCATTAGTTCTTGCCAACTGCGCGAGTTCCTGGTTGGCTACATTGTTTCCAATCATGGCGTTCACATAGCTTGGTCTCACCAGATTTTGATCTTGAAAGTTGTAGAAATCAGTAAACAACTTCATCCCGTTCGCAAGATTGTTAGCCCACGCACTCCCGATCCCGCCAATCCAACTGGATACACCGCCCCCGCCGAAGCCGACGCCTCCATTATACGTCATATCATAACTAGGCATGCCCTGGCCCTCCTAAAAGTTGAAATAAACTAGACTCCTCATTTCCGTTAGGATCAAGCGCCCAGTCATACTGTATTCCACCCTCGCCACCAATATCATTCGGATTAAGCCCAAGTGAATGCGCAACACGCTCAATCGTTCTAGGATCGAGCGGACGTTGCTGCATAATTGGTTGCGTGAGCATGTTCTGCAAAGATAGATCCGGCTGGTGGGGCTGCAACATTTGCGCCTGCGGCATAGGTTCGTATGGCGACGTTATAAGTGGGTTCACCCCATACATTTGCGTAGCCAACGCACTGTCTTCTGCAAAGTCAGGTTGCAACATAGCAAGATAATTCTGGTCTTGCTGGTAATACTGACCTTCCGCCAGCTCCCCTTCCGGGGTGTGCCCGATGAATCCACCGAGCCCTCCAAGTGTTCCTAGTGCCATACTTTAACCCTAACCGGAACAACATCCGGATTTATCACATTCTTTCTCCCACGGCCAGCATTTGAATGCACCTATAGCGAGGATAACCATCGCAGCGATTGCTCCAAACGCCCCCATGTCCTTCTCTGCAGTCTTACGGTAGCTGTCCGCCAACCACGCATAGTTCTTACCGGCAGATGCAAGCGCATCAAGACCTAACATCATAAGGTTACGGTAGTTCTCAGCATGTCGCCCGTACCGTGTCTCTTGCATTGCAATAGACATCTTAGCGTACTCCTGGCCAAGTCTGATACGTGCATCACGGTGTTTCTCAAACAGTTCTGCACCTTCGAACCGCAACTTGTAATTGGTCTGCCACGCTGTCTGACGTTCAGCCTCTCGCGCCTTGGCTGTGTTACCCACAATCTCTGCAGAGGTAGCCAACGCAATACGAGTGTCAATTTCACAACATTGATTAACACTATATCGGTTTATTGTGCGGTGCAGTTCACGGCGTTTTTGTTTTGCACTCGCTTCTGCATCTGCTTTAATACGTAGTGCGATCCCAAGATGATCTTCTTGATAACCGCACTTTATAAATTCACATAATTGATTATGGATGGTATCGTTACACGCTTCTAACGATGCCCCATACGCCTCCTGGTTAGTGGCGCGGGCTTGGTTATCAAGCGCTTCATTAAGTAACCACCCGTCCGCTTCTTTAGCCAGGCTCCACTCAGGCTCAGCCTTTCCAATTAAATCGTGCCCGGTATCTCTGATTTTCTCATTAATATCCTTCCAGGCATTTTCCGCAGCTTTTGCCTTGTTGATAAGCCCTTGAGCAGCAACACGCCCCAACACAGCACCAAGCAAACTAGCAATGGCCAGCCACTTACCGTCATCGCGCTTTGGTTGCTTCGGATACTGAATAATATGGTTGGAGTTGACCGCCGTGGAGCCTGTACCTGTGGCTTCGTTCTGACCGATCTCGGCCTTATTGACTTCGCATCCAGACATGCTTTACTCCCTACCCAATAATGCCTCTCGTGAGGTTTGGATGTGTATTTCGTCGATTGGTACGTTTGATTCAACACGCACCGCCCAATCAATAGCCCGGTATTTGCGAGGGAGGAAAAAGGGCTTATTGTTGTAGACCGGCCGCTTGTAGTACTCACGCCCGTCTGCCAATAGTGTAACATAAACGTGAGGGCGCTTCCTAGCCAGCTCCACGTAGTATTTTTTGTACTCGGGGTTCTCTCTGACAAACACATCCACACTCTTATGTGGATAGCGTTTCTTAAACGCAGAGAACGCTTGCATTGCTTTTTGAGCGCCTGCAGAGAAATGAGCAAAGTGCGATGATACGACCTTAACGGACGACGGTCTCCACAACCCAGTCATCATAATCGGGGCAGACTGCCACACCGCCCGACGGTACCCATCTACATCGCCAATTCCAAACTTACGAACTCTGGTGCGCGTGTAGTCTTTGACATCTGTGACATACACGAGCCCTCCCTGGTGGTGAGCATAAATATTTGCCGCGTTGTCAGACGTAAGAACAAACGAAGGATCTCGGCGTGAATCTGATGACAAGTTCATGATCCAGTCCTTAACACCCACCCCGTGCAGTTTATCTTCATAGTATGCCAACCGAGTGTCTTTGTTAGCGTACGCCGACCACTCTCGCTCGGTGAAAAACTCTCCAGTAAGCAGCTCGATTCCGTTCACTGTAAACTCGTGCAGACCAAGTCTGGAGGCAAAAAACACAGACCGCTCGGCAACACAAATAGACTCTCTACTCAATGCGGGCGCGTGTGTCTCGATTTCTGATATATGCACCTCATCAGCATTACAGCGAATAATGTAGTGTAACCCATCTGTAACAGCGAGGATGACATGATGCTCACCCTGCTCGATGGCGGGCGTAACCTCCTCCAGCCGGAGAATGTTGTACATCAACTTGTATTCTGCCATTTGCGGGAATGCGTGGCGTCGGGTAGGGTCGGACAACCAAAAGTGCTTACCTTTCCACACTGCAACCTGGTTAATTCCAACTGCAGCAACTCCGTCGATACAATCTGGTGGGGCACTATCATACAATGTGTCCAGCTCCTCACCAATGTTTCCCACAAAGTTGTTAAAGATAAACTCTTTCTGCGATACAGCGTTCTCTCCTACATACAACCAATGTGCCTCGCCTTCATTCCCAGCGACCGCCATATACCATCTCCGCACTGCAGCATTTGACGGTGGCGTGTCCTGTACAACAACATTAACAGCGTCACCATCGTAATACTCGATGTGGTTGGTAGGTTTACTTGGTCTGGACTCCTCACCACAGCTATTTGCATAGGTGTAGCAAAGTGCAGTGTTAAATGGGACTTTCGTACCGCACCCTTGTGGCATGTTAGGAACACACGAAAACACAGAAGGCCCAATCTTGTACCCTTGTCCTCGCAATACGCGAGCAATGGGCTCCACCTTGCAATCAGGAGCATCAATACCAACCAGCAGTGGTTGTTTCTTTGCCACTACTCGTTGCGCTGACTGACGGTACAGCTTATTGTCCTGCACAAAAAAGAATGCGTCATCGCCCAGCTTTTTAGAGTAGTCTGGAGCTACTGCAGTAAAAGTAGGGAAACCTACCCATATTCCACTAACATAATGGAGTGAGGTAGGTTCCCCTTTCAGCGCAATACCGTCCACCCCAACAACATGGACTTCCTCGCCCAAATTGGGTAGTGGTTGAAAGCGACCACCATAAATATCGAGGTCTACTGCAAGCTCTGAGTACTTATCCCCGAGGTTTTTAGGGTGAACCTTCGGAATCATCCCGCCGAACGATAAAATGTGCATACTACACCTTGGAAATGCCTACAAGTTTTTCATCTTCAAAGATCTTAATCAACACGTCACGCTTGAACCCATCGATCTTAGTCTCCACTAGCCCTTCTGCATCGGTAGTAACCTCAACCATAAGAGGGTCTTGCTTGATTACAAGTTTCTTATTTGGAGTCCCGAAGACATACACCTTCTCTCCAGCCATAAGCAACTGGTATGCTCCCAGGCCCCGTGGGCCAGGATCGCCCTGGTCTCCTTTGTCACCTTCCGCACCCTTGACACCAGCAATAGTGACAACAGAGTTATCTGACATGACCAATTTAAGGTCGTTGCCTTCCATCATACCAGCACTGATTTTTGGTGCATCTTCACCAGGTTCGCCAGGCGCACCAGGTTCCCCTCGACGACCAGGCTCACCAGCATCGCCCTTAAGCCCGCGTGGGAGTCTTCCTGCTGCCTGTATGGTCTCCCCATTCGAGAACGAGAAGATAAGCGACCCCGCTGTTGACAAGGTGATCCCGGTAATTGACGGGCCCGGTTCCCCAGGCGGCCCTGGCTCTCCACGGAGCCCTCCATTGGCAACCACTGCTCCGGCTCCACCAGCGGCACCTCCCTCACCACAATCACATCCACTGCAGCCGCTCTTAAACAGTTCAGCGCAATCGACAGACATGGTATTGGTAGTGCAGTCATATTTCAATGGAGAGACCGCGTTAAGCGGTATGTGATTGCGTAAATCGTTGTAGAAGTGTTGATTGTCAGTACTTACTGATACCCTGGCATTGCTTGCGATGCAGTCACAGGTCGACCCAAGCCCTCGTTGTACTTCCAGCACGTCGTCTTGGATCCCAACAACTCGCATAATTTCGCAGCAGGAATGGCACCCCTCCACCGTAATGTAGAAGTGGGCGCCATTTAGTGTAGACGGGAAGTTTTTACCATGCCCGCGCTGCAACTGAATCTTAGTGGCACCCTTGTCCACTGCCTTACTGGTAAACCCTACCCCGGTGTAATCACATGAGAGGAACAGTAATCCCGTTGAGCACGTCATATGCTTCCCCTTATTCGCTAGCCTGTTCTTCTGTCTGTGCTGCGGTAGCGGCAACAGTGGCGGCAGCTGCAGCCCGCGATTTATTAGATTGCTTCGGGTTCGCAGCTGGAGCATCAGCAGTACCTACACCTGCCTTCGCTAACGCATCAGCAACAGCGTTAGCCACAAGCTCATTAACTTGTACAGAGTTCATGTCAATACGTACGCACGAACCAGACGGGAAATTGAACGCACCAGTCATACCCTCATCACGGGACACTGTGATTTCACCACTGGTCAGCCCTTTAGTATGGGTGTACTTAACGATTTCAGCACGATCACGCGACATAATTGTCAAATACACATGATCGCCTTCGTTGAGTTTATTAAGTTTCTTAGCTTCCGTGAACGGAATACATAACTCCGTATCGTTTGGCGCCAAATAGTTTTGAAGGGTGGTATTAAAGTGGTCGATTACTTTTAGCATTTTTCGCTCCCATTTACATTAATAATGTGACCGCCTTCGTCAACTTCGACGCACGTATCACACGTGAAACAAATTGTCTGAGGTGTTATCTTAGCTTGATTGTCACCATTTAAGCAAGTGCGAACAAATTCACACAATTGAGAAGGGTTCCAATCAACCTCAAGGCACGATCCTTTAGGGAAATTGCCCGGTGTTGTCCCATCCTCTCCTCGTTCAACAGACAACACGTCACCTTTCACATCAACGACCTTGACATACTCTCTGTGGGATCCGTTACGGATGGTCATGTAAAAGTGATCTGTCTTAGGAATTTTAAACCGAACTCCTTCTCCTACAGGAAGTTGTAAGATTTTGTCAGTCTTATAAATTGCTTTGGCCAACTCTGACCGCAGGCCGTGTACGCTTGTATTTAGCATTTGCCGTCCTCCAGGCACCCGCCTGCATCAATATCAACATATTCGAGGTCAAGAGTAGGTCGTCTAGCGCACCCATCATCATGACACCGGCACTCTGTACGACACTTGCCACACTGATGACAATCTGCAACAGAGTCATCAACCTGCGAATCATGTGCCTTGACTCTCATGGTACATGGTGGCAGATACAACAACACAGTAACACAGTTGCTACCGTCAATGTATATGTCACCCTCATAATACCCGGACGGTAAGTCTCTGAACTCATCCGTCCAAGTAAAGCATAGCGCTCCATCTGCTCGCACCTTTGTAGGTGGTTCGCATGTTAGAACCTTACAGAACCCACGCTTTCTCACTTCCATTTTAACCCAGTTGCGGATGATCGGAAGGGGCTTCTCTCCACACCCGAACTTGCCAAATAGGAAGCAGTGCTCATACTCAAGCCGGTCTACCTTAATGGCATCTCGGGCTCGTGTCTTTGGAGGACACTTTCTGTCGCACGGATCCGGCGGGCAACAACGCTCTGTGATCTCAGGCTTGGGTGGCTCAAGTCCACACTCCTGCTTTGTCTCACAGCAATCGTGGCTCTTTGCCTCGCTGCCTACAAATAACTGGTCTCTCATTTGTTACGCTCTCCAGAACTTAGCCAACCCACCACTCCGAACAGACATTCGTCTCATCTTCATCGGTTGTGGGTGTCTGCGTCTATACTTAATCTTAATTCGCTTAAGCTCCGCGTCAACCTTGTCACGCAATATCATTGAGTACGGGAGGTTCGTAAATGTCTGGTCAGGTATCGCATACAATATTGCCAACGCACCATCCACAATAACATTCATGAATCGCTGATAAATGAAATCGGGCAATTCACATCCGTCTCGGGACATTGACCACGAATACTCGATGCTAATATCGCTCCCACTTGCTTTGTCACAGTTGTTCTTTGGTGGGTCTGCCAGAATAACACTAGGAACTCCGTCGTTCAAAATGTCAGACCTGTAATCCGTACCAACCTCCAACTCATCCCATCTGTCGTCAGGAACACTACCGGATGGGCCTACTTTAACACTAACAATTTCCAAAACCTCTCGACACTCTGGAGCTTCGACCATATAGTCGGGGTTATTATACTCAAGTGCAGTCTGAAAAAAGTCTGTGGCAATCTGCGTAATCTGCATGAAATTCGTGATCGACTCACGCAGGGCGTGTTGAATTATTGTGGAGGGTGCGTCAGGGGCAAGTGGAAATAAAAACTCCTCGAAATCTTCAATATTCTTAGCCATTTATCCCCCTGCGATATAAATTACGGAGCTCCTCTTGCTGCTTGTAATCATACACCTGCAGCAACGTCATCGCCTTCGCCCAGTGTTGCTCACTGCGCTCTCGCGTACCGGAGTCTTCTATGTCAACGCCATACGCGTAGTATAGCATCAATTCAAAAATAATAGGTCGGAAGTTCTCGTCAATGTCTAATTCTTCGTCTATGTCTTTGACATCAGGCGGAGCATAGCATACCAGTGTTAAGGTTCCTTTCGCACCGCGTGGAACCGGTGGGTCGACATAAATTGTTTTAGGATCGTCGTAGTCATAAGAGAACGTTTTCGCCTCATACGCGCCCTTTCTCATTGTAGATGCAGGCAAACATAGTGCTCTTTTGAATGAAGCAAGATGAGTGATCTTGGCTTCGCGCAACTTGTTAGTAATGACGCCGCGGTCATTCTTTTGCCCTTGCATCGCTTTAAGAGACTTGCAAGGGTGAGGTAACATTTGTACTGCGCCCTCGACTAATTCGATGTCAACAGTCTGAACAAACTCCTCAGCTCTAACCATTGACGTAATAGACAACGCCAGCCGAAAATAAGTAAACAAGTCATCCTCTGTCCAATGGACATACTGTACATCGTCCTCGAACTCGTTATCTTGTAAATAACGACTTACTTCTTCAACAAACTGGCGAGCATTCATATTTTATCCTGCTGTATTGAAAACCTGTCTTGCTGCAGCATTAGGATCAATCCCAGGTTTAAGATTATCCATTTCCTCTGGGGTGAGGTTCTTCAAAGTCCCAGGCTCGGTTCCTGGTGGTGGTGTTGGTGTTGCTATTGCTTGTGGTGGTAATGGCGGCGCCCCATTGATAACAACCTGCTCTCCACGCACGGCGCTTACTGGTGGGGGCTCCGGTATATAACTAGGCTCTTCAACCGCAGGTAATGGTGGTGCACTCATTGTCACCCCCGGTGGCGGTGGCACACTCATAGCCGGCGCAGGTGGCGGCGGAACTTGCGGTGCTTCTCCGCCATATCGTTGCATATCCTTCTCTTGGTCAGCAGCGACTTGCTTGTTATAGTAATATTCTACTTCTTCTTTTGTATATAGATACTTACCTGGCAATCCATCCGTTATACGCCCATTATATGGGGTAATGTAGCCGGACAAATCGACAAATGCAATTGGTACTCGTTGTGTGGACATGAGGGATCTCCAGAATTTAAAAACTAAAAAAAAAATACAAAAAGAGGGGGTCGCCCCCCTCCATTATGGAACTTATTTAAGGCGAGTTCCAAATTGTGTTGGTTGACATTCTGCGTTCGGGAACTCAGTGTCACAAGGCTCAATGCCACAAGTACAGCCGTGTTGATCGTTAAAGTGAACGACTTCAACCATAGACGACCAGCATGTGTTCATCATTGTACCTTTCTTCAAGCGTGTAACAACCAAGCCATTTGCTTGAATGAACTTATTGACTTCAAAATGGTGGAAACCATCTTGCTCCATATCCACTTCGTATTTTGCAATACTAGAGGTACTTGCGTCCATAAGTGCTTTCTCTGCTTGTGCAAACGCTGCCTTGGCATCTGCCAATGCTTGTTTCTTAGTAGCATTGTCAGGGTCTGCATACACCGCAACCTGCGCTTCGCCAACCTTCGCACGCGCCTTTTCAACAGCATCTTGTAACGTATCGTAATCTACAGGGCTGTCAGAAGCAACACCATAAAATTCGATTTCAAGGGTAGTGCCCGGTACCGATTTCTTCGCATTGAATACGAAGCTACGGATATGAGTACCAGCCGCAAGTAAATGGGTAGTAATTTCATCGCCAACATCCAAATCACGCATTTGGTGTTCGCGGTACCACATTTGGAAGTTTTCACTGTAGTGATCATAATGGAATGGCACCACAAAGTGGCGCGGCTTTAAGTGCTCCGCGTACTCAACATGTTGATCTGGTGGTGTCAATTCTGACTCCCATGCCACATCCATCATTCCGTAGTGGCGTTTGTTACCACCAAGGAATAAATTATAACGTCTAGCCATTATTTAGCTCCTTACTTAAAGTTGATTGTTGCATACAACGTGGCAATATGCTCAGGCTGGATGACTTCGAAGTCATACACCTGTAATCCACGCCAGTATTCGGCAAACGATTTTTCGGACACGTCAACGTGTTGCTGTTTGGTCATTTGCGTAACGAAGCCAGTTGCATCAGCAACACCAGCAACAATCAAGTGCGCTCGTTTGTCTTTGTGGTTCGGATCCACATACGATGGCATATTCTGGCTAAAGTAGATTTTGAAACCACTGATACTTGGGATTGTGTCACTTAACATGACCGCACGACCTAACCCAGTCGCACCCGCATCATTCAGCCACTTATTAGTGATGAATAACGTACGAGCAGACGATGGCAACACCAAGTAACGACCAGAGTCTGGAGCTTGGGCCTCGTCCAATACTGCACTTAAGAAGCCAATGTATTGAAGGAAGTTATCTTTGTCTAGGTGGATCGGACGGCCGTACATACCTAAGTCGTACATACCGGAGATCTTACCAGCACGGGAACCCTTATTGAATGGATCTGCTTTACGAGGAACGTAATCAAGAACTTCAAAGTCAATTTTTTGACGTAACTGTTCTTGTGAGTTGTCCAAGAACTTCTGCACCCACATTTTGATATTTTGGATCTGCTTCAAGTCGATAGCATCCAATTTCAAGTTCCAATAGTAAGCACGGTTAATTACCATGGTTACTGTTTCAGTATTAAGCTCGGAGTATTCCAAGGCTTGGTTTTTTTGGTACTTGAAGATTTCCCCTACCGGGTCTTTTCTGAACGTAATTTGGTCGCCGACATCGCGAATTTCGGATGGAACAACCTCATGTGATGTGATCACACCCGTAACCGTATCATGGTACGTGCGGTGGATCATGTTTTTTGCAAAAATTGGACTATTAAGGAACTGGTACACACGGTATCCAGATGCACTTTGCATAGTCGGCTTTGCACCTTTGATTGGTGTCATATGCTACTCCCTTGTTACCTATCTATCGTAATCTACACGCCCTTCCAGTTCGGCAGTCTTGTACATGTCCAAAATATTGTTATATTTCGTCGATGTTATCAAGCCCGCATTAAACTGATATTCTGCCTCTACTAATTTCGAGTAGGCTAGTATAGTTGGCCCTCGTTCGGCGGTAGGGGGAGTGCCCGACTGAGGTTTACCAGGCGCCACATGCTGTGCACCAGGTTTCGGCGTAGGACGGAATTGCCCCACGATCTCTTTGATGGCACCCATATTACCAGTTTGTATGGCTGACATCAATTCTTGTTCGACGGTATAAGCCCCGCCAGACCTTGGGGCAGCTTGTTTCAGGTAAGACTGAAACTCTGGTGTGGCTGCCGTTTTGGCCAAATCAGGTATCTCACGGTGCATCGCCTGCTGGAAATTACGAGCACGTTCTTGTGCAATCTCGGCACGCAACTGCTCAAACCCACCGTGGTACTGTGTCAATTTTTCCTGCAGAGGTCGTATCTTGTCACGATACAACTGATTCAATAAAGACTTCGCTATTTTATCCACTAGCGGTCTTGATTCCTTAATCAGCTCACGCTCGTCGTCAGTCAACTCCACAGTAGCAGGGTCATATACATATTCTGGTTCAGACACAGGCTCTGTCTTAACAGGCTGCGGCTTACCCATCATGTTTTGGTATGCTTGGTTTTGTCCCTGCGCAATATATAACTGTCTCTGCAGCTCAAGCGGATCAATGCCATTGTTTGGTGGCGCTGCAGCTTGAGTGTTCTGCGGTGGCGATTCCGACACTGGATCTCCCTCAGCTTGCGCTGTTGGATCCACCATAAAGTCATTAATATTAACATCATCGGAGGATGGCGTTCCTTGATGTGCTGGAGGCGGTGGTGGAGGCGGTGGTGGTACACCTTCTCCGTTCTGGGTGTCCACATCGTCAAACTCACCATTTTCGAGTTTAGTAAGAAAGTCTTCGGTCTCTTGTGAAGGGTCGTTAAATGACATTAATTGTCTCCATTAATGATTTTAATAATGTGCTTAAGCATATCAATGCGTCCGCGCGTATGCTCGTTTGCCACGTTGCTTTCAAATTCCTCACGTTCACGCGCAAGCATATCATGAAGGAATTTATTAAGCTCCCCGAAAGCTGGGTTAGACTTAACCAGCGCACGGATTGTCTCTGCACGCTTATGAAAGTTTTCAGGAGTTCTCTTGTTATCTGTGTACATACGGAGTTACCTCATACTTGTCAACCAGCTCAATGACTGCTTTAGTGTCATCAAGCCCAGCATTTTGAATCCGGTAATAACCATCTGCAGGTGTAACATACACAAGCGGGTTGTTACGCACACTGATTTCTACAACCTTTCCTCCTTCACGAACTGGAGTAAACACCAGACCATCGGTGCACTGCTCATCGCCCTTCGGAGCAAACTCTAGGATGAATTTGTCGTCATTGGTGGCATTAGTAATATGAAACACAAGTGCAGTGTTTCGTTCATGCGCTTGAAAGCGGCCGCACTTCTTATCTTTTTCCTTCATCATTACCCCCGTACCAATTCTTCTTCAAACAGGATCGCAATGGTGCGTTTGACAGCTTGAATGTACAAGCGACGCTCCTCGTTGGCCGGCTCACTCTCATTTTGTTCACGAGTGACCTGCAGCTCACGCTCTAATACATTACGAACGTACTCAATTCCTGGCATCCCACGCAACGCTTTTAACGCAAAAGCCTCATCTGGAATAACTACAATCGCCATAATTAATCTCCGCACATATTGTTAAGTTTAACTGCAGTGACGTAGTTTTCGTCAATGGTCTCCCACATAACACGGATCTCCAACTCAAGATCTGGAATATCCTTGTGGTATGGGCCATTCAACGGACACGTAGTCAATTTGTAAATACCTTTTGGAAGGTACGCCTTGTCACAAGTGCACGTGAATAATGTACAAGCATTAACCACCTCACACTCAGACAGCTCTACCATCCGGAAAATATCTACCTGCGGGTTGTAATTGAACTTCTCACTTTTATCGACTTGGTAGTCAATATACACAGCAGTAAGAGGCTGCGTTGTCGTAATCATTAACGGTTCCGGCTCTAATGCCACTCCGTCCTTACGAATCAATTTAATAACTGCTACATTCCCCATCACATTGCTCCAGGTTGTGCGTTGCCTTGAACGAATCCGTTGCTGTCAGCTATTGCTTGAGCTGCTGCAGCACTGCGGCCATCTAATTGTGCACCTTGGACAAGGGGAGAAGGGGCACTCGGTATGTCTGACATGACTTGTTGTTGGAAGTCATAATCAGGGAAAATTTGGTCTGTGTTAATTCCAACAGATTTAAACAACTCATACATAATAGCTTGCAGACCACGGAACGGCACCATTCTCTCTCCGGTCTTGTCATCTCTTACGTTAGCAAATGCTGACAATGATTGCAACGCCCATTCCAGCTTGCCTTCACGATTCTCTTTCTCTACCAACCCACTAACACCACGTGCGTGCACTCGAATGTCACCCTTGAGAGTGCTGTCAGTGCTGAAAAAGAGCTCGTAGTCAATGAACGACTGAATGACAGGCTCGATGATCTTCTCCTCAAGCTGGCGAAGCGCAAACTTAACTGACTTGCTAGCCTGGTTAAGCACCATAGCAACGCCACCGGACGTACGCCCGACTGTACCCAAGTTCTCACTAGAACCGAACGCAACCCGTGGTATGCCAACCAACTCATACGCTTGTTGTTGGTGAAATTGTATCACATTGAGTAACGCCGGAGAAAGATCAGGCACTGTATAAAAACGAATGGCTGGTGCATTATTGTGTTTAGTCTCTGTGACAACAGAACGTAATGAGTTAGGCTCGACAATCCGTGGGTCGTCGTCATCTCTCAAACGTTCCTCGTCAACCTCACCTAACACACCACTTGCGTAGGACATATTAACTACATGAGCCACTGTGGCTGCAGTAACGATACGCTGTGAATCAAGCAATCTAGTTGTAATACACTCGCCCCAGAACGCTCCAGGAATAGGCTCGAATGAAGCCGTATAGAATGGTCTCAACCCAAGCGGGTCGCTATTCAGAACTGCCTTGATAACAATGTTATCAATTACCCAAATCTCGGCTTCATAGTTAAGGTTCTCATCTTCAACCTCAACACCAAACATCGCCAGTATGTTGCCTTGAATAGATCCATAAAAACCGATACAGTCGAACGCACCTTGCGCTGCAGTACGATCTCCATCCTCGTCAACCTGTGTCACATCAGATTCTGGAGAATGATCAGTTTCTTCGTATGACTCAAGGTACCCGTTCGGATGTTCCTCAAACACACGATCAAGTCCTGTTCGGTCATATCCAGGCGTGGCATAACATGCCACCAACTCGGAACGACTGATCTTACGACGTTCAATTACATACTCTGCAGATTGAATATCTTGTGCATGCGGGGCAGGGTAGAAATCAAACGGGCTGATGTTCTCGACTGCCCGTACTAGCTTAGTACGAACGCGCATTGTTCCGCTCTCGTTGTCCCACTCTTTCCAGCGTTTCTGCTTCATTGCAGGCGCCTTCATAATCGCATTCGGGTATGCTACAAAGTTATAGATGAAATCACCGAACTCCTTCAACCAGTCTGCATCGACCAACTTGTCTCGAACTACGACATCCATGCGCGCAGCGGCCGCATCCGCCATTTTCTGCTTCTCACTGGCTCCAGCATGAACCAACGTCTCCGCCACATCCTTCTGAATCTGCTCCTCAGACGGGACAATCCCATATTGCTGTAGCTCTTGGTACTTCTTGAGTAGGACATCAGCCACCGTGCGCTCTTTCTCTTTGTCGAGATCAGCGACAGGTGTAGAACGAATGACGAACGGACTCTCCATGCTGTTTGCAAATACATCGCGAATAAGACCAACAACCCCACGCACAATCGGTGAGGTGATGTTGCTATTAACGTCAACGTCAGGATCAATCCCGTACCCGCCGACGCGTTCACCACGAATCTGCTTCAAGCAAGTCTGCAGTTTATCATAAACTTCAATCTTGGCACTCCGGGCTTCCTCGAAACGCTTACGTACGTACTCGCCGAGATCTGCTCTTAGCCTTTCTTGTTTCTTTTTGGAAAGCTCCGCCATCCTTTCGCCCCTTAGCGTTTAGGTTGAGTACCTTTACCCACCGGGTTTGCTTTGCCTTGGCAACGACATTTAGCCATTTTGTTTATCCTCTATGTGTGATTGTATACTAACTATTATAAGTACCGATGTGTGAAAAATCAACATTACACCCTGGATCTCTTAAGACGCGGTCTGCTCTTTTCACGACGCTTGCGCATCCCCACCATCGCATTGTACCCTAAGCACAAATACTGCAGGGCGTCACACAAGTCACTCGCCCAGCCCTCGTGGGTCTTGGTAGGGACATCCCGCACCACATCATTACGACCACGCACCGTCTCATATATATAAGTGCTACTAATCGCCTCGATTAGATACTTACAATTATCCGTTATTAATATAGAAGGGCGACCCTCATCATCCAACCGTGTGAGACGCTGTTTAACTGCCTCAAGTCGCGGCTGGATCTTGTTACCTGCACCAGGATCTTCAATAGGAATGCCGTGGTTGAGCAACACCTCAAACGGAGACACGTCAATAGCCTGGGTGTCAACCGAACCTGCAGGATCCCCCCACGCCCCATTAAACACACTACGCGGGTATGTGGATCTCAACACCGGCGCAAGATGATCTGTATATAATGTGTCAACTGACACATCCTCAGCCATCACCTCATCTATAATGATGAGTTTCCCGCTGGTTGTCGCAGTGGCAATCAAACACACCGGCGTCCGCCCAAAGTCGAACCCAAAGAATAACGGCATGCCAGTTGGTAACTTATCCTTACCACCTCGCCAGATATGAAGATCACGCTTGAATTCAGGGAAGACCACCTTGCCGGTCTGAATGTCACTGAACTCTCCCTCGACATAGGCCTTGATCTTCTCCTCTTTGTCCGACAGCATATTGTAATAATACCCATACCCTTCCGGTAAGTTGTGAATATTCTCAGCTGCAGGGTTAGGCACCCATGAACCGTCATCTCTACGTAAAAGTGCCGGAGGTTGTCGGAACAACTCAAACTGTGGTCGTCTTATGCCTGTCTCTCTAAACCGTTCTTCTTCTATTTGTTTAAACTGCTCGTCACGCTCACCCAACGCCCACTGATACAACCAATGATCTTTGCGTGGGCCGTTCGTTGCCCCCAGTAACACAATACACATCGGGTTGGCATACGCTTTAGACGGATAACGACCTAAACGTCTGTTTACCGCATCCACCAGCCCCTCCGGCAATTCAGAGATCTCATCTAGCAACCCGTTGGTCGGTTCATACCCAAGCAACTTGCTCTCTGCGTCCTCTGAGTCAAACGAGATAAACTCTATGTCCCAGTGTATAAACGTCTGGTCTTGTAGCCTTGCACGCACCTTCGCATTTGGCGGGTACGAACCCCGACTCACCGTCAGCGCCTCACCAAGCCACCCCAGCATATTCTCCACAGTATTCATCGTGGCCGACTTCAAAACCTGGTAAGTATTACGACCAATCAACGACCGAGATCGACGCACTTTGTTCGCATCCGGATACTGCACACAAGCCAATCTGAACAATTCCACAACCAAATATGACGTTTTTGCGGAGTTCCCTGTCAAAAACACCTGTCCATTCTGCCGCACCAAAAACATCCCGGTCGACACCTCAAGGCAATACTTCTCCTCCTCGGACTCAACCAACTCATAAGTGGCGTCCATGAAGTCAATCCATTTTCTATCCCCGTTCACCATAAATGGGACAAGTATCTGGGTGTTTCTTGCAAGCCTTGCTAACGCCTCTGCTGGTGTGCACAACCATGGGCCATGCTCATCAGCCTTGAACCACACATTATGCTCCGGGCAAACCACCATCTTATACTCGCCCTTGGTAATGCGCCAAAACTCGGCGGCAGGATGTACACTCGCACCCTTCGGTTTCTCGAACCGACTCTCATCCAAAGCGCGGTCGAACACAGCCACTTTGTCATCTTCGCCCACATCGGTAACACCAACCCAGCCACGCCCTTCAACGAACACCTCTGTGTACTTAGGCATGCACCCCGCAGGGCCAATAACAAACTTAATACGCGCTGTCGACTGCGCTAACTTATTTAACGTAGGATACAAATTAAGATCAAACTTAGCCATTTACTACCTCTGCATTATCAAGAATTTCAGGAACCACATCAACCACCCTCTCGCCGGTCGGTATCTTCGGCAACATATTAGGATCACCAAACGAGAACGCAATTGTCATCCCTGCAGCAGACGTAGCCTCTCCCCTCTCAGGATTCACCCGCGCCGTCAACGCATGACGACTCAACATTGCAATCTCTTTCAACTCTTTGGTAATAGCCACTATGTCCTTAGTCTTGGTGCCAGGGTCAATCAACCGCTGCGCCATGATGTCTATGGCTCCCTCCATCACTGCAGCAGCTCGCAGCTGCGCATTAACGAAGATCCCCTCGTCCATCATAATGCGAAGGTTCTTAACCTCCGTCTTAAACACCGGCGTCTCGACAATGGTCGCAAGCTCCGCTGCATCCAACCCGTACTGCTTGACAATCTCCGACCCGTTGGTCTTCCCAAACAGAACCAAGTCCCTTGCCAAACTCGGTATGAACACATTCTTGTAATACAGTGCCGGGGACAACTGGCCACTTTCGTCCTCTATGGCCTCCAACCCCTTGTCAATAACTGTCGTAATATCCGACATACAAATCCTCCGGAGGGTGTGATAAACTCCACCAAGTATAACACCAGATAACACTGAGGATCTACCCATGTCCTACAAGCAAGTCCACGAGGGAGGCACCTTCGGCCCGTTCAAAAACTTCCCCGAGCACTGCTATTTCAAAAACTGCACCTTCTATGCCACCTGCACTTTCCAAGAAAACTGCCACTTCATCGACTGCACTTTCTTGGACTGTTGCCCTCCGTACTACCGAAACCCACCCTCTCAAGTGCGCGAGAGCATCCTGGAAAACTGCTCCCTGGAGAAGGTCGTCTGTACCACTTGTCTCCTGGCCAACTGCTCAATCGGCAACAACGTCACCCTCGCTGGCGACACAGCCCAAAACCCACCACCAAAGGCTGTGGACGGTATGAAGAAAGTCTCGGTCGAAGAAGACACCTGCAAAGGCGTGCGCCTGTCTCCGAAGCACAAGAACCTGGCCAAGAAGACGGTCAAGGAAGGCCTCAACGGCCCATCAAAAGTCAAATATGAAGGTGGGTGCGACAACGACGAAATGGGGCAACATATATAAGTGGGAAGCCTGTAAGTCGCTCCTGTACTGCGTACAGCAGCAACCTACAGACATAAAAAATCCCGTGGGAGGAACCAGCTACCACGGGTTAAACTAAACCAAAAAGGAAAAAAACTAATTCATAAACCTTAACAAACACAGGACTATCCAAGCGCAGTCCACTGTGTACAGACACCCTCGTGGCAAGGGTCGGGGTATGTGACCCCAGGGACAGGTTGGTATCGCGTTGGCCGCTATCCTCAGCACACAGTGCACAACACTTAGTGTCGACTGCCGTCTGCCCCCTCCAGAGACCTCGCAGTGTTACCCACGACTACCATCCCAACAGACGACCTTCGACACCAACTATTATCCACATCCGACCGCACTTTGTCAACAGCCCTCTACAAACCCGCCGCACATTACGACATATGGCGACAAACCGACCGCACCAATCTCAAAAACTGCTTATGTGAGTACCCACCCCGCAGCCTTGCTGCAGCAACCGTCACGAACACCTCCCCGGTACCCACCGTAGACACCAAAACCGGCGCCTGCACCGACTGCGCCTCTTTTAGTAAGAACGACTCCAACTTCCGCTCCTGTCTCTCCTGCACGAACATGGACGGACTTATCACCAACGGTGCCCCGGTATAGTAACACTTGCCCTTCTGCGCCCGCCAAAGTGCAGCTAAGGACAACGCCTCCACGCGCGACGCGCTAGTTACCCTATTCATCCTCCGGTATGCAAGCACCCATCTGGCAAAGTTATCTGGCACACTATAGAGCTCAGCCTGCAGGGCGCGTATGTCCTCCTCAGGCGCAAACTGATCGGAGGCCTTTTGCCCCCTGCGTAGTATCGCCCCTTCGTCTCTTAGTATTCTCACCCACTTTCTTATTGTATGGAAGTTTATCCCCAACTCCTCAGAAATCTGCCTGCACGACCACCCCTGCGCCCAGTACGTGCATATCTCCCGTCTTATAAAGGGTGTCACCACCCGCGCCGTTGATTTAGTCATATAAACCTCATAAAAAAAAGGCTGCCTAGGTAATGGGCAGCCATAACTCTTAAGTAACTGTACTGAATGATATTAAGGATGTCTAGATAGCAGAGGGATGGTATTGGAGGGCCATTTCTGCAATTCGGACTTGCACCCGCCGAAGAAGGCTATGAGTCATCAGGAGACCTTCCCCGGGGGGTACGCCGTCATTGTATACCTACGGGAGAACGCCTGTCAAGCGTTTTTTGTGGGGGTGATTGTAATTTTTGGTATATGTGTGGTGGAGGCTGGTACGGACTGGGTTCGTCAGTGGGGGGGGCGGGGGGTGGCTAAGTGGCGATGCGCCTATGTGGCTTAGTGTCGGTAGGGGATACGGGGAAGTGGCCGAACGGCTGAGTGGCGATGCGCCTATGTGGCTTAGTGCCGTAGACCGTGGGGGTGCTTCGTTCCTTGGTGGCTTAGATTTCGAGACGCATACCCTGTGATAGTGAAGGTAGTGCGTCAGCGCTCAAGTTCCCATAGGGGGGCGGTGCGACGCGCGCGAAGCGACTGCGACAGCCAGCGGCAAAGGTGCATAGGCGTTGGGCTAGCTATGCGCAGGTATGATGACAAAGTTCGACAGGCGTAGAAGTTGTGATAGTGCTACGGCGGCAGCGTGCCACTGGCGCGAATGTCCGTTTGTCCATTACCTTTTACTGGTCTGACCAGTTTAGAAATATGCGCGTTTTTGTTGACAGACTGACAGCGATTTTGTATAATAGCGCCATAAAGAGAAGGGGATAACCCCTAAATATCAACAAACCTTAAAAGAGGGAAAACAAATGACAAAAGCACAATTCAGAAATAATACTCTTATATTAATAGTAAACGGCGTCAGTTTTACCATTGAAAGATCAGAAGATGGCTTCCGTGCCATTGGTAACAATTACGCTATCGTTTTTCACAAAGACGCATCACTAGAGTTTGTAGTGAATAAGCTAAAAGAAGCAGTAACTTTTTAACCAATCTATAAACTTTAAAAGAAGGAACATTGTATGACTACTTTATTCAACACCGAACAGACAAAAGCTCTTATCAGTGCTTTAAATGCTGACATTAAGACCGCAGAGAAAATCTATCGCACTTTAAAAGAAAGTGTGGAGCTTATGAAGAAATTGGATGCCGTTGCACGCATGGCACAGGAAGAGCAAGGCACAGAAATTTCTACGCTGAATAAAGCGATCTTTGCCGAATTATTCGGCACAGAAAAAACATCATTCACTGCCTACAAGCTAGGCGGAGTTGTAGACGTGAACAAATTCAAGCAGTATTTGATCCACTTCTCGAAAGACTGGTATCAATTAAAAGACATTACACCAACTAATTTCTTCTCAATGGTTGGCATTGAACCGCTAAAAGGGCAAAGTAAACATGACCCGCGTGCAGTGAAAATCCGCTCCACGGTAAACGAAATTTTCTTAGGTTTAAATCCTAAGAAAGCAATGAAAAAGAGCAATTGCCAAAAACTGCTAGACTTACTTGAAAAAGCGAACGGAATGGAAGTCTTAGACGCGGAAATGCCAGCAATAAGAAAAGCCGTAGAAGATATGCTAGCAAGCTTAGCAGTAGTTAAGAACGTGTAAAATTACACAGTTAAGAGAACGCCTCAATGGTCAAAAGCCATTGAGGCGTTCTTGTTTGTCTTCTATATAGTAGTTTCCTTTCTATTTGTACCTTTCCTTTCTGTATTGGTTCGCCTTCTTTCCTTTGTTTCGACGACGCTTCGACGCCGGGCAACTAAGCCACGCAGGCACGACGCGCGCGAGGCGTGATAGTAAAGTGCGCTGGGTGACGGTGCGCCTTTGTCGCTTCGTGGTTTTGACGGTGTGGGTATGTAAAATTACACACCGGACGGGTGGGGTATGTATATTTGCACATCTTGACAAACAAGTACAATTATGCTAGCAAGCACGCTACGGGAGAAACGAACACACGTGAGAAAGCCTGAGAGAACAAAAAATGAGGGTATATATAGTAATATCAATAATATATAATAATAATTAATAATATAATATATATATAGTATATAAATTTTTATTATTATTTATATACTGTACAATTTATTTTTCTGGACTTTTTTATTCTTGTGGTTTTGTTTTATTAATTTTCTTGATCTAAAATCGCGATCTACTGGGTCTAAAAATGCTGTTTTTTAGGTCGGGAAATTCTGCTAATTCAAACGGCTCTCCCGTGACTTTCGAAATGGTAGAATTTTTTTTTGAAAAGATCTATTTTAGATCTACGACACAAAGACGCATAGCGACAAAGCCTCTCCCCTGATCGCCTCTCACACCTGTCGCCAGTTCACCACTTCGCCACACAACCCCACCCCCGAAACAACCCGTACAAAAAGCTAAGAAACTAAGACACTCGGCTGACACGCCGCAAACGCCCTCACTTGTGTGAACAAGAATTGACCAACAGACACTACTGTATATATACAGCTGTATAAGACTACCCGTTGTCTAAATTTCGCACTATTTTCGACCACAGTCTCTTTCTCACGTTCACACGAGCGCCAAACTCCTGCACTCACAGCAAATGTTTTATCGGCAATGCTACCAACCCAGTCCCGAACTGGATTCTTTCACAACTCGCTTCTCGCCATCTATACAGTACCACTGTATACACCAGAGTCTGCGACCCATGTGTTTCGTACACATCTCGTACAAACCACTGTTGCTTTCACCAGTACCACCAGCTCACAAATTGACCACTTGTACAGTATTATACAGCGTCATTTACAGTACTTTGTACACAATCCGCACAATCCATGAGAAGTCCGGAAATGAATCGCCCAGAACGTCTCACCGCGGGTAATTTCTGCATGGATTTGCTGACAAAAGTGCGATTTTTGTCAATCCGCGCTGACAGAAAATGAGATTTGCTTTCTCTCGTGGCGGGTCAGGCACACAGTACTGGTCATTCGCACAGTATTTTAACCATGACTACGGGACAAAGGGGGCTTAGCTGTTTAGCCACAAGTGCACCTTTACCACCGCCACGCCTGTGGTTCTTTCTCACTTAACGCACGCGGCTGACAGCGCCACACACCGCAAGTTGTTGATTTAACTGGGTACGTGAGACACTGCGAGTGGCTCGTGTGCTTATTCGCTGTCTTAACGGTTAAGACCTTAATGGTTAAGATTTGACCGATTGCACCGACACCAGTACTGACTGCTTACTTTTTGTACTGGTCTGACCAGTGGCATTGTACGGTGTCTTTTATTGATCTAAGTCTAGACCTTTTGTATAATAGGCGCATACAAAGAGGGAAGGCTAGGCGCGGTTAGTGCGCAAGCTGGGGTTCCTTGTATAGCTTGACTGTTAAGGTTGTCTTAATGGTTAAGGTGCGTGCTTGTGCCTTTGTCCGATGTCAACAATGTGTAATTTTACACATCACCAAGGGACAAAGGGGCGAGGGCACCAAGTGTAGTGAGTGGGCGTGAGTGCTCTGTGACCGAGTGAGCGTAGGTGTTCGGGTGGTCGGTACGCTGGTGTGTTCGTTTGCAAGTTTTGGTTATAAGTGTGTAATTTTACACATTGATACTTTTAGAGAAGGACATTAGTTATGGTTATACAAAGAGCGAGAACAGCAGGAGGCATTCCTGCTACGCATGACTTCTTCGTAGATTGCGGGGAGTTTGGAGAGGTGGTAGTGCCGCAAATGATGGCAATTGAGGAGGCTGTCGCCTTGTACGAGCTTTGGCGTTCACCGGTGGAGTTGCAGATGACCTCGTACTGGTCGCAGGCGGAGCTCGACGATGTGGTCGACGCGCTTGGGATTGACGCACATGACTTGCATATTGCGGGAGGTGTGCAATGAGACTTATCTATGTCAGTGCCAAGGACTTGTCCGAGGAGCTTAGAGACAAAGGGGTGTTGGCGTGTCCCTTCCGTGATGAGATACGAGGGATGCTGGCGCGGATGTTTGACGCGCGGGTAGTAAGTCCGGTAGATATTGTGGGCGTGGCTGCAACGGTTGCTCGGCTATCACGCGAGGCTGTACGCCAGGCTGGTGTCGACGGGGTCTTGGTTGCCATGCCGCCATGGATGACATTCGAGGTGGAGAACTTCTTATTAATGGAGGGTGTCGACGTTTGCTATCCGTACAAGATGATTAAAAGGGTGCGGGTTGGCAGTACATGGCGGGTGCGGTCTACGTTTGTCGGGTTCGTGCGCAAGCCTGCGTACGGTGAGGATGGCGTTCATGAGATTGTGGAGTTTGAGTGATGCTTATTGTACTTGATGGGAGTTTTGGTGGGATCTGCCACACGTGGAGAGAGGTGGTCTCTGAGCTCGGGTTCTCTATTGATGTCGAGGAGGATTCAGATTCAGGTTACTTTCGGATTGTATTTCGGCATCTAGTAAGTGAGTACAATGATGATGACCTGCCGTCAGTCCAGTGCGAAGGTACTTGGCTTGACATTGCAGCGAGAGAGTATGCCAGTAAAGTGTTCCTAAAAGAGCATTTGTTATTAGGCAAGATGAAAGCATATAGCAAGGCTCGTGAAGGGGTTAAGGAAGTGCGTCTGTTTGATGTGTGGGATGGCAAGATTAAGGAGTGGCTGGTGAACCCCAACACTGGTCTCGTTGACTTGTGTACAGTTAAGGAGTTTGTGTGATGTTGGTAATGGCATTTGATGGTCGATTTGGGCACGCTTGTGAGTCTTGGACGGAGTTGGTGCGTAAGTGCGGTTACAAGGCAGTGATCACTAAGCAGGAGTGTGGTGACTTTATAGTGGAGATTAAGCCTGACAATACCTACTCTAAGTTGGTACCGCCGTTTTAGCAGTTGTACAGCGAGGAGTATGGCGAGCAAGAAGCCATTGAGGACTTGTCCAATGAGTTTGCGAAACAGTTCTTGTCTAAGAGTTGGTACATTATCGAGGTGCACAAGTGCCACGCTTGGAGTGGTGGTCGGCAGGTCGTGCGCCCTTTGTGTAGTTAAGATGTGTAATTTTACACACTGGAGAGAGAGTAAATGAATACTTATATATTAGATATTAAGCGTAGTAAAGCGTATGGCAAGGTACTTCGTAAGCGGTTCTTCGATGGATACAATGGCGAGCGTGTTGTGACCATTTACAATGAGGAGCGTAAGTGTAACGACTATTATATTATTTCACGTGACTACACAGGTGAAATATCAGCGAAGTACTTAAAGAACATGAGACACACCGCTAAGCATTATGTTGAGGTGAAGGTTGATAAATCCTTTGCACGAGTTTATGAGGATTATGGTGTGGGTCATACGCCTGCTTATTATTACAATCGTATTAAAGGTGTTCCTTGGGAGGGTTCGGTAATCGCGGTTGACGATAAGGGGTTGGTGGTTTGGTCCCGTTCGCTAAGTATCGGGATAACCAACCCATACTTTTACGACCGCGAGATGGTTATTCGCAACTTCATTTTTCGGTTTGAAGATCTCGGGCGTGGCAAGTTCACGGACGGGGCGTTGCAGTTTATTAAAGACAATCTTCCGGAGCATTTATGAAACTATTAAAACTCGGGCTGGTCGCCTATATTGGATCTACTTGGTATGAGGTGGTGACTAATGCTGGGTATTACCCTGACTTGAAAGAGAACAATGGCACATACAAGGTGTCATTTATTACCACGTCACCAAGAAGCGAGTTGAAAGGGATCTTGTTCAAGCGTAACTACGGGACAGAGCACACAAGGAAGACCGCTCTTGAGGCGTTTTGCCGTGACTTTGCCCGCACGATGCTGACGCAAGATGGCTGGACAGTGATTGAGGTGTACGAGTACCATCAGTGGGATCCGACGGATGGGCGAGATCAGAACCTAAGAGACAAAGAGGCTTAGTATGTATAGTTTAGGAATGTCCATAATGACTGACCGGGCATACGGTTCGCAGGCGCAGCGTGACTTTTTCGACGGGAAAAATGGTGAGTTAGTGTACACCAGCCGGGACGATGACACCGTGTCGTACTTTGTTTATCCGGTAGGATATTTCAAAGATGACGTGGTGCCGGAGAACACTGCAAAATTTTTGACAGAGCACCCTAACTACCGATGCTATATCTACGCTGCCAATGCGTTCGGTATTAGTAAGGTGAGGGTGTATGAGTTTGGCTCTGTCCGACATGAGCGTGAGTACTACTACTTGCGTATGGCTGGTCGTAAGTGGGCTGCGTGGTTGACATGGTATGACGTGGTGGGTGACTTTGAGCATGAGCGTGAGTACCGTGCCAAGAAAGTGTATGCGTTGCACGATTGGTTCTTGCAGGACAGCGAGCTAAGCGTGGAGGCGGTGGTGAGTAAATTTACACGTCTTAGTGGTGTGCCAAGTAAGTATGTAGATAAGATGGCATCATTCATTAGAGACGAGATTAAGAGTAAATGTTATATATAGTTTATCAATTGCACTGTGGCGTCACGCCGCAGAAGGTGCGCCGTTGTGGGCACAACACCAATTCTTTGCAGGTAACAATGGCGAGAAGGTTGGTAAGATCTTTCGTAATGAGCTTGAATATAATTGTGATGTTGAGGTATATGTGTTCCCTTGCGGTCAATATGCTGACTCAGACTACCCAACAGATGACGACATGCTTAAGGCACGTGCTGAAGTGGGTTCACCTATTGAGCTTGTTGTCGGCACCAGATTCCCAATCACATACCATGTGTATGAGGTGGGAGGCGTGTCACACGATGAGGCGTACTATCACGCGCGGTTACAAGATGACCCTTGGGAAGGTCGGTTGCAGGTCAATGAGCTTTGTGGTGAGTTTATGCACACGTCATACGAGCAGACTGTGAAGATGTTTAATCTTCAAGAAGGTGTGGCAGATCAGCGTGAATATGATCGTGATGAGGTGCTACGCGTGTTTGAGGCGCGCACGGACGTGCCTGAGGAATGGCGTGAGCCTATTTATGTATATTTGGAACAACATTTACCTTTGAAGGTTTTGGAGTAAGTATGAAAGAAGAAATCATGACGGTGCGAGACGTGCAGAAATCATAACGGGTAGAGCGAGCTGGTAAGGATTACAAGGAAATAGTTAGCACCATATTACAAATAGCAGGAACTTCGTATCTGACGAATGTGTCCATTGTTTTTAATGGTGATGATGCCGGGTCTTGGGATGAGGGTGGTAGCGTGTTTGCTGGGTTTGTATTAACCCCTGACACGTTGATGAAACGGATCAAGAACGACCCAGTGTTTTCCGGATGCGATATTGAGAACACGTTGGCTAACGGTGTGCAATACGTGAATATTGACTTTAATTTGGAGAAAGGCGATGAGTAAAGTTTATTCAGGTCTTTATTTGCGCGAGTTGTGGAACCTATGGGTACTGACACAACCTGACCAATCGTACAAGGTGGTTTACGCAAATTTTGATGAGATGCGTAGACACGTACCATACAGCCCTCATCAGTGGCTAGAGTTGATTGAGAAAAAGATCGAGTTCTTTCCGAAAAAGCCAATACAATTGTCGAGAAGCCTGGCAACCAATGACCTGGAGATCTTACAAGGATCTATAGAATTGCTAGTGTGTGAAGGATATGTGGAGGATCTAGCTGCACGGATTGAGGAGTCATCGTTTGCAACAACTGCAGTGGAGATGTTTTTCAACAAGAAATACGAAAACGTGCAATGTCGGAACAAGTATATATTCTCGATGCTCGTCGACATTAATCTGGTAAGTAGCCGATCCTTAACAGGCTTTATGGAGTTCGCAGATCTCTCGTACCGTGACTGTGTTGCGTTTATGTCTCGTATGTTAGGTGAAGAAAACATTGACGTGGCTAAGTATCTTGCCAACTCTACCAGGGAGGAGGAAGGTATGATTGCTGCACTTGCTGTCGGTGTGATGAGATACGTAGTCGACAATATGTTCTTGCCTCAAGAAGGTAAATACTATGATGACGTTATTGCGAAAGGGGCACTTGAGCTGTTTAAAGATCCTGAGTGGGCTAAGAAACTAGTCACTGAGTGGGTTGACAAAATTCGAGAAGAAGGGCGGTAAGTATGATTGACCCAGCGAATTACATTATCCGGGTGCGTGACGTTAATGCCAACCATGTGGTTGACTATGGGTTGACAAAAGGGATGTTAATGGCGTTGTCTCAATTAGGGCTTTTGAACAAAGCGCCATTTGGTGTTGAACAACCACGTGGTGAACCACCATTAACAGCCTCTATATTGTATTCGACCAATTTCAGATGGGGTAAAAAGTACCACCCGGATAGAATTAAGTGCTTAGAGAAGATGCACATTATGCCAGGTCGGTGGCTGTCATTCGATGAGGTCGGCGAAGGTATGCT
>RBWB01581032.1_pt1 | contig 63527 bp, 66 predicted proteins | sample 2014201 | NCBI WGS metagenome assembly RBWB01 (sample SAMN10133834, study PRJNA383868) | Human oral metagenome, whole genome shotgun sequencing project. | isolation source: supragingival plaque isolated from 88 juvenile twins | host: Homo sapiens | place: Australia
TTAAAAAACAAACCTAAAAAGACAGAAAAAGTAGGTAGAAATGATCTATGTCCATATATAAGTATTTTTATCTGAAAAAAGCTAAGTTTAAAATAGTATATTAAATTAAGATTTAAGGAGAATAGTATGGAAATTAAAGATTTTGAAGAAAAAAAAGAATTTGCTATGGATTTTTATGAACAAGCAATAGAAATAAATCAAATGGTTCACGATAGTATAAGAGGTTTTCATTACCTATATGGTTATAACTTGCAAGAAGGAAATGAAAGCGAAATTACAAATCCAGAAAAAGTAAAATTAGTAAATAAAAGAAAAAGGCAATTGCTAATTGAATTAGGTAGAGTTGGAGAATATGCTATTAAATACTTGTTATTGGTGCAACAGATACATAATTATCCAAATCAATCTTTTGATGAATTTAAAAAAAAGACTCTTTACAGTATTGGTGAAAAAGGTGTTAGAAACACTTACATAAACCAATATCATTTAGACACTGCTATATTAGATGAAATTTTATATGCAAAGGAACAACACTCTATGCAACCGCTTCATGATTATTCTTATTTGTTTACTATCCTTGAAAAAATGTATCCTGATGTTGTAAAAAGACTTCAAGAAAATTTATTATTAGAAATTAAGGCACAATATTGTTTAGAAAACAAATTATTAACTAAAGAAGAATCTTCAATAGCATCTTTCTTTTCATGTATAAGTTTATTGCCATGGTTAGAATTGTCAGAAGATACTAGCAATGCTTATTTTGAAGATTATAAGAAAATAATGGAAAAATCTGGTGATGCTTTTGTTAGACTAAGATATTTAGAAAACAATGTTGATAATAAAAAATATGATCTTAATGAAGTAATGTATTTATTGGATTATTTAATAGATTTTATAACTTTAACTCATGAATATAATAAAGACAATCCTGAAAATAGTATAAATAGTTCATTTTTAAAGAAAAGAATAGCTGAGTATATTTTACCTCAAGATATACATAAATATGATGAATCAATATATTGTATTCCGAGATACAAAGAAGATTTAGAAAGAAGAAAAAATGATTTTAGAGTTGTTTCTGAAGTAATAGATAGATATCCAAATATATTAGAGAGTATTGATTTTTCTCAATTAAAGATTTGGAAAGACTACTCTCGAAATGATATTAATTTCGAAGAAGTAATATCGAATTTTATTGGTAATTTAATAGAATTTCGTGACAATGAAGAAGTTTTACTAAATAACTTTCCATTATTACTACCAAAAAAGCACATAACAGAGATAAAACAATTCATGAATAAAATTGGTATTATATTAAGTACGATAGAAAAAAGATATTCAGGAGTTTTGTGTGTTCCTATAGAAGATTTAAGAAGAGGATATAAATACATAGAAAATTCTGATGTTTCAATAGAATCATTAATTTCTGGCATCAATAAAGATCGATATATTGAAGGATTAAAAAATTCTTCAACTCCAAAATTACCATTAAGACATCGTTGATAATATCATTACTTTTAAATTTAATACAAATAAAAACAGCAAAAATTTAGATACCTTAGAATTTATATATTATTTTTGATGTGAAATAATAGTAGTTAAAAATGTAAATATTTTTGTTAAAAATCCATAATATTTAAAGTGACTATATTTAAGGTAGTGATATAATTTTGAATAAGAGGTAGTTAATGTAAAATATAATTAGCTTTTAGAAAGGATATAAGATGAAAAGTTTTATAGAATTAAAAAATGTAAAAAAAACATATGTAATAGGAGAGCAAAAATTTAATGCTTTGGATGGGATAAATTTAGAAATTAATCAAGGTGAGTTTGTGGTAATTTTAGGACCATCAGGAGCAGGTAAATCAACACTACTTAATTTATTAGGTGGAATGGATAAAGCTACATCTGGTTCAATTATAATAGGTGAAGATAATATAGCTAAATTTAATGATAACGAGTTAACAAGATATAGAGCACATGATGTTGGTTTTATTTTTCAATTTTATAACATAATGCCAACATTAACTGTTGAAGAAAATGTTAATTTAATAAAAGATGTAACAAATACTTCTAAAGATGCCAAAGAGGTCTTAAAAAGTGTTGGCATATCAAGACATGCTGATAAATTTCCACAAGAATTATCTGGAGGAGAACAACAAAGAGTATCTATAGCAAGGGCTATAATGAAAAATCCTAAGGTTCTTTTATGTGATGAACCAACTGGAGCTCTAGATTCAAAAACAAGTGTAGAAATATTGAAATTATTAAGAGAACAAAGTGATCAAGATACGACAGTTATTATAGTTACTCATAATGCTTTAATAGCTAATATAGCAGATAGAGTTATTAAAATTAAAAATGGAAAAGTAGAATCTAATGAGTTTAACAAGCATCCAATGAAGATTGATGAGGTTAAATGGTAATTATGTTAAAAAGAAAAATGCTTAGAGATATTCGTAAAAATTTATCTCAATTTATAACAATCTTTTTAATGGTTATGATAGGAATAATGGCTTATTCTGGAATCAAATCATATATGGATGGTATGAGTAAAACAGCTGATAAGTTTTACTCTGAAAATAATTTGTTTGACTTAAATGTAGTAGGAAATTTGAATCATGATGATTTAAAAAATATTAAAAGTATAGATAATGTTAAAGATGCAGAACTTAAATTATCAGTAACAGCTATTACTGATAATGATAAAACTTTACTTTTGAATTTTATTGAATCTAATAATATATCTAAATTTTTTGTTTTTGAAGGAGAAAAATTTAATGCTAAAAAGAGTGGTATTTGGTTAGATAGATTTTATGCTCAAAAAAACAATATAAAAGTAGGAGATACTATTCTTGTAAAATATGATGGTATGATTTTACATGAAAAAGTTTTAGGTATTATTAATGTACCAGACCATTTATATGATAGAAAAGATGAATCAGAAATATATCCAGATAAAACAAAATTTGGTTTTGCTTATATGAGTACTAATGAAATATCAGAAGATTATGTTAAAAAATTAGTGATGAAAAAGCTTAATGTTTCAGATGAAAATATTTTAAATAAAGTTATTCCAAACTTTAATTATAAAGAATATATTCCATTTTCGAGTATAATGGTTAGTCTTAAGGATAAAAGTAAAAAAGACTTTGTAGGAAGTACTATATCATATAAGATAGAGAATGCTAAAGCAGTAGTAGATGTTAAAAATACTCTTTCTTATGGAACTTACCAAGGAGAAATAGATGAAGGTCAAACTTATGTTGGGGTTTTCTCAGGGATTTTTATATTTATAGCAATACTTTCTGTTATAACTACTATGACTAGAGTTATTAATAAACAAAGAATACAAATAGGAACTTTAAAAGCATTAGGATTTAGTAATAGAAAAATTTTATTTCATTATATTAGTTATGGATTTTGGATAAGTTTAATTGCTTCAATATTAGGTTTAATTTTAGGATATTATGTAATTGGTAACATGTTTATAAATTTTGAAATGTCTTTTTTTGAAATACCTAGTGGAGCTCCATATATGGATATAACTAATTATTATGTTGCAGCTTTAATAGTATTATTAGTTAGCTTCATAGTTTATATGACAGGAAGAAGTATACTTAAAGAAAATCCTGCTGAAACATTAAGAAATAAGATACCGAGTGTTAAAGGGAAAATATTAGCGATTACTAAAAATAGATTTTTTAAAAAACTTAATTTTGCTATTAAGTGGAATATAAGAGATATTTTAAGAAATAAAGCTAGAACTTTTATGGGATTTGTTGGAGTTGTTGGTTGTTCAATGTTGATAGTATGTGCTCTAGGAATGCTTGATACTGTGAATAATTTCATTAAATTGCAATTTGAAGATTTATATAATTTTAAATATAAGTTAATTATAAAAGAAGATATTAAAGCTAATGAACTACAATTATTATATGATAAGTATGGTACTAATACTTCTAAAACTATATTAATTGAAACAAAAGAAAAAAATGGAACAAGAAAAATCAATAATATATTTATTACTGATGCAAATGACTATGTAAGATTTATTGACAACAAAGATAAGTTTAAAGATAAGCCAAAAGATGATGGGGTATATATTACTTATAAATTAGCAACAAGTAAAGGTTATAAATTGGGAGATGAAATAACATGGCATATATATGGAGAAAGTAAGTATTACAAATCAAAAATTATCGGTTTTAATAAGGATCCTCAAAACCAAAATATATCTATGAGTAGAAAATATTTGGAATCTTTAAACATAAAGTATAAACCTGATACTATATATACAAATATAGATTTAAGTAAAGTTAGTGAAATTAAAAATATAAAATCTATTCAAAATGTTAAAAGCTTAAAGGAAGATATGAATGGAATGCTTTCGATGATTAAGAAAATGTTGGTCTTAATTGTTAGTGTTGCTGTACTACTTGGAGTAATAATTATTTATAATTTAGGTATTATTTCATATACAGAAAAAGAATATCAATTTGCTACTTTGAAGGTATTAGGATTTAAAGATAAACAAATAAAAAATATCTTTATTAAACAAAATAATTTGATTGCAATTATATCAATTTTATTTGGTCTTCCATTAGGTTTTTGTTTAACAGATTATTTATTTCAAAATGCTATGCGAGAAAATTATGATATTGGTACTTTTATTACAAATAGAACATATATAATTGCAGCTATTGGAACATTTTTAGTTTCATATATAGTATCAAAATTTTTAGCAATAAGAATTAGAAAAATAGATATGGTTAAAAGTTTAAAATGTAATGAATAATATTTAGTACTATAATAAAAAATTCGAAAAATTAATTTACGAGTTTTTTGTTATTAATGATATAAACATCTTTGTTTAAATAAATAAAATATTGTACAATTTAATTAGAATAAAGGAGAATATTAAAATGAAGACAAATATATCAGCATTAATGAATTTAATTTCAGAAGTAGAAAAAAATTTAAATTCAAAGATTTATAGTATAGAAGATTATGCTTTAAATATATCTATAGAAGAATTAGATGGAAAAGTTAATTTAGTAGAAGACAATAAAGAAATATTTAATTTAAATTTAAAAGAAATAGAAAAAGCTTCTAAAGAATTATCAAGATTAAAAGCTATTTTATATGAAAAAAATAATGAATTTAAATTAAGTGATGGTAGAACTATTCAACAAGCTATAGTAGATAATACTAATTTAAGAAAGCTTAAAACAACATATGAAAATTTATTGTTACTAAAAAATACTAAAAAAAGAGTTACAGAAGTAAATAATTCATATTTTGAATCTAAAACATTAAATTTTGATCAAAATAAACTAAAAAAGAGACTTGAAGAAATAGATAGCGAAATACAAAAAACTGATTTTGAAATTTCTAAATTAAATTCAGTAGAATTCAGCATTTAATTAATTGGTTCTACTAAGTTACTTCGTAGATTAAATAAAAATAACTATTTTTAGCCAAAGCATTCTTGTTGTCATTTATTTATATATTTGCTCTAAATAATTTATAATTTATTTAAATTTTTAAGTTTAGAATTTATATATTACAATTTATAATTATTTACAATTAACTTTTAGAGTAAATATTTTTGATTCAAATGTTAAATTTGACAATAAGAAATGCGACCAGCTTATTATTTTAATTCCAAATGGGATTAGTTTAATAGCTGGTTTTCTTTTGATTAAATAAAAACACTTCTTTTTATATGATATAATTTAAATATATATTCAAAATTAAATATACTTTCTAAAAAATATATAAGAAAGGATTTGCTATGAAATATAGTTTAGTAGATGCTAGTATAGATGATATAGATTATTTAAAACAAGCTAAAAGTAATACTATTTATACTTATGCTAATAATTTAACAGAAGAAGAAAAAATTAAAATAAATAATTATATTGATAATTCTATTTCTAAAGAATTAAAAGAATATAAGATAATACTATTTAATAATAAAACTATTGGATGTCTTTTGATAAAAAAACAAGATGATGGAGTATTACTTGATGAAATATATTTAGAAGAAGCTTATAGAAATTTAGGTATAGGAACAGAGATTATAAAAAATATATTAGATATTAACAATATTGTTTATTTATGGGTTTATAAAGAAAATAAAAAAGCTGTTTCTTTATATAAAAGATTAAACTTTATTATAGTAGATGAAACTGAAAGTAGATATTATATGAAATATCAAAAATCTTTAATAGTTGAATTTAAAGTTATGACTTTAGAAGAAAATATAGATTTAGTAAAATATGCATATAAAGAAAAGGATAAAACTTTAGATATGTATAAATATGTTACTAGTCTTTTTCCAGAGTTAAAAGAAATAAAAAAGGATTTAGATATAAATAAACAAATTGAAGATATTGTTAATAAGAGATATTATGATAACTTTGATTTGCTAAATCAAAAAATAACAGAATATACTAATATATGGAATAAATATAATGATATATACTTAAAAAGCTTATCTGAATATTTTGATATTTTTAATCTTAAAGTATCTAAAATTATTGCAAATGTGGGTATTATACCTATATTTCCTAGATATTTAGATACATGTAGTTTTTCTATAGGTATAGTTGATGAAGAAAAATTAATAGAAACTACATCTCATGAAATATTACACTTTTTTTGGTTTGAAAAATGGAAAGAAATGTTTCCTAATTATAAAAAAGAAGAATTTGAAACTCCTAATTTAATATGGAAATATAGTGAAATGGTAGTTGATCCTATACTTAATTCTAAAGATTTTAATGATATTTTTAAAATTAATTATAAAGCATATGATAGTTTTTATGAATTATATGATGGTGAGTTAAAAGTTATGGATAAGCTAAAAGAAATATATAATAAAAATATTAATATTTCTCAAAAAATGTTGTTAGGATATGAATATATTAAAAAATTAAATATATAGAAGTTATGAACATAATTGTTTATATTGAAGGAATTTAAATGAAAAGAATATTGGATAGATTGTTTATAATATTACCATATATCACAATACAATTAGTATTTTATTTAATACTAATTAATTGGTTTTATGAAATCTTTTTCTTTGTACTAGTTATATTTAGTATAATTTCTTTAGCGTTTATATTTCATTTAATATACGATAATAAAGAAGAAGATTCATATAAGTTAATTTGGATATTTATTTTGTTTTTTATACCTATATTTGGATCGTGGTTATATTTTACTGCTGCTAATAAAAAGACTTCAAAACCTATAATTAAAAAAATAGAAAAAGGTAAAAAAGATGTAAAATATAAACTTTTACCTAATAAAAATGTCAATTTAGAACTAAAAGAAGAAGATAAGAAAATATATGAAATATTAAATTATGTAGTTGATAAAGCTAATACTAATATAAATTATAATGAATATGCTAAATATTATTCACTTGGAGATGAAATGTATTTAGATATGATAGAAGAACTTGAAAAAGCAGAAAAATTTATATTTTTAGAATATTTTATTTTAGCTAAAGGAAAATTTTTAAATTCTATTATGAAAATATTAGAAAGAAAAGTAAAAGAGAATGTTGATGTAAGAATACTATATGATGATTTTGGAAGTATGACTACTTATTCTTTTAAAAATATTTTTATATTAAATAAAAAAGGAATTAAATGTAATGTTTTTAATCCAGTTACATTTATTACTTCTACACTGAATAATAGAGATCATAGAAAGATGTTAATAATAGATAATAAAGTAGTATTTAGTGGTGGTATAAACATAGCAGATGAATATATAAATGAAAAAGTTAGATTTGGTCATTGGAAAGATATAGGTTTTCAACTTAGAGGTAAAGCAGTAGAAAATTACACATATATGTTTATGGAATTTTGGAATGCTTATTCAAAAAATAGATTAAGTGATAAGATATTTGAAAAAGTATATTCAAACAAAAACAAAGATGGTTATATAGTATCTTATTATGATTCACCTAGTAATAAAGAAGAAATTACTAATAATTTATATATAAAATTATTAAATAATAGTAAAAAGTATGCATGGTTTTATACACCTTATTTAATGGTTAATAAAAAGTTAAATGAAGCATTAAAAAATGCAGTAAAAAGAGGAGTAGATGTAAAAATATATATTCCTAAGATACCAGATAAAAAAATAGCATACAAAATGACTTTAAGTTATGCTATTGATTTAGTAAAAGAAGGTATAGATGTATTAACTTATACTCCAGGTTTTTTACATGCAAAAGCAGTATTAATAGATAATGAAATAGCATGTATTGGAACAGTTAATTTAGATTATAGAAGTTTATTTTTAACTTTTGAATCTAACTCTATTTTTTATAAAAGTAGTATCATTAATTTTCTTAAAAAAGATTTTATTAATACATCTAAAAAATGTTCTAAATTATCAAAAAAAGTATTTAAAAAGAATAAAAAATTGATTAATAAAATAATAAATAAGATATTAAGATTTCTATCTCCGCTATTTTAGTATATAATAAATAATGTTTATTTGGGAATTACAAATGAAAGATAAATTTTTAAAAAGTTATAATGAATTTTTTTGGATTTTTATAATAGGTAGTTTTATTGGTTTTGTTCATGAAAATTTATTAATGATTTTTAAAGGACAAATGGCATTAAGACAAGGACTTATATATGAGCCATTGATACCAGTTTATGGTGTTGGTTTTTTAATTTTTTATATTATATATTCGCTTACTAGTTTAGATGAAAATAATAAATTAGTTTCAATATTAAAAGGTTTTATTTTAGGTTTTTTTGGAGGAGGAGTAATTGAGTATTTATTTTCCTTCTTGCAAGAAAAAATATTTGGTACAATATCATGGGATTATTCATATTTAATGTTTAATTTTAATGGTAGAACAAGTTTGTTTCATATGACATTTTGGGGTTTTTTTGGAGTGTTGTTTGCATTATTTGTTTTACCATTGCTTGATAAATTTATTAAAAATATAAGAAATTATAAATGGATTACAAAAATAATTACATATATTTTAATATTTGATTGTTTAATATCTTTTTTTGCATGTTTAAGACAAAATGAAAGAAGATATAATAAAAAAGCCAACAATTTTTTTGAAGTTTTATTAGATAAATATTATCCAGATAAATATTTAAATAGTATTTTTAATAATGCAAAAGTAGTGAAGGGAAATAGTAATGGAAAATAAGAAAATATCATATCAAGAATTAAAAGAAAATATAAATACATATTTAGATAGTTTAAATATATTAAATGAAGTAAACGATGGATTAAAAAAAGAATATTTATATGAAGAGATAGCGGATAATTTAGAAATATTAAAAGAAAATTTTACTAAACAAGAAAACTTAAATTTATCAGAAAATGAATTATTGATTGAAGATAATAATTTTTGCTTTTCTGTAATAGTAGAAGATGAAGAAAACTCTAAAAATATTCATGTTATATCTGCTAAAAAAGATTTATATAATAATAGATTTATCTATTTAATTAAAGATACAGCTTTAATAACTATAGATAAAGCAACTGGAGAATATTCTGTAAGAGATAATATTAGAGATGTAGTTAAAGATAATCATAAGTCATATAACAATTGTAGTGTTTATGCATTATCTAAAATTAGAAATTTTACTAAAGAAGGTTTAGAAAAAAATGAAATTATAATGGGATTAAAAAGAACTATAAATCATGATGAAACTATAGATTTTTCTAGTTTTCAAGATCCTCTTTTTATAAGTAACTCTGATCATATCACAGTGGCAAATAGAGTATATTTTGATGTTATTAATTATATTGAAATTGATAATAGAGGTAAAGAATTATTCAATGGATATCAAGAATTATCAAATTTAAATGGATATAGAAAATTTACTATAAATAATGATATTTTAGGAATGGATTCTATTTGTAAAATAAGCAAAGAAGAAATAAAAGAAAAATTATCAAAAGAAAGTGATGAAGATATTAAAAAAATATTAGAAAATGAATATACTACAGATAGAGACAAATTTATTTATAGTAAATTATCAGATGTTAGAAAAATTAAAAGTAGAAGATAAAAATACTAGTTTAAGTATTTTTTTCTTTATTGACAAAAAAATAAAAAAATATATACTAACTCTATATATTTGGAGATGAAATGGGAAATTTAGAAGAAGAAAATATAAAAATAAAAAGAGAAGAAATAGAGAAGTTAAAAAATTATAAACATAAATTAATAGATGAATTAATTAAATTATATATTTATGAAGAAGTAAGTGAATATGTAGATGAAGTTTATAATACAGATAAAAATGATTTTAGAAAATTAAGTAAGCTAAAGTGTTTAGATATTAGTAGTAGAGATTATTTAATAGTAAAATTAATGGAACAATATAGAAAACATCTAGATAAAGAAACAGTAAAAGAAGAATTCTTTAAAAAAGTTTGTAGAAGATATGATTTAAAAGTAGAAGATAAACAATCCACTAATGATAAAGTTAGTAATTCTAATAATAAAAAAATATCTAGAATTAAGATTATTAATAAATAAGATATTTATAAAATCTAGTTTATAGTGATATAATAAAATAGATAAGAGGTTATTATGGAAGATAATGATATACTTATAACTCCTAGCAATGAAAGTATTGATGATATCACTAAAAAAGAACAGATAGTAGAATTTCAAGATATGGAGAACTTTATTAACAATAATGATTCAGTAAATGAAACAGTAGTAGTTAATGAAAAACATATTGAAGAGGAAAATACTCCTACACAAATAAATATAGAAAGTGTTAAAAAAAATAAAATAGATTATTATTTTATAATTAATATTGTTATATTTATAGCTATATTTATAGTTTTATTAACAGGAATATTAAATGCTAATAATGTAAGAGTTAGAATAGCTAAAAAGTATTGTAATTATTTAAAGACATCTGATTTAAAAAAACTAGAAACTTATATTAATAAAAATGATAATTATTATATCAAAGAATTAGAAGATGTAGATAAAAGTAAAATTACATGTATGGTAATAGATACTGGAGAAGAGTTAAAGAAAGAAGAAATAGATTTATTAAATAAGCAAAATCTTTTTGATAAAAAAATAACAAAAGCTTATAAAGTATTAATTAACTATAAACTTAATAGTAGAGAAGATAATTTTGAAAATAAAAAAAGTTTAATTATAGTTAAAGTAGATAATAATTGGAAATTGTTAAATCCAAATAACTATAATTAATAGGAGGATATATGACAAATAGTAATAAAGTAAGAACAAGATTTGCACCTAGTCCAACTGGATTTATGCATATTGGTAATTTAAGAAGTGCATTATTTGAATATCTAGTAGCTAAACATGAAAATGGAGATTTTATATTAAGGATAGAAGATACTGATCAAACAAGAAAAAAAGATGGAGCAGTAGAGTTTATTTATAAAACATTAGATTTGTGTAATTTAAAAGTAGATGAAGGACCAAATAATCCAAAAGATTGTGGACCATATGTTCAAAGTGAAAGAAAAGATATATACTTAAAATATGCTGAAGAGTTAGTAGAAAAAGGTGAGGCTTATTATTGCTTTTGTGATGAAGAAAGATTACAAGAATTAAGAGAAGAAGCAGAACTTATGAAAGTTACTTTTATGTATGATGGTAAATGCAAGAATATACCGTTAGAAGAAGCAAAGAAAAGAGTAGCTAATAATGAAACATATGTTATTAGACAAAAAATGCCAAAAGAAGGAGTAACTTCTTATGAAGATTTAGTATATGGAAAGATATCAGTAGAAAATAAATTGTTAGAAGATCAAATACTAATAAAAAGTGATGGATTTCCAACATATAATTTTGCTAATGTAATAGATGATCATTTAATGAATATAACTCATGTAGTAAGAGGAAATGAATATTTATCATCTACTCCTAAATATTTGTTACTATATAAATCATTTGGATGGGAATCACCGGTTTATATACATTTACCACATATAATTAGAGAAGATGGTCATAAATTATCTAAGAGAAATGGTGATGCTAGTTTTATGGATTTATATGATGCAGGTTATTTACCAGAAGCTATTATAAATTATTTAGCACTTTTAGGATGGACACATCCAGATAATAAAGAAATATTTAGTTTAGAAGAATTAACAAGAGATTGGGATAGTACAAGAATAAGTAAATCACCAGCAGTTTATGATATAAAAAAATTAAGATGGATTAATTCTCACTATATAAAACAAATGCCATTTGATAAATTTAAAGAATGGATTATACCATTTATAACTAATAAATATTCTTTAGAAGATAAAGATGATTTATGGATAAATAGATTATTAGAAATATATCAACAACATATATCTTATGGAGAAGAAATAGTAGATGAAATATCAATCTTCTTTGAAGATAATAATGAAATTAACGAAGAAGCTAAAGAAATATTAAAAGAAGAAGCATCTATTAATACAGTTAAGTCATTTAAAAAACAAATAGAAGAATTAGAAGAATTTACTGAAGAAAATATAGTTAATATTATTAATAAAGTAAAAGAAGAAACTGGTTCTAAAGGTAAAAGTTTATTTATGCCTATAAGAATAGTTAGTAGTGGATTGATGCATGGTCCAGAGCTATCTGCAACTATATATTTACTTGGAAAAGAAAAGGTATTAAAAAGGTTAAAAAATGAAAATTTATAATACTCTTACAAAAAAACAAGAAGAATTTATTCCTCATAAAGAAAATATAGTTAATTTATATACTTGTGGACCAACTGTATATAGTTATGCACATATAGGTAATTTAAGGACTTATATATTTGAAGATATATTAGAAAAATCATTACAATTTTTAGGTTATGAAGTTAAAAGAGTTATGAATATCACTGATATAGGACATTTAGAAAATGATTCTGATACAGGTGAAGATAAAATGGAAAAAGCTGCAAAGAAAGCTCATAAAAAGATATCAGAAATAGCAGATTTTTATACAAATAAATTTGTTGAAGATTGTAATGAATTAAATATAAAAATACCTAAGATATTTGAGAAAGCTAGTGCTAATATTCCATTTACTATAAAGATGATTGAAAAAATAATAGAAAATGGTTATGGATATGTTTCAAATAATAATGTATATTTTGATGTAAAAAAGTTTAAATCTTATTATGAATTACCTGGAAATAGAAATAATCAACAAGTAGGAGTGAGAGAAACTGTTGATTATGATAGTAATAAAAAGAATCAAGAAGACTTTGCATTATGGTTTACTGATTCTAAGTTTAAAAATCAAGAAATGAAATGGGATTCTCCATGGGGATATGGATATCCTGGATGGCATATAGAATGTAGTGGGATAGCTATTAAAAACTTAGGAGAATATTTAGATATTCATTGTGGAGGAGTAGATAATATATTTCCACATCATACTAATGAAATAGCTCAATCTGAGGCTTATTTAGGTCATAAGTGGTGTAACTATTTTATGCATGGAGAACATTTGAATTTGAAAAATGCTAAAATGAGTAAATCTTTAGGAAATGTAATAACTATTGATTCATTAAAAGAAGATAATATAGATCCACTTGCATTTCGTTTAACATGTTTACAAAGTCATTATAGATCTCAATTAATATTAGATTATGAAGAACTAAGAAAAAATGTTACTTTGTTAAATAAAATTAGAAATAAAGTAAAATTATTAAAAGAAGACAATATATTAGAAAAAGATAATTATAAAAGATACTTAGATCAATTTAAAGATGCTATTAATAATGATTTGAATACTTCTTTAATGTTAAAAGCAATGTATGATGTTTTAAAAAGTTCTATATCTAATTCTGAAAAGATATATTTATTAAAAGAGTTTGATAAAGTATTAAGCTTAGATTTATTTAAAGAAGATGAAATAGATAAACAATTAATTAAATATATAGAAGAAAAGATAGAAGAACGTAATCTTGCTAAGAAAAATAAAGATTATTCTTTAGCAGATAAAATAAGAGAAGAATTAAAAGAAAAAAATATAGTTTTAAAAGATACAAAAGAAGAAACTTTGTATGAGATAGTGAGGTAAAATATGAAAAGAATGGATAAAATGATTACTATATTACTTGTTACTTTAGTAGTAGCAGTATTATCTGTAACAGCTATAATAATTTTTAATAGAAATACTTATAAAACTCCAATAAAAAAATTATATGAAGCAATAAATGAAAAAAGTGTAGAAAAGCTTGCTAATACTTATCATCCTTGTTTATCAAAAAATGAAGCTTTTAAAACAGAATTAGAAAGTCAACTTGCTCCAATAAAAAATTATAATTTTAAATACGAATACACTATAAAAAAATCAAGAACTTTATCTAAAAAAGAATTGGAAGAATATAAGAATAATTATAAATATGTATGTAAGATAAAAGTTGAAAAAGGTTATGAAGTAGAAGTTTCACAAACTACAATAGTTAATAATGAAAAATCAACTGATAATAAAAAGATTTTAGTAGGACTTATCGATGGAAAATGGTACCTTATTAAGTAATAAAAATTTAATAGAAGTTAATCCACTAGTATTAGCATATATGGGAGATACTATATTTGAAACTTATATTAGAGAACAAAATATTAATAAAGGTATTTGTAAGATAAAGGATTTAGCAAAGGAAACTTTAAAATATGTGAATGCTAAAAGCCAAGCATCTTTTATAAAAATAATAATTGATAATAATATACTTAAAGAAGATGAATTAGATATTGTAAAAAGAGCTAGAAATACTAAGTCTAATCATAAACCTAAAAGTTGTGATGTATTAACTTATAAGTATGCTACAGCATTAGAGAGTCTTTTAGGATATCTATATTATAAAGATAAAAATAGATTAGAATTTATTTTAAATTATATATACAACATAAAAGTCAGTATTTAGCTGATTTTTTTGTTATAATATAAACGGAGTTAAATTTGTATGTTAGTATGTGGAAGAAATGTTGCAAAAGAAATATTATTAGGAAATAAAAAAATAAAAAAGTGTTATTTACAAGAAGGATTTAAAGAAGAAAATATACTTTCTTTATTAGAAAAAAGAAATATTAAAATAAATTATTTTGATAAAAATACAAAGGATGATTTCTTTAAAATGCCTCATCAAGGTATAATTTTAGATATTGAAGATTTTAAGTATTCTTCTTTAGATGAATTAAATGTAGATAATGCAAAAGTTATTATTTTAGATCATCTAGAAGATCCTCATAACTTAGGTGCTATAGTTAGAACTGTAGAAGCTGCTAACTTAACAGGTATTATTATTCCTAAAGATAGAGCAACAGATGTTAATTATACAGTTGTTAAAACAAGTGCTGGGGCAATTGAAAATGTAAAAATCTCTCAAGTAGCAAATATAAATAGTACAATTATAAAATTAAAAGAGTTAGGTTTTTGGATAGTTGGAACAACTTTAAATGCAACAGATGATTTTAAAGATATTGATTATTCAGGAAAAATTGCTGTAGTAATTGGTAATGAAGGAAAAGGTATAAGTGAATCGACTATTAAACATTTAGATTTTAATGTTAAAATACCGATGTATGGTAAAACTAATAGCTTAAATGCTTCTGTTGCTGCAGCTCTTATGATTTATGAAATTGTAAGAAAAGGTAAAGATGAATAAAGATAATAAATTATTAGAATATAAACATTTAGTGATAAATTTAGTCAATAAATATATAAAACAATATCCTTTTTATAAAAATGATTATGAAGATTTTTATCAAGAAGGTATGATTGGGCTTAGTGAAGCATTAGATAAATACGATTCTAATTCTAAAGCTAGTTTTACTACTTTTGCATATATTTGCATAAGAGCTAAAATGAACAATTGGTTTAGAAAAAATTTAGATACTAGTATTTTAGAAATTAAGGAAGAAATAGACCAAAATTTTATTAGTAATAAATATATAGAAAATGATATAGTATTTATGAATTTAAAAGATAAGATAAAAGAGTATAAATATAATTTAAATTTTGATGATTCTCAAATATTTGAATTATATATTAATGCTTTTAATTCAAGAGAAATTTCTGAACTTTTAGAAATAAAACAAAAAAGAGTAGAATATAAAATATTAAAAATAAAACAAGATTTATTAAAAGAAGATATTAAAAATTAGGTGAAAATATGAAAATAGTTATAATAGGTGCATGTTCAAAAATAGGTATGGAATATGTAAAATTATTATCTAAAAAAGAAAATGATTTAATTTTAATAGATAATGATAAAGAAAATTTAATTAATATTCAAAATAAATATAAAAATAAAGTAAATATGCAAATAATAGCAAGTGATATTATTTCAGAATCTAAAATTAAAGAACTTTATATTTTTATTAGAAAAGAAAATCCTGAATTTATTATAAATAATTTAACTTTTTATAATAATGATAAATTTTTTGATAGTGATTCAAAAGAAACTCATTATGAATATCAACTAAATAGTTTATATCTTTTTAGTAAATTATTCTTAAAAGATATGATAAAAAATAATAAAGGTTATATTCTTAATACATTATCAATTGATTTTTATAATCAAAATATTTTAAATGCTGATTATTTAGGCTTAGAAGCATATTTAAAAGAATTAACTAGGTATGTAAATAAAGTTTTAAAAAAAGATAAATTAAATATTTGTTTTTCTTCACTTTTATTAAAAAATAGAAAAGATTTGAATACTATAGCTAAATACAGTTTAAAAAAAATAAATTCTAGAAATACTGATATTAAGTTAAAAATGTTATATAACTTATATAAGATATTTAATAAGGAGAAATAGATGAAAAAAATACTTGTAATATTAATGTTAGCTTTTATGCTAGTTTCATGTAATCAAAATAAAAAAGTAGATACAAATAAAGACAAAGAAAATAAAAAGACAGAAGATATACTAAAAACTAAAGTAGAAGAAGATATAAATCCTAATTTAGAATCAGAAGTAACTGTAGAATAAAATAGTAATAATTTACTATTTTTATTTTTTTGTAGCAAAAAAATATAATTTTTGATATAATACAAAAAGAGTGAAAAGCTCCTTGCTAGAAATAGCCAGTAAAGACCAGAAGGAGGTGAAAATATGCGTAATTATGAAATAATGTTTATCGTTAGACCAAATCTTGAAGTAGCTGAAATTAAAAAAGTAGCTGAAGATTACAAAGCATTAGTTTTATCAACAAAAGCACAAAATGTTGAATTAAAAGAAATGGGTCAAAGAGAATTAGCATATGAAGTTAAGAAATTTAAAACAGGATACTATTTCTTATTAACTTTCAAAACTGATAATGTTAAAGATATTAAAGAGTTCGATAGAGTAGCAACAATAAGTGAAAATATTATTCGTCATTTAATAGTAAAAGATGAAAAATAGGAGAAACATATGAATAAAGTATTTTTAATTGGTAGATTAACTAGAGATCCAGAACTTAGATATACAACTAATCAATCAGCTGTAGCAAATTTTTCTATAGCTGTTGATAGAAATTTTAGAAGAGAAGATGGAACTCAAGAAACAGATTTTATCAATATTGAAGTTTGGAATAAACCAGCAGAAAATGTAAACAAATATTTAAAAAAGGGAAGTCAAGTTGCTATAGATGGAAGTATCAGAATGGATAGATTTAATGATAAAGATGGTAATGCTAGAACAACATATAGAGTTGTAGCAAATAATGTACAATTTTTATCTAAAGTAGATTCAGTTGAAGCAGATTCAGGTGTTAGTTCAGTTAAACCATCTGATTTTAATGTAGATGATACAACAGATATATATTCAGATTTTGGAAAAGATATTAAAGTCGATGAAATTAGCGATGAAGAATTACCTTTTTAGGAAAGGAAATAAATAATGGCAGATTATCGTAATAATAGAAGAAAAAAAGTATGTTTAATATGTAGTGGTAAAGAAGTAAATTATAAAGATGTAGAAACTTTATCAAAACTTATTAACGAAAGAGGTAAAATATTACCAAGAAGAGCTACAGGTGCATGTGCTAAAGATCAAAGAATTATTGCAAGAGAAATTAAGAAAGCTAGAGCAATAGCACTATTACCATTTGCAAGAGATTAATTGTCAAATAAAAAATAAATAATAATATAAATATTTATCTATCATAATTATTTTGTATAATTATGATAGATAGGTGATAGTATGAAAAAAAAAATAAAAGGTAGTTTTAAATTGTTTTTATCAGCTTTGTTTTTTTTCGTACTATCTTTTTTTATAGTTCTAAATATTTATGGTTCTTGGCAAAAAATTAGAAAAATAAAGCAAGAAAAGGATAGAACTGAAAAAGAAATAATTAAATTGAAACAAAAAGAAGAAAAATTAAATTCTGATGTTGAAAAGTTAAAAAATCCAGAATATGTTGCAAGATATCTTAGAGAAAAGTTTTTATATTCTAAAGAAGGAGAGTACATTATTCGGATTCCTAAAGGTGAAGCGTGAAAGAAGTAATAAAATATATAGAAAACCTAAAGATAAAAGAAAATGATAATGTTGTTTGTGCAGTTTCTGGAGGGCCTGATTCGATGGCTCTTTTACTCATTTTAAAATCATTTAAAGATTTATATCATTTTAATATAGTAGTAGCACATGTAAATCATCATTTAAGAAAAGAAAGTGATAAAGAAGAAAGATATATTAGAGATTTTTGTGAACAAAACAATCTTATATTTGAAATATATGATTATTTTCCAAGAGATTTAAAAAACTTGGAAGCTAAAGCAAGACAAGCTAGATATGAATTTTTTGAAAAACTAGTAGATAAATATAATTCAAAATATTTATTTACTGCACATCATTCAGATGATCTTATTGAAACAATTTTAATGAAGTTGGTAAGAGGTAGTACAATAAATGGGTATAAAGGATTTAGGATAGAAGATAATAGAAAAAACTACACTTTATATAGACCTTTATTACTTGCAGATAAAAAAGAGATATTGAAATACTTAAAAGAAAAGAAACAAAAATATTTTATAGATAAAACTAATAAAATAAGTTTATTTACACGAAATAGATATAGACTTAAAATAATACCACTTCTTAGAAAAGAAAATCCTAACATTAATACTTCTTTTTTAGATTATTCAGTTGCTATAGATGAAATGAATAGTTATATAGATAAACAAGTAGATAAAGTTTATGATAATATTGTTTCAAATAAAAAAATAGATTTAGAAAAATTTAATAAAGAAGATATAATTATTAAGAAAAAGATTCTGGAAAGATTTTTAGAAGAAGAATATCAATCTGATATTGTTGAAATTAATAAAAGACATATTAATTCAATTCTTTTATTGACCAATGATTATTCAGGTAAGAAAACTTTAGATATGCCTTTTAATAAAGTTATAGTTAGAGAGTATAAAGAATTATATTTTTATAAAGAAAATCATTATATTCAAAAAGAAGAAATATTAGATAAAAATAAAGTTTTTAATATGTTTAAATTTTACTTAGATAAAGATGGGAATTTAGATAATAATTTTGTAATGAGATTAAATAAAAAAGATGTTAAATTACCCCTTATTATAAGAACTATAAAAGAAGATGATTTGATAGTTTTAAATAATTTAGGAACTAAAAAAGTAAAAGATATTTTTAAAGATAGTAAAGTAAAAGAAGAAATAAGAAAGTATTATCCAATTATTACAGATAGTAATAATAAAATAGTCTTTATTCCAGGTATTAAAAAATCTAATTTACTTAAGAAAAAAACAGACAAATATGATATAATAATCACATGTGAATTGAAGGAGGAAATATGAAAAGTAAAAAGTTTAATAAAGCATTAGTACCTTATATTAGTCTTTTATCAATAGCGTTAGTTGTTTTTATAGTATTTATGCTTACTAGATATAATAATAAAAATATGTCTTATTCAGAATTATTAAAAAATATTAATGCTAATAAAATAGAAGAACTTGAGGTAACTCCTAATCAAAAAAATTCAGTTTATGAAATAAGAGGAAGATTAAAAGGTTCTAAAGAATACGATAGATTTATAGTTAGAACACCTTTATCTGATAATACATTAAATGAATTATTAGTTAAAAATGATAAAAAAGAATTACAATATAATTTAACAGTTAGAAGTGATAATAGCAGAAATGAACTAGTATCTATATTATTAAATGTTGCTCCAATATTAGGACTTTTATTACTAGCAGGATGGTTTATTACTAGTCAATTACAATCTGGAGCTAAAGGATTAGATTTCGCTAAGAGTACAGCTAAACTTAGTACTAAGCCAAAATTTAAATTTAAAGATGTAGCAGGATTAAAAGAAGAAAAAGAAGAAGTAGAAGAAATGATAGATTTCTTAAGAAATCCTAAAAAATTTAAAATTATGGGAGCAAGAATACCAAAAGGATTTTTATTAGTAGGTCCTCCTGGTACTGGAAAAACATTACTTGCTAAGGCAGTAGCTGGAGAAGCAGGGGTGCCATTTTTCTATATGAGTGGATCTGACTTTTTAGAATTATATGTTGGAGTTGGAGCTAGTAGAGTAAGAGATTTGTTTAAAGAAGCTAAAAAAGCTGCACCATGTTTAATATTCATCGATGAAATAGATACTATTGGTAGAAGAAGAGGTTCTGGAAATGGTGGAGGACACGATGAAAGAGAACAAACTTTAAACCAATTACTTAGTGAAATGGATGGTTTTGAAGATAATGAAGGTGTTATAGTTATTGGAGCTACAAATAGAGCAGATGTATTAGATCCAGCTTTACTTAGAGCAGGAAGATTTGATAGACAAGTAACAGTAGATTTACCTAATAAAGATGAAAGATTAGATATATTAAAAGTTCATGCTAAAAATAAAGTACTAGCTAAAGAAGTAGATTTAAAAAATATAGCAGCAAGAACACCAGGATTTAGTGGAGCTGATTTAGAAAATGTTCTTAATGAAGGAGCGCTTTTAGCAGTTAGAAGAAAGAAAGATAAAATAACAATGCTAGAAATAGATGAAGCTACAGATAGAGTTATAGGTGGTCCATCTAAAAATTCTAAAAAATATACTGATCATGAAAAGAAAGTTGTTGCGTATCACGAAGCAGGTCATGCTGTAATCGGTATAAAGCTTAAGGATGCAGAACAAGTTCATAAAATAACTATTATTCCTAGAGGAGATGCAGGTGGATATACTTTAATGTTACCTAAGGAAGAAAAATATTTAGCTACTAAGAATGAACTTATTGAAAGAATAATTGGATTATTTGGTGGTCGTGCAGCAGAAGAATTATACTTTGATGATGTAACAACAGGAGCACATAATGATTTTGAAAAAGCAACAAAAATAGCAAGATCTATAGTTACAGAATATGGAATGAGTAAACTTGGACCTATTCAATATGAACACAGATCAAGCGGATATTATTTAGGAGAAGATTCTAGAGTTAAAAACTATTCTGATCATGTTGCATTAGAAATAGATCAAGAAGTACAAAAAATAATGCAAGATTGTTATGAAAAAGCTAAAAAGATAATTAAAGAAAATGATAAATTATTAAAACTTTTAGCAAATACTTTGTTAGAAAAAGAAACCTTAAATAAAGAAGAAATAGACTCTTTAGTAGAAACAGGTAAATTACCAGTTGAAGAAGAAACTGAAGAACAAGAAACAAAAAAAGTAACTAAAAGTAAAAAAGGAGAGTAAGTTTAAAAACTTACTTTTAATTTCAAATGAAGATAGGAAATGTAGAGTTAAAAAATAATTTAGTTTTAGCACCAATGGCTGGTTTCACAGATTTAGCTTTTAGAAAGTTATGTAAAGAGTATGATTGTGGTCTTGTAGTTAGTGAAATGATTAGTGATAAAGCTATTCTTTATGATAACGATAAAACTATGAAAATGTTAAAAATTGATGATGTAGAAAGACCTGTATGTATTCAACTTTTTGGTGATAGTCCTAAAAGTTTAAAAGAAGCAGCGATAAAAGTATGTAATTTAGTTAAACCAGATATGCTAAATATAAATATGGGATGTCCTGTTCCAAAAATTGCAATAAAATCAAAATCAGGTTCTTCACTTATGAAATATCCTGATTTAATTGGGGAAATAGTAAAAGAAGTTAGTAGTGCTATAGATGTTCCTTTAACTGTAAAAATAAGAACAGGATGGGATTTAAACTCCATAAATTGTGTAGAAATAGCAAAAATAGTAGAATTAAATGGTGCAAAAGCAATTTTTATACATGGTAGAACTAGAAGTCAAGGATATAGTGGAAAGGCAGATTGGGATTTAATAAAACAAGTAAAAGAAGCAGTGTCAATTCCTGTTATAGGTAATGGTGATATAGAAAATGAAAAACAAGCAAAAGAAAAACTAGAATATTCTAAAGTAGATGGTTTAATGATAGGAAGGGGATGTCTTGGAAGACCATATATATTCAAAGATATAAACGATTATATAAAATATAATAAAATTCCTAGACAAAGAACTCCACAAGAGATAATAGATTTAGCTATAAAACATATAAATTATGCATTAAAAGAAAAAAATGAAAGACAAGTTTTATTAGAAATGAGATCTATATTAGGTTTTTATTTAAAAGGAATAAATAACTCTAAAGAAATAAAAGTTGAAATAAATAAAATTAATAATATTTATGATATAATAAATTTACTAAATGAATTTAAGGAGACTTTATAATATGAAAATAAAAAGAATATCAGCATATATTTTAGATAGTTTGATATTGCTTATGCTTGTATCTTTTTTGATAACACCTATTCAATTAAATGATAAGAAAGTATTTACCGAATTTAAAGAACATAGTAAAGAAATTTTAGATGTTACAGCAGATTACATTAAAGTTGTATCAAGTAATGATGTAAAGAAGAGCTTAGAATTAGAAAAAAAAGTTAAAAGCTTAGGAGAAAATAGTAAGAAACTACAATATAAACATAGATATAGTTTATATTTCTTATCACAAAAAATATTAACAGTGTTACTTACAATAGTATATTTTGTTATATTTCCACTATTTAATAATGGTCAAACATTATTTAAAAAGATATTTAAAATTAAAGTTGAATATGATACTATTTTAAAATATTTACTAAGAGAAGAAATGGCAAGAAACTTTGTTTTAACATCTTTAATATTATATTTTATAGCTAGTTTTAATTATTCATTATTCTCTTTATATTTGGGATATATAACACCAATAACTTTATCGTTTATGATAATTAATTTTATAGTATTTTTAGTTAATAAAGATAACAAAGCATTACATGATATAATTGCTGGAACTAATGTAGTGGAGGTATAGATGAGAACATTTTCAGAACAAGAAAACATTAGAAGAGAAAAATTAGAAGAAATAAGCCAAAATAGACAAGCTTATCCTGACAGATATGAAATAACACATAGTTTAAAAGAAGCATCTGTTTTAGAAGATGGAACTACTGATGTTAAAGTAGCTGGTAGAATAGTTTTTATTAGAAATATGGGAAAACTTAGTTTTCTTAAATTAAGAGATATTGATTCAGATTTTCAAGTATCTTTTAAAAAAGATTTACTAGGTGAAGAAGAATATAACTTTTTTAATAAATATATAGATATAGGAGACTTTGTTGGAGTAGAAGGAGAAATATTTACTACTCATACAGGTGAAAAAACATTAAGAGCAAATAGTTTTAAATTTTTAGGAAAAGCTTTAAAACCATTACCTGAAAAATTCTTAGGATTAAGTGATCAAGAAATTAAATATCGTCAAAGATATATAGATTTAATTACTAATGAAGAAACAAGAGATAGATTTAAAAAACGTTTCTTATTTATTAGAGAAATAAGAAAATATTTAGATAGCCATGGTTATTATGAAATAGAAACACCTATTTTAACAACTGCTAATTCAGGAGCTGCAGCAAGGCCATTTTTATCTCATCATAATGCTCTAGATATAGATGTTTATTTAAGAATTGCTCCAGAAATGTATTTAAAAAGAGCAGTAGTAGCAGGAATTAATAAAGTTTATGAAATAGGTAGATGTTTTAGAAATGAAGGTATTGATGCTACTCACTTACAAGATTTTACTATGATGGAAGTTTATCAAGCATATTTTAATTATGAAGATAATATGAAATTTATAAGAGAACTTCTTCAACATATAATTCAAGAAGTATTTGGTACATTAACATTAAGTATTGATGGAAAAGAAATAGATTTTTCTGGAGAATGGCCTAAATTTTCATTTAGGGATTTAGTAATGGAATATTCTAATATTGATATAAATGTTTATGATACAAAAGAAAAATTATTAGCAAAAATTAAAGAAGACAATATTGAATTAGATAGTGATACACCTATAGAAAAATTAGGTTATGGAAATTTAATAGATTATTTATATAAAAAAGTTGCAAGACCTCATATTGTAGGACCAATATATTTAACTGAACATCCAACTAGTTTATCACCACTTGCTAGAACAAATGATGATAATAAAAATATAGCTGATAGATTTCAACTTGTAGTAAATGGAGCAGAAGTAGTTAATGGATATTCAGAGTTAGTTGCACCTATCGAACAAGAAGAAAAATTATTAAATCAACTTAAATTGAAAAATGAAGGTGATGAAGAAGCAATGGATATGGATTATGATTATATTTCAGCTATGGAATATGGTATGCCACCAATATCTGGATGGGGACTTGGTATTGATAGAATGATTCAATTGTTAACTAATGCAGATAATATAAAAGATGTAGTAATGTTTCCACTTATGAGACCAGAAAGAGAAAATAAAGAATAAAAAAACTTCCGATTTGGAAGTTTTATTTTTTTTCTATTTCTTCTAAATAGAAGTTATCATTCTTTTTATCATATTTTAAAATATAATTTTTCTTTTTCTCTATTTTTACTTTTATATCAGTTGGTCCTATATTCGTAGTAACACTTTTATACATAATTCCTGGTCTAGTACTACTTGCACCTACAGAAAGAATATGTTCACCTTCTTCAATAAATACATATGCTTTGAAACTAGCTTTTGAATAATTTGGATAATTATCATCAACTTTATAAATACAAGTACTGTTACTAACTATATGTGAAGAAGCATAAACTTGTATTGTTGAAATATCTGGATGTTCTTCAATAAATTTTTTATCTGCTTCCTTTCCTTTTTTCAAAAATATTAAATTAAAAATGGTTACTCCTACCATTATTAAAATAATTCCACCTATAATAAAAACTTCCATATTATTTATCTCCTTCTTTTTTTATTATTTTAGCTTCTGGTATATAGCCTTTATTTTTTGTTACTTTTTCTATATCTTCAATTAATTCATAAAATTTATTAACACCTAAAGGACTACAATCTAAAATTTTTTTTGTTTGTTGATCATCTTCATATAAGTATAAATCAACGATACTATTATCAACTATTTTATATCCATAAAATACTTTAGATAAGTCAATATCTTCTTTTAATTTATTGTTTTCATAATATTTAAAATTTTTATTTTCAAGTTCAATTTTAATATTTTCTTTAAAAATAGATGAATATAAAAGATAAAAACTACTTAAAACAAGTACTATATAAAATACCCAAGTGTAATCAGGAGCTTTTTCAGTTACAAACCAATATACGATAAAATTAATGAAAAGTAATGCAACAAGTGCAAGTATTAAACTCCAAATTAAAGATAAAAAATTTCTCTTATATACTTTCATTTAATCCTCCTTCTTATTTTATTATATAAGATAGTGAATTTTATTTAAAGTAATTTTATGTTATCATTATATAAGGTAAAAGAGGTGTATATGGAGGAATATAAAAATATAGATTTAATTAATAATTTAAAGAAAACGATAGATAAAGCATTAAAAGATCTTTTAAATATAAAGGAGTGTCTTTGACTTAGATAGTTATGAATTAAAAATAAAAGAATTAGAAGAAGAAGTAAATCAAGAAAACTTTTGGAATGATTCAGTAAATGCTAAAAATGTTATGTCTACATTAAATAATTTAAAGAAAACACAAGAAGAAATTAATTTAATTGATAGTAACTTAAAAAGTTTTAAAGAACTTATAGAAATAAGTGATGAAGAAGAAATTTATTCTATGTCAAAAGAAATAGAAAAAGATATTTTAAGAGTAGATGAATTAAAAATGATTACTTTATTAAATGATGAATATGATAAAGAAGATTGTATTTTTGAAATTCATTCTGGAGCTGGTGGAACAGAAGCATGTGATTGGGTTTTAATGCTTAGTAGAATGTATCAAAAATATTTTGATAATAATCTTTTTAAATATGAAATACTTGATTATTTAGATGGTGATGAAGCAGGACTTAAATCTATAACATTTTCAGTAAAAGGCGAATATGCTTATGGATTTTTAAAATCAGAAATAGGTGTACATAGATTAGTTAGAATATCTCCTTTTGATTCAAATGCTAGAAGACATACTTCTTTTGCATCAGTTTTAGTAACACCTCTTATTAATAAAGATATAAATATTGATATTAATCCAAATGATTTAAGAATTGATGTTTATAGATCAAGTGGAAAGGGTGGACAAGGAGTAAATACAACTGATTCAGCAGTAAGAATTACTCATATACCTACAAATATAGTAGTTACATGTCAAAGTGAAAGAAGTCAAATTCAAAATAAAGAAACTGCATTAAAATTATTGAAAAATAAACTTTATTTATTAGAGAAAGAAAAACAAGAACAAGAAAAAAACTCAAACTATAAAGAACAAAAAAATATAGAATTTGGCTCTCAAATAAGAAGTTATATAATGGCTCCATATCAACTTGTTAAAGATCATAGAACTAATTATGAAGAGACAGATGTAGAAAAAGTTTTAAATGGTAAAATTGAAAACTTTATAGAAGAATATTTAAAAAAGGGAAGTAATGAAAAAGAAAATATTTAATTTAATACTAGGTTCATTATGTTGTGCAATTGGATACAACTTTTTTATGCTAGAAAACAATTTTGTAATAGGAGATGTTTCAGGTCTTGCAATAGTAGTAAATAAATTTTTAGGAATAGATATTAATTTATTTATTATGATATCTACAGTTTTGTTGATAATTATAGCAGTAATTTTTCTAGATCAAGAAGACTTCTATAATATGTTAATTGGAACTATTTTAATACCAATATTTATATATTTAACATCTTTTATAAAATTAGATTTAGAGCTTACTTTACCATTATCTACAGTATGTGCTATAGCTTTAACTGGTATAGGAAGTGGTTTGATATATAAAACAGGTTTTTCTAAGGGTGGTAGTGATATCATTGCTTTAATTCTTTATAAAAACACTAATTTATCTTTAGCAACTGCAAATATTTTAACAGATGGTTTTATAGTATTTTTAGGGTTGTTTGTTTTTGGAGTTAATTTATTTGTTTATAATTTACTAATTCTTTATATAACAGAAAAAATAGTTGATTATATGCTTATTGGAGTTAGTAATTCAAAATTATTTTATATAATTACTACAAAAGATGTAGAAATTAAAAAATATTTAATAAATAAACTTTCTTTAGGAGTTACTGAGATATACACAAATAATAAAGAAAAATGTTTACTTTGTTTAATAGAAAATGAAAAGTTTTATATGGTTACTAAAGGTATAGAAAAGATAGATAAAAATATTGTTGTATCAGTAAGTGATGCATATGAAACTTATGGAGGGTTTAGATGAAAAAAGCTTTTAAATGGATTGTTTTTGTACTTACAACTTTTTTAAGTGCAATAGTTTTTAATATGTTTTATGAACCATTAAAAATAGTAGCTGGTGGAAGTAGTGGAATAGGTATTTTATTTAAAAGTTTATTTTCTATAGATCCATCGATAACTATTTTAATAGTTTCACTTATAATTGTTATAATTGCATTTTTCTTCTTACCAAAAGAAAAAATAATTAGTTCAATAATTGCTAGTATTTTATTGCCGTTTTTTATTAAGATAACTGCAAATGTTCCAAATGCATTTGAAATAGGTATTACAGAACCATTAATGATAGCAGGAATAGCAGGTTTAATAAATGGTTTTACTACTGGAATAGATTCTAAGAATGGTTTTAATTCTGGAGGAATAACATTACTTTCAGAAGTTATACATGAAAAGACTTATGTTCCTTTAGCAAAAATTAGTAATATTATTAATACTATTATTGTAATAACAGGTGTTTTGGTTAATAAAAATGTTATGAATTTAATTTATGCATTAATAGTTATATTTGTTGGTAAATATGTATATGATAGAGTATTTTTAGGAATATCTAGTAATAAGGCATTTTATGTTATAACTAATGAAGATAAAAAAGTTGAAAATTTTCTAAGAAAAGAAGGTTATGGTGCTACTTTAATTCAAGTTAAAGGAGCATATAGTAGAAAAGATGATCAACTTATTATGACAGTGGTTCCTACTATTAAATATAATTATGTAAAAGATACTATAAAAGAAATCGATGAAGGAGCTTTTATGATAGTAACAGATTCATATCATGTAAAAGGTGGAGTATAGACAAAATATAAAAAAATTGTAAAAAGAATATTAAATAGTTTATTTAATAATGTTAAAATTGAAAAGAGGAGTATATGGAATTAATAAATATAAAAGATGTTAATGTTAAATATCCTAATGGGGTTTATGCTATTAAGGATTTTTCTGTTTCAATAAAAAAAGGTGATTTTGTTTTTGTTATTGGTAAAACAGGAAGTGGTAAATCTACATTTATAAAAATGCTTTATAGAGAAGTTAAACCTTTTAATGGTCAAATAATTTTAAGTGGTTTAAATGTAGCAAAATTAAAAAATAATAAAGTATATAAAATAAGAAGAAAATTAGGAGTAATATTTCAAGATTATAGGTTATTAGAAAAACTTACTGTATTTGAAAATGTAGCTTTTGCATTAGAAGTAGTAGGTACAGAAAAGAAAAAAATTCAACCAAAAGTATTAAAAGCATTAGAAGTAGTAGGTCTTAAAAATAAAACTAGATCTTTCCCTAATCAATTATCAGGAGGAGAGCAACAAAGAGTTGCAATAGCAAGAGCTATAGTAAATAATCCTAAATTACTTATTTGTGATGAACCAACAGGTAATCTAGATCCAGAAAAGAGTATGGAAATTATGGATATATTAAACAATATTAATAAGACATTAGGTACTACTATTATTATGGCAACTCACGATAAGACAATAGTAAATACTATGAAAAAAAGAGTTTTAGTAATTAAGAATGGTAAATTAGCAAAAGACTCTGAGAAAGGAGTATATAATGATGCAGATCTTTAGGATGTTACAAAGAGGTATAAGAGATGCTTTTAAAAGTGTTGTAAGAAATTTTTCTTTATCTATTGCATCAATTATTTGTGTTAGTATTACACTTTTTATTGTATCAGTAGCTATTATATTAACTGCAAATGTCAATAATTTCTCAACAAATATTAAACAAGATGTTACAATTATAGCTTTTTTAGAAAAAAAATCAGATAAGAATGCTATTCAAAAAGAGTTAAAAGCATTAAAAAACGTATCAAAAGTAGAATTTGTTTCTAAAGTAGATGCTAAGAAAGAATTATCAGAATCATCATCTCAATTTAAAGAATGGTTAAAAGATTGGAATGATGAGGATTTACCTCTTAAAGATAGTTTTAAAATAAAAGTAAAAGATTTAAAACAAATCAATGATACAGTTAGTAAAATAGAAGTAATCAAAGGAATAAGCAGTATTAATTATGGAAAAACTACTATTGAAAAAATGTTAAGTACTTTTGAAGTGGTTAATAAATTGATGTATGTTACTGTTATAATACTAATAGTAGTTACAATTTTCTTAATTATAAATACTATTAAATTAACAATTTATTCTAGAAAAAGAGAAATCGAAATTATGAGAGTTGTTGGAGCTAGTAACTTTGCTATTAAATTTCCATTTGTTGTAGAAGGTATGGTTCTTGGATTTATTGGTAGTATAATACCTATATTACTTACTATATATTTATATTCTTATGTTTATAATAGATTTCAAGGTAACATCTATTCTAATATAATTAAATTAATGACTCCAAATAGTTTAGTATATTTTGTTTCACTAATTTTAGTTATAATTGGAGTAATAGTAGGTATGCTTGGTAGTAGTGGAGCAGTAAGGAAATATTTAAAATTATGAAAAAATTATTTAAAGTATCAATACTTTTATTTATAGTATTTATATCTCATAGTATACATGCGATAACTTTAGGAGAATATGAAGCTAAGCTTAATCAATATAAAGCAGAACTTAATAGCAATAATGCTAAAATAAATTCTACAAATACTGCTATAGCAGCAGCTAATAATAGAATTAATACTATTAATAAAGAAGTTAATTCTTTATTAAAAGAAAAAGAAGTTATTATTAAAGAAATGGAAGATAATAAAGTAGAAATAGACAGTTTAAAAAAGAAAACTAAAAAATTAATAGAGTATTATCAAATGTCTCAAAGTGGTAATTTTTATATTGATTATATCTTTGATTCAAAAGATATTTCTACTTTTATATATAGATATTCTGTAGTTGATCAATTTTTGGAATATACTAAAAATACCACTAAACGTCTTACAGATACTATTAATAAGCAAGAACAAAGACAAAAAGATATCATAAATATTCAAGGTAAACTTGCTAATAAAAAGAATGAATTAGATAATCAGTTAGTTAAACTTGGAACAGATAAAGCACATCTTGTAGAAGGTGGAGTTAGTATTAAGAAACAAGTTGAACAATATGATGAAATAGTTAATTATTATAAGAAAAAAGGTTGTAAATCAAATCATGTTATAGGAATTGATTGTGCTAAAGATTTTGAAGCAGGTATATTTAGAAGACCTATGAGACAAGGATATGTTACAGGTTATCAAGGTGACGTTGCTACATATGGATATTTTCATCAAGGTGTTGATATAAGTAGTAGTAATAAAAGAGAACCAATATATCCAGTTGCAAATGGTAAAGTAGTAGCAGTATATACTGATGGTTATGGTGGAAAAACTGTTATTATGACACACTATAAAGAAGGTAAATATTATACTTCTGTATATATACATATGGATTCTTATGGACCTAAAATTAGAGTAGGAAATGATATTACTAGTGATGATTTAATAGGTTATATGGGTTCTAGTGGATGGGCAACAGGTCCCCATTTACATTTAGAAATAGTTCCATGTAGATATTATTTTGACCATGTATGTCGTAATTGGTGGGCTAAAGATAAATATATTAGAGATTTAGCAGCTAATGGTTATAGAGGTGCATACAATTATATATCTTTACCTAATAGAAAGTATGAATGGTTTAGAGGTAGATAGTTTTACATATTAATATTTAAAAAAGAGTTATTAATTATAAAAATAATTCTTTTTTTATATAATAATTTTAGTGATAGTATGAAAAATAAGAAAAAATTTTTATTAATAATTATAGGTTTATTGTTAATAGTTTTAAGTTTTATTATAGACAAAATAGATAGTTATGATAAAAACTATTCTTATTTAAGTTTATCAGAATATATAGTAGATAATCACTTTAAATTATTAGAGGATGAAGAGTATTTTAAAAATAATAATTTAGAAGAATTAATAAGTAAAAATATAGATGTTTTAAAATATATATACAAATTAGAATGTAATAATTTAGAGATTAATAATATAAAAAATGATAATTGTATCAAGAAAGGAAAATATGAATAATAATATTGAAATATTAGATATATATGAAAAAGAAAAATTAGAATTAGAAAAATTTTATAATAAAATATTATTTAATATTACATATGTAGTATCAGTTTTATTACCAATATTTTTCTTTGTTTTTATAGTGTCCTTAAATAGTAATGTTTTGATAAGTAAAAAAATAGGTATTTTGAGTGGAATTATAAGTTTGATTATTTTTTTATTTTTAATATATGTATTAATAAAAAAACATAAAGAAATAAAGTTAACATCAAATATTATAAAATTTGCTATTTATTATCTAATTGTATTATCGACAGTTTTTTTCTTATATCAAAAAAATTCTTGGTTAAAAAAATATATATTAGAAGAAACTAGATATACTCCAAAATATCAAATAATAGCAAAATGGTTATATAATAACTGATTCTTGCTATTTTTTTAAAATTCGCTATAATACATACCTTATAAAGGAAGAGGTGTTGTATGATAGATAAACAAAGATATTGTTCTATAGTAGAACGTTTTTTAGCATATAAATACAGAAAAGAAAATAATATTTTATATAGTGATGATTTAACTATTCCTGAACAACTTGTTGAAGATTATTTTGATCTTAAAAAATCTTATAATTTAAATGATAAAGAATTTATAAGAAAGTATGTGGAAAATGAACTTAATTTTGAAGAAATAGATCATTGTGAAACACAAAAAAAGGGAATGAGAAGTTTATATAAATTTTTAGTTAATGAAGATATAGAACAATTAAATTTTTATACATTGAAATTATTTCATAAAAAATTATTTGAATATGAAAAATATTCTGAGTATGCTGGAGAGTTTAGGAAGGCTCCTGCTTATTTAAAAGGAGATCCTACTAATTTAGTAGCATGGGAAAATATTTATAGAGAAGCGTTATACTTAAATAAAAGAATTTCAGTCATGCATGAAAAAGCTAAAAAAATCAAAGAAGAAAAAGAAACAGAAGAAGTATTAAGTTTCATTTATGATACTGTTAATTTAAGTGCTGATATGTTATTAGTTCATCCTTTTGTTGATGGAAATGGAAGAACAGTTAGAGCTTTGACTAACAAGCTTTTTATAGATGCAGGAATACCACCAGTTTATGTAACTCCAAAAGAAAAGCATGAATATATAAAAGCTTTAGTAAATGGAAGAGAAACTAATGATTATTCTGAACTATATGGTTTCTATTTATATAAAATATGTGATTCTATAGTTATATTAGATATAGATAAAGAAATAGAAAGAGAACATAAACTTCATAAAGAAGATAAAAAAGAATCTGTTAAGAGATTAGTTAAAGTTTTAAAACATAGACGTGATTCAATCTCTGATTGTCATTAAAAATATATTTTTATTTATAATATACTAATTAAGTTTTTAATGTTATATAATAAAAATATGAAAAAAATAGTTGTAATTGTAAGTGTAGTTATTGGTTTAATAGTAGTACTTTCTTTATCAGCATATTTAGTAATAGATAATATGTTACTTTTAGATAACTCTATAGTTAAAGATAAAAATTTTGTTATAGATATACATAAAAAAGAAAAATTATCTAATGTTTTAAAAGTAAAAGAAAAAATATTAGATGATAGAGAATTATTTTATGAAGAAATTGGAGATAAAAAAGTATCGTTTGTTTATTTAAATAAAAATAATAAAAAAAGAAGAGCTGAAATAAAAATAAATGTAGTAGATAAAGTAAAACCACTTGTTTTTGGTGCTAACTACTTTAAATCTTATCAAGGTGTAAAAAAGGATTTTACTAAGAATTTTCTTGTTTTAGATAATTATGATAGAGAAGTAAAAAAAGAAATATTAAATGATATTGATATAGAAAAAATTGGTAAATATAAATTAACTTTAAAAGTAACAGATAGTTCAAATAATGTTACTACCAAAGATTTTACTGTTGAAATTATTGAAAAACCCAAAGATAATAAAGATACTACTAAGCCAGCAAAAAGAGTTGGTATTAAATATGAAGATATTTATGCTGAACATAAAAATGATAAAACAAAAATAGGTATAGATATATCTAAATGGCAAGGGAACGTTGATTTTGAAAAATTAAAAAAAGCTAATGTTGAATTTGTTATGATTAGATTAGGTTATCAAACAGGATTTGGTAAAGAATTAATGTTGGATAAATATTATGAACAAAATATAAAATTAGCTAATAAGTATGGTATTAAAGCAGGAGTATATTTCTACTCATATGCTAGTAATCTAAAGGAAGCAAAAGAGCAAGCAGAATTTGTTAAAAAACATATTAAAAATTATAAAATAGATATGCCAGTAGCGTTTGACTTTGAAGATTGGAAAAATATTGGGCTTGCAAAACTTAGTATTTATGATATAAATAAAAATGCTAAAACTTTTTTAAATGAAATTAAAAAAGATGGCTATAAAGTAATGAATTATGGATCTAAACATTATCTAGAAAATATTTGGGATATTGATTATCCTACATGGCTTGCCCATTATACTAAAAAAACTAATTATTCAAAAGAGTATAAAATGTGGCAACTTACAGAAAATGGTTTAATTTCAGGTATTCAAGGATTCGTAGATGTAAATGTACTTTATGAATAAGGATATATAATGAAAAAATTTATAAAATGTTTACAATTTGTATGGAGATATTCTGATGGAATAAAATCTAGAATTTTATTCCTTTTTATTGTTAATATATTAAATATAGCTTTTAGAATTGCTACACCGCTAGTATCTGCTCAAGTAATAATTAAATTAACTAATGGAGACTATAATAGTTTAATATACTGGGGAATAATTTTATTTACTATAACTTTGTTAGAATATAGTACTTATTATTTATCTAGAACAAGAATGAGTTTTGTATATCAAAGATTATCAAAAGCTATAACTAAAGATATAGCAGAAAATATACTTAAAATTACTAATGACGATTTAGATAAGGCAGGAAGTGGGATATTTTTACAAAGAATTAATAGTGATACAGATAAACTTGCAGATATATTTTATATAGTTTTTGATGTTATTGGAGAAGTTTTTATCCATGTAGGTAATTTTGTTGCTATTTTTATACTTAATTATATAGCAGGTATATTTGTTCTTCTAATGATGGTTATTTTATTCATTATTGAAAATATTAGAGCAAAGAAAAAAGAAAAATTAGATAAAATACTTAGAAAAGCTAGAGATAATTTATCTACTACAGTTTCTGAATTAGTAAGAGGTTCTAGAGACATAAAAATGCTTAATAGTGAAAAAGATTTTTTATCTAAATTTGATAAAGATGTAGATATTTATTCTGAAAAATATTTGAGATTAAGAAATATAACATATAAGTGGAGACTTTTAAGTTGGAATATTGATAATATTTTAGAACTTGTATTTATATTACTTTTAGTTTTTATTATAAAAGAAAAATATATAGTATCTGCAAGTGCAGTAGTTTTATATACTTATGTTCGTAATTCACATGGATTTTATTATTTAGTAGGAGATTTAATAAGTTATTTTAAAGAATTTGATGTATCTAGAAATAGACTTGAAGAAATTCTTGGTGATAAATTATATAAAAAAGAAAAATTTGGTGATGTTCATTTAGATAAAATAAATGGTGATTTTGAATTTAGAAATGTAGATTTTTCTTATGGTAAAAATAAAGTATTAAAAAATTTAAGTTTCAAAATAGCTGCTAATAGTACAGTAGCTTTTGTTGGAAAAAGTGGAACAGGTAAAACTACTATATTTAATTTATTAGTTAAAATGTATGATGTAGATAGTGGTCAAATATTAATAGATAATCATGATGTTAAAACTTTAGATAAAGATACTATAAGAGGTAATATAACTATTATTAGTCAAAATCCTTATATTTTTAATATGACTATTAAAGAGAATTTGCAATTAGTTAAAAAAGATTTGACTGATGAAGAAATGAAAGAAGCTTGTAGATTAGCTTGCTTAGATAAATTTATTGAAAATTTAGAAAATAAATATGATACAGTTATAGGTGAAGGTGGAGTTAATTTATCAGGAGGACAAAAGCAAAGACTTGCAATAGCAAGAGCACTTATTCAAAAAACAGAAATAATTTTATTTGATGAAGCAACTAGTGCTCTTGATAATGAAACACAATATGAAATACAAAAAGCTATTGAAAATATGGAAGGTGAGTATACTATATTAATTATAGCTCATAGATTATCTACTATTAAAAAAGCTAATAAAATATTTTATTTAGAAGAAGGACAAATAATAGATAGTGGAAGTCATGAATATTTAATTAATAATTGTAAACCATATAAATATTTATATGAAACAGAAATAGAAAAAGATTAAAGGAGACTATATGTTTAATTTAGTATCAAAATATTCTCCTTCAGGAGATCAACCAAAAGCAATAGAAGAATTAGTTAATGAAGTAAAAAAAGGTACTAAACATCAAGTATTACTTGGAGCAACAGGAACAGGTAAAACTTTTACTATTGCAAATGTTATAGAAAAAACAGCTAAGAAAACTTTAGTACTTGCTCATAATAAAACTTTAGCAGGACAATTATATAGTGAATTAAAAGAACTTTTTCCAAATAATCATGTTGAATATTTTGTTTCATATTATGATTATTATCAACCAGAAGCTTATGTTGCTTCAACTGATACTTATATTGAAAAAGATTCATCAATAAACGAAGAAATAGATGAATTAAGACACTCTGCTACATCATCATTATTAAGTTATGATGATGTTATTGTAGTAGCAAGTGTCTCTTGTATTTATGGAATAGGTGAAGTAGAAGAATATAGAAATCATATGTTAACTCTACAGCAAGGTATGAAGATATCAAGAGATGATGTTTTAAAAAAATTAGTAGATATGTTGTTTGAAAGAAATGATTTTGATTTTAAAAGGGCTACTTTTAGAGTTAGAGGAGATATTGTTGATATTATTCCTGCAAGTGAATTTCAAACTGCAATTAGAGTTGAATTTTTTGGAGATGAAATAGATAGAATATCAGAAATAGATGTTGTAACAGGTGCTATAAAAAACGATAAAAAAACTGTTTCTATATTTCCTGCAAGCCACTTTGTTACAAGTCATGAAAAAATAATAAAAGCAGAAAAAGAAATAAAAAAAGATTTAGCTATCAGATTAGATGAATTTAAAAATAAGAACAAGTATTTAGAAGAGCAAAGATTAAGGGAAAGAACTAATTATGATTTAGAAATGTTAAAAGAAACAGGTATGTGTAGTGGAATAGAAAATTATTCTAGATATTTTGATGGAAGAGCTCCTGGAGTTGCACCAACTACATTACTTGATTTTTTTGGAGATGATTTTTTATTAGTAGTTGATGAATCACATGTTACACTTCCACAAGTTAGAGGAATGTATAATGGAGATAGAGCAAGAAAAGAGATCTTAGTAGAATATGGTTTTAGATTACCATCAGCATTAGACAATAGACCTCTTAGATTTGAAGAATTTACAAGTAAAATAAAACAAGCTATTTATGTTTCTGCAACTCCTGGGGATTATGAATTAGAACTTGTTCATAATAAAGTTATAGAGCAAATAATTAGACCTACAGGACTTTTAGATCCGATAATTGAAGTAAGAAAAACAGAAAATCAAATATTTGATCTTGTAAATGAAATAAGAGAAAGAATAGAAAAGAAAGAAAAAGTGCTTATTACAACATTGACAATAAAAATGTCAGAAGAGTTAACCGAATATTTAAGATCTTTAGATATTAAAGTAGCATATCTACATTCTGAAGTGAAAACTTTGGAAAGATTACAAATAATACATGATTTAAGAACTGGTAAATATGATTGTATAGTTGGAATTAATTTATTAAGAGAAGGTATAGATATACCGGAAGTTAGTTTAATAGCAATATTAGATGCTGATAAAGAAGGATTTTTAAGAAGTAATAGAAGTCTTATACAAATTATCGGTCGTTGTGCAAGAAATGCTAATGGAAAATGTATAATGTATGCTGATAAGATTACGGCTTCTATGGAATATGCTATCAATGAAACAAAAAGAAGAAGAACTATTCAAGAAGAATATAATAAACTTCATGGTATAATTCCTAAGACTATAGAAAAATCTATAAAAGAAGTAATAAGTAATGTATCTACAGAAAAAGCAAAAAATAGTAGAATTAAGGAAGTTAAAGAAAACATAGATATTAACGAATTAGAAAAACAAATGCGACAAGCAGCAAAAGATTTAGATTTTGAAAGAGCTATGGAACTTAGAGATATTATTTTTGAATTAAAATTACGTTAACTATATATTTACAAAAAATATATTTAATTGTAAATTTATAATAAAGGAGGTAATATGAAGAATTTAAGAAAGCTATGTTTAGGAATAGTATTATTAACTTTATTTACTTTAACAGCTTGTTTAGGTACTAAAAACTATAATTATAAAATGAATAATGATGTTACAGATGGAAATGTTGTTGTAACTGTAAAAGGTGATAAAGTTATCAATTATAGTACTAATATTGAAATTAAATCTTATGCTAAATCTAATTTAGAAACTTTAAAATACTTATATAATATGTATTATGGCTCTTTAAAAGGAGTAAAGTATACGATAGATTATAATGAGTCTAAACAATTAGCAAAAATAAAACTTGATATAGATCTTACAAAAGCTGATATTAAAGAATTATATAAAAAGAGAATTCTTATAGATAAAGAAGTAAAATATATAACTTTAAAAGATATAGAAAAAATTTTATCTACACAAGGATATAAGAGAGTTAAATAGGCATGTTTTTATTTACATGTCTTTTTTAGTTTATTAAACTATTTACTACTATATATTAAGTTGTTATAATAAATTTAGGAGGAAAAGATGAAGAAAATATATTTAGGATTAGTTTTATTAATTGCATTTTCACTAACTGCATGTTTAGGTTCTAAAGAATATAATTATTATTTAAAAAATTCTACAACAGAATCTAAAGTAGTGTTAACTGCAAAAGGAAATAAATTAGTTAAATATACTGCAGATACTACAATAGATTATTCTAAAAATGCGACAGTAGCAAAACTTACAAAAGAACAAGTTACAGCTTCATTAAAGAGAGCATTTGATAGAACATATAATATAAATGGAGTAAAATATTCTTTTGAATATACTGATAGTAAACTTTTAAAATTAAAAATAGAAATTGACTATACAAAAGCTAATTTTAGAGAACTAGCATCTAGAGGATTAATCGATAGAGGAGATGCTAAGTACATTGATTTTAAAGCAACAGAAAAGAATATATTACAAAGCGGATATAAAAGAGTAAAATAAAAATATCTCTACAAAAATAGAGATATTTTTATTTTGATTTAATTCCTTGAAAACTATTTCTTCTTTTTAATTCTTTATCTATTTCATTTAACACTACAAATTTCTTATGTGTCCATTTAGGCTCTATGGTAAGTTCTTTATTAGGGTCTCCAGTTAATCTATAAAGTATAATATTTTTATTGAGTAATTCTATTTGATCACATACTATATCTACAAATTCAGTTAATGTTAATATGTGAAAAGGATTTTTTAAATACTCTTTGCTTAGTTGAGTACCTTTTTCAATAAATAACATATGAATTTTAACACCATCTACACCTAGATTATTTACAAATTCAATAGTTTCTAACATGTCATCTTTTGTTTCATTTTTAAAACCATTAATAATATGAACAACTGTGTTTATATTTCTTTTTTTTAATTCTTTTGTAGCTTTAACTATATCTTCTAAATCTTCATATCTGTTTAATTCTTTTCTAGTTTTTTCATGAATTGTTTGTAATCCTAATTCTACAGTTAAAAAAGTTTTATTGTTTAGTTCTTCTAAATAATTTAAAATTTCATCATTTATAGAATCAGCTCTAGTAGAAATATCTATACCAACAACATCTTTTATATTTAAAAAAGGTTCAAATCTTTTTTTTAAATTTTCTAAATTATCATATGTGTTAGTATTAGCTTGAAAATAAGCAATATATTTGCAATCTTTCCATTTACTTTGTACTTTTTTTACTCCATCATTAAACTGTTCTAACAAACTTTTTTGTTTATTTCCTCCAAACATAGATGATCCAGCTAAACAAAATGTACAACCACCATAAGCTTTTGTTCCATCTATATTAGGACATGTAAAATTACCATTAAGAGAAATTTTTGCTATTTTAGAACCAAATTTATTTTTATAAAATTCATCTAAACTATTATATCTTTTGTTCATTAAATTAACTCCAAATATAAAGCGGATAAAAAATGAACAGGATATTTTTTTATTATGTTTATAACATTTTCAATGTTCATATTTAAAGACTTACATATAATAGTTATTATTTCTTCATCAGTAAAAGCATTAACGGAATTTAATTTTTGATATGTTAAAGATTTCTTTTGACTTAATCTATATACAGTGTTTTTTAAATTTTCATTAAATTTATTAATTGTATATAATTTAGAATTATTTAGTTTAAATATTTTTGCTGTATTTTCCATTAAATTGAAAAAGTAATCTTTATTATCATCTTTTAAAATATTAGAAATATAAGATATTTTATCTACCAAAATTTCTAAGCTATCATCTGATCTTATATATTTTAAAAGTTCATCAATATATTTTTTATTAATAGAATTATAAAATTTATCTAATTCTTTGCTGTGAAAATAATATGTATTACCTTCGATTTTCTTAAAGTATTTTAATGTTTCATAGTAAGCTTTATCTATTAAATAATCTTTATCGTGTCTTTGAATATCTTTTGCTAATCTTAATACATGTTTTTCACCATCTAAATTTAAATCTGCTAAAAAGTAATCTTCTTCTTTTTGACCATATTTTTTCTTAAAATTGTAATTTAAAAATCTGTTAAAATCTTTAGGAGTTATCTGAGATTGATATATTAAGTTTCCTTGTAATTCAACTTCTAAATAATAGTCATTAAAAATATAATCTTTGAAGTTTAAATGTTTAGATATAAATTTTTTCTTATCTAAAACAATTCCTTCATAATATTTTTTTAATAAATTATAATCTGTATATAAAAAAATATTAATAAAAGATGCTTCATCACTTATTAAATGTTTTGGATTAATTTTTAATTTTTTTAATGCTTTTAATACACCATATTGATATGCTAACAATCTAGTATTTGTAAAAAGTTTTATTTCTTGCATATTATCACCTATTCAATTATATCATAACTCTAATTGTTGTGGTATAATCTTATAAGAGAATAGAGGGATTATGGATAAGATTAAAAATAGTTTTATTTTGGATCAAAGTAAAAAACTTTCTAATATTGATTCTATAATTAAAGGTGAAAAATATAGATTCACTGTTTTAACTGAAAGATTAATAAGACTTGAATATTCTGAATCTTCTAAATTTACCGATAATTTAACAGTATCTATTAGAAATAGAGAATTTCCTAAACCTGAATTTAATATTATTGATACATCAACTACTCTTGAAATAGAAACTAAATATTTTCATATTGTATATGAAAAAGAAGCACCTTTAATTGGACCTAGTAATAATCCATCTATGTATTTTTATGCTAAGATTAACAATACTGATGAAGTTTGGTATCCAAATAAAAAAGATAATGAAAATATAAGAGGAAACTATAGAAGTTTAAATGATAATTTGAATGGTGAAACTTTATTTTCTAGAAATAAATATGCAGTTATAGATGAAAGTTTATCACCAGTTATAGATGAAAATGGATACTTTAACTTTGTAGATAGTAAAACAGATATATATTTATTTGTGTATAACAATGATTTTTCTTTAGCATTACAAGATTATTTAACTTTAACAGGTAAAGCTAGTTTAATACCTAAGTATTCTTTTGGAAATATTTTACTTGATAATAGAAAAATAAATTCAGAAAATGTAATTAAAACAATAGAAGAATTTAAAAATAGAGATATTTATTTATCTACTTATATATTAGGTAATTTTCAAAAAGAAAATACAGTTTTTTTATTTGATAAAGATAGATTTGAAAACCCAAAAGAATTAATAAAAAACATTCATAAAATGGGAGTGTTTTTAGGTATTAAAGTTAATCCTCAAAATGGTTTTAATGAAAATGAATTAAATTATGTAGAACTTAGAAAATTTTTGTCTCCTGATAATAATAATTTGATTCCTTGTGAAGGAAATGATGCTAAATTTATTGATACATATATTAAAGCACTTATAAGACCTATAAAAGAAAATGGAATAGATTTTATAATGAATGATTATGAAGGTGATATTTATAGTATGTGGGGACTTAATCATTACACTTATTTAAATGAAGCTAGAAAAGAATCTACTAGAGGATTTATCATATCAAAAAATTCTACTATTTCTCCTCATTTATATCCAATTACTTATACGGGAGATTATGTATCGAGCTTTGAAAACTTAGAAAAGATAGTTGAAAGACAAAATGCTTATTATTCAAATTTATCAATAATGCAAGCTAATTTAATAAATGGAAGTAGTAATTATATAAATAACCCTAATTTATATATAAGATCTCTTCAATATAATATTTTTTCACCAGTTAGTATCTTAGAATTTAGTGATTTAAAATATAATATTTCTAAACCTTGGGAATATGGTGGAGAGTACTTAAATTTATCTAAAGAACTATTAAATTTGAGACAAAGGTTAGTACCATTTTTATATTCTGAATATTATAATTATTCACATAAAGGTTTCTTAATGTTTCAACCATTATATTTTTCTATGCCTGATGCTTTAAAATATAAAGAATATAAAAAAGAATATTATTTAGCTAATACTTTTTTAGTTGTACCTATAGTTAAAGATTTTGTAAAATCAACAAGGTATACTAAAGTAGATTATTTTTTACCTAAAGGTAATTGGTATAATTATTTTTCTTCGGAATTTTATGAAGGTGCTAAAAAATATAGTAGTTATTTTAGAATAGATGAGTATCCTATATTTGTAAGACCTGGTTCAGTTATTGTTAAAAATAATGATTTATATCCATATAGTTATACTAATCCTAAAAATTTATTGATTGAATTTTTTCCAGGAGCAGGTAAAACATATATGCTTTATGAAGATGATGGAATAAGTCAAAAATATTTAGAAGGTAACTATATGAAAACTCAAATATCATATAGAAATGAACTTAAAGAATATACTATAGATATAAAACCTATAGAAGGTAAAAGTGGAGTTATACCAGAATTTAGAAATTATACTTTAGTGTTTAAAAACATTAAAAATCCTTCTTTAGTTTTAGTTAAAACTATGGAAAAAACTTTACCATTTAGTATTAAAAGAGTAGGAAAAGATATAATTATAGATATTAAAAATATTAATACTTTAGAACTTGTTACTATTAAGTTAAAAAGTGAAGATATGTTAGAAAATTTATATATGTATGAGGATAATGTAAATATAGATAATTTTATTAAAGATTTAGAAGTACCTAATAATTTAAAAGATAAAGTTAAAGATATATTATTATCAAATGATAATTTTACAGGATTTTTTAAAAGATTAGAACTTAAGAAATTAGGTTTATCTAACGTTATGATTGAAAAAATATTAGAGCTTAAAAAAGATTTAAAATAATTGATATAAAAAGTTAAATGTTTTATAATATTGTTAATTCATTTAAGAAGTAGTAATAATAATTGTTTTTAAAGAAAGTTAGTGGTTGATGAGAACTAATAAAATGAATATTATGAACTTGTCTTAATAAAAAACGTGAAGATAGGGTAATTTCTATATAAATTAAAGAAGAAAAAAGTAAGGTGGTACCGCGGCATTTCGCCCTTATAAGGTAGCATCTTTTTTGTTGAGGTAAATATGGTATTAACTTTAATTATGGCAATATTATTTGTACTTATTTCTTATTTTATATTTTATGTACTATATATTAGTAAATTTGATGTAAAAGGAAGAGCATTAGATGAAACTGCTAAAGAGCCTAATGATATAGCAGTGTATATTAAAATATTAAATATAGATAGAAAAAGAGTTAATTATAGACATTTTCTACATGCGATATATTTAACATTATCTATAGATTTAGGTTTAACATATTTTATATTTTATGAAGTACCAATAAAAAATGTAGTTTTAAAATTTTTATTTGGTTTTATTGTAATTTTGTTTATCTTATGGATATCTATAATGATATTAAGATTGTATTTTGAAAAGAGAGGAGAAAGAAATGATTAATAAAGATTATGATTTTAAAAAGAATCAAGACAAATGGAATAAATATTGGGAAGAAAATGAAACATTTAAAACAGATGTATGGGATTTTTCTAAACCTAAATATTATTGTTTAGATATGTTTCCATATCCATCAGGTTCAGCACTTCATGTAGGTCATCCTCTTGGGTATATTGCTACTGATATAATGGCAAGATATAAAAGAATGAAAGGGTTTAATGTTTTACATCCAATGGGATGGGATTCCTTTGGTTTACCTAGCGAACAATATGCTATAGAAACAGGTAACAATCCAGCGGAATTTAATAAGAAAAATATAGAAATATTTAAAAATCAACTTAAAAATATAGGTTTATCATTTGATTGGAGTAAAGAAATTTCTACAAGTGATCCAAAATATTATAAATGGACACAATGGATATTTAAAAAACTATTTGAAAAAAAATTAGCTAAAAAAACAGATATGTTAGTTAATTGGAGTGAAGATTTAGGTACAGTTTTATCTAATGATGAAATAATAGATGGTAAAACTGAAAGAGGTGGATATCCAGTTACTAGAAAAAATATGCCTCAATGGGTTATTGAAATACCTAAATATGCAGAAAAATTATTAGAAGGTTTAGATAGAGTAGATTATCCAGAGTCAACTAAAGAAATTCAAAGAAATTGGATAGGTAAATCTATAGGAGCAGAAGTAGAATTTAAAGTAGATAAAACTGATATGTCATTTACAGTATTTACTACTAGATGTGATACTCTTTTTGGTGTTACATATTGTGTTTTATCACCAGATCACAGTCTAGTAGATAAAATTACTACTAAAGAACAAGAAAAAGTAGTTAAAAGATATAAAGAAGAAACTGCTAAAAAGAGTGATTTAGAAAGAACAGATCTTAATCATGATAAAACAGGAGTATTTACAGGTAGTTATGCAATTAATCCGGTTAACAATAAAAAGATTCCTATTTATATAGCAGATTATGTTTTATCAACATATGCTACAGGTGCTATTATGGCAGTACCAGCTCATGATAAAAGAGATTTTGAATTTGCGAAGAAATTTAATTTGGAAATAATTAAAGTTTTAGATGTTGATGAACAAGATATGGAAAAAGATGGTATTCATATATCTTCAGGATTTTTAGATGGTTTAAATAAAAAAGATGCTATAGAAAAAATGTTAGAATATCTTGAAAAAAATAATTTAGGTAAAAAGAAAATAAATTATAAAATGAGAGATTGGATATTTTCACGTCAAAGATATTGGGGAGAACCTATACCTATAGTTGAATTAGAAGATGGAACACAAGTTGCCCTTGATGATAAAGATTTACCTTTAGAATTACCAGTTTTAGAAGATTATAAACCATTTAGAGATGGTAGATCAGCTTTAGCTAGAGCAAAAGATTTTATCAATGTAGAAATAAATGGTAAAAAAGGTAAAAGAGAACTATCTACTATGCCAGGTAGTGCAGGTTCAAGTTGGTATTTTTTAAGATATATAGATCCTCATAATGATCAAAAATTAGCAGAAAAAGAACTACTTGATCATTGGATGCCAGTTGATTTATATGTAGGTGGAACAGAACATGCAGTAGGACATTTATTATATTCTAGAATGTGGACTAAGTTTTTACATGAAGAAGGAATTTTAAATGTTGATGAACCATATAAAAAATTATTTCATCAAGGTATGATGCTTGGTGCTAATGGAATAAAAATGGGTAAGAGATATAAAGATTTTGTAGTAAATCCTAATGATATAGTTAATGAATATGGAGCAGATGCATTAAGACTTTATCAAATGTTTATGGGACCTTTAGAAGCATCTAAACCATGGAGTAATTCAGGAATAGTAGGTGCTAAAAAATTCTTGGATAAAGTAGTAAGGTTACTGACAAGTGATAAAATTCAAGATAAAGATAATAAAAATTTAGATAAAGTTTATAATTATACAATAAAAAAATGCGAAGAAGATTATGAAAATTTATCATTTAATACTGCAATAGCACAAATGATGATATTTATTAATGATGCTAGTAAAGAAGATGTTGTACCATTAAAATATATTAAAGGTTTCTTAAAATTGTTAAATCCAATATGTCCATATTTAACAGAAGAATTTTATCAAAGATTTTTTAATACTTCTACAATTACTTATGAAGAATTTCCTAAGTATGATGAAGAAAAATTACAAGATGATTTTAAAATTATTGGAGTTCAAATTAATGGTAAATTAAGATCAACTGTAGAAATTTCTATAAATGAAACTGAAGAAGAAATATTTAATAAAGTGTTTGAAGATTCAAAAATTAAATCATATATTGATGGTAAAGATATAATTAAAAAGATTTATATAAAGAATAAAATAGTTAATATAGTTGTAAAATAAGAATAAACTTATTATTATATTAGTAGAGGTATTTGAAAATGGAAGAAGAAAAGAAGAAAAAAACAACAAATAATAAAAAGAAAGATACTATAAAAAAGAAAAAGACAAGTTCTAAAAAAGTAGATTCTAAAAAAACAAATTCAGTAAAAAAGAATGATAAAAAAGTAGAAAAGAAAGTAAAAGTAGAAGAAGTAAAAAAAGAAGTTAAGGAAGAACCTAAATTAGAAAAAGTGGTTGAAGAAACTAAAGTTATTGCAGCGACTAAAGCAAAAGAAGAAATGAACAATGAATCAACAAAATCTAAGGTTATAATTGCAGCTCTTTCTATACTAGTATTTATTATGGTAGTATTACTTATCTATAAATTTAATGATAGATTAAAAGAAGATAATAGATATAAAGATACTATTAGAGATTATTGTGAACAATTAGCTAAAAAAGAAGAAAAACAACAAAGAGAAAATGTAGCAAAAGAAATAAATTCAAAAGATTTAGATAATATTAAATTTAAAAAAGTAACATGTGAATATAATGAACCTGATAAGTTATCTAAAAAAGATTTAAAAAATAATGATTCTGGTTACTTATATGTAGTATCAATAAAAAAAGATGGTAAAGTATCATATACAAAAGAAATATTAGTAATGAAGTCAAATGATAAATGGTTTGCAGAAGAAAAATAATCACTTTAAAGTGGTTATTTTTTATTTGACTTTTAATCTTGAAAGTTTATAATATAAACATGTAAATGCAAATGATTAGCATTTAGGAGGAAGAATGAAAAAATTTTTAAATGCAAGTGATATAACTTTAAAGTCATATAAAGATACTAATGATGAAATAGGAAAAGTTATACCATTAGATGAAAAGGATGATGAATTAAAATTTCATATAGATATGAAAGATACTCATGTAGTTGAATTAGAATTAACTTTTGATGAAGCAGAAAAACGTGATGAAAAGTTAGAATTTCAAATGGATGAAGATATGTTTTTAATTTATATTGAATCATATAAATATAATAAAGATTTAGATCAATTGGTTAGATATAAAACATATCAAGTAGTAGGTGATGATGATGTTACTATAGATATAGATGAAAATGTTAAGACTATAAGTTTTACATCAATTGGATATATAAATAAAGATAAAGAAGGAAACATAACTATAAAAAGACAAAAACAAAAGGTAAAAGGGAAATAATAATATGAGAGTATCATTTTTTGGAAAAGGTGGAAGTGGTAAAACAACAGTATCTTCATCTTTTATAAAATATTTATTAAATAAAAAAGAAAATGTTTTAGCAATAGATGCTGATATGAATGTTCATTTAGGAAAAGTATTTGATATGCCAATAAATATTATAAGTGAACAAAATGAGGAAATAACAAAATTTTTAGAGCCTAATAGAAATATTCCAATTATAGGTACAACACCACCTATTAAAACTTCAAAATTTATAAAAGTTTCTAAAGATGATCCATTTATAAAAAAATATGCAACTATCAAAAATAATTTAATGTTATTTACAGTAGGAACTTATACAGAAGATAGTGTTGGATCTGATTGTTATCATAGTAAACTTAATACTTTAGAACTTATTTATCATCGTTTGTTAGATACAGATAAAGATTATGTTATCAATGATTCAACAGCAGGAATAGATAGTTTAGGTACATCTTTATTCTTTGTATCTGATATTAATATTTTTGTAGTAGAACCTACTTTAAAAGGGATATCTGTATATAAAGATTTTAAAAATATAACAGATACTCTAGGTATAAAAACTTATGTAATTGGAAATAAAATAATAGATGATGAAGATAAAGAATTTTTAATTAAAGAAATAGGTGAAAAAAATATCTTAGGATTTATAAAATCATCTAAAAATTTAAAAAAATATGAACAAGGTCAAAAAGAATATTTTGATGAATTTGTAAATGAAAATAAAGAAGTTTATGAAAATATAATAGCTGTTATGAAAAATACTCCAAGAGATTGGAAAAAATATTATGAAAGACTTAAGAAAGTTTATATAGCAGCATGTTTAGATTGGTATTCAGAATATTATAAAGAGGATTTAACAAAATATATAGATCAAACATTTTCATATGAAGAATTAGAGGTATAAATGATAAGCTTTAATGCAAAAAAAGATGAAAAAACAAAGAAATTTTTAAGTCAAATAAAAGATTTAAAAAATACATTAAATACTTTTTCTTCACCATGTAATATATTATTTCCAGAAAATTTAGAAAATAATATAAAAATTATTGAAAAAGTATTACAAAAACATAATTTATTATATAAAGTGTTTTATGCACATAAGTGTAATAAATCTTTGGCAATAGTTAAAGAAGCATCACTTCTTAATGTTAATATTGATGTTGCAAATATTTATGAATTAAGAAGAGCTTTAATATCAGGATTTACTGGAGATAGAATAGAAGCTACTGGTCCTAAAAACAAAGAATTTTTAATACTTGCTATAGAACAAAATGTTACAATAAATGTTGATAATTTAAGTGAATTAAATACTATATTAGAATTAAATAAAAAAATAAATAAAAAAAATATAAATATCTTATTAAGAATATCTTCATTTTTTGAGAATTATGCTGTAGAAAGAATAACTAGATTTGGAATGAGTTATGAAGATATTTTAGAAGCTTTAGACATTATTTGCAGAAATAAATTCTTAAATTTATTAGGATTTTCTTTTCATGTAGATACCGTTAAAAATAGTGAAAAAGTAACAGCTATGAAAAATGCTCTAAAATTAACTACTAAAACTATTGAAATGGGACTTAGTCCTAAAGTAATAGATATAGGTGGAGGATTTAAAGTAAACTATATTGATAGTGAAGATGAATGGAATAGTTCTATAACAGAACTTAAACAATCTTTTTTATCTCTTAATTCTTTAACATGGAATAACGATACTTTTGGTATGAATATTAAAAATAATACTTTAGCAGGTACTTTAAATATTTATAATTTTTACAATAAAGAAAAAGAAGCAGAAGATTTAGATTTATTTTTATCAACTCCAATTGAAGATTATCAAAATCAAACAGTAGCAGAAATTTTAACTGATAATATGATTACTATTTATGTAGAACCAGGTAAAGCATTACTTGATAATTTAGGTGTTACTATAAGTAAAGTTAATTTTGTAAAAAAAATAAAAGATGATCTTGTAGTAGGCCTTGATATGCGAAGAAATGATTTAGTAATGGTAGAAAGTGAAGTATTTTTAGATCCTATAGTAGTTAGTGAATCAGAAAAAGTAAAAGAAAAAGTAGGAGTTTATTTTGTAGGTAACCTTTGTTTAGAAGGAGATTTAATATATAAAAGAAAAATATTTATAGATCAAATTCCAAAAGAAGGAGATTTAGTTGTTTTTATTAATACAGCTGGATATTTTATGGATTTTAACTATTTAGATAATTCCAAAACTCAAGTTACTAATAAAGTAGCTGCCGTAGAAAAAAATAATAGTTTTGTATTTTATATGGATGATGTATATAATCCAATAACTAGTAAGGAGTAAAGATGGTATATAAAAGTGTATTAGATTTAATTGGTAATACCCCACTTGTAGAAATATCGAAAGATATTCATAATTTAAAAAATGTTAATTTATATGCAAAATTAGAAATATATAATCCATTTGGTTCAGTAAAAGATAGAACAGCATATGCTATGTTAAAAGATCATATAGATGAAATTAAAAAAAATAATATGACAGTAATAGAATCATCAAGTGGAAACACAGCAAAAGCACTTAAACTTTTATGTAATATAAATGATATAGATTTTGAAACAGTTACAAATAGAATAAAAATACCAGAAGTAAAAGATATACTTAAGTCATTTGGTACAAATATAAAAGAATTGCCTGGTTTATCTGAATGTCCTGATCCAAATGACCCAAATGATGCTTTAAAAATAATAGCTAAGATGATGATAGCAAATCCAGGTAAATATTTTTATCCTGATCAATATACTAATCCTAATAATCCATCTTTTCATTACCATACTACTGGTAAAGAAATATGGAATGATTTAGGAAAAGTTGATTATTTTTTTGGAACTTTAGGTACAGCAGGATCTAGTGGTGGAATAGTAAAATACATAAAAGAACAAAATCCTTATTTAAAAGCTTATGGAATTGTAGGAGAAAAGGGAGATTTCATACCAGGAATTAGAAATATGGATGAAATGTTTGAAGTAGGGAACTTTGATCTTAGTTTATATGATGAAATAGTTAATGTAAGTACTAGTGAAGCTCTTGATTCTATGTTTACTTTAGTAAATAAATGTGGAATATTAGGAGGACCTACTAGCGGAGCTTGTCTTGCAGGAGCAATTAAATTTTTAAGTAAAATAGATAAAGATTTAAAAGAAGAAATTAATGTAGTAATAGTAATATGTGATAGAGTAGAACACTATATGTCTTATATTAAAAAAAGAAGACCAGAATTATTTTATGAAGAACCAAAAGATAATATTTATACATTAACGACAGAAGATAATAAATATTTAAAACAAGTAAAAGTAGAAGAATTAGATAATTTTATAAAAGAAGAAAAACCTTTAATAATAGATTTACGTGGTAATTTGGCATATAGAAATTCACATATAAAGGGTTCTATCAATATTTTAGAATCAATATTTTTAGATGTAGTAGATAATGCTATTATTTTTGATAAATATACTACAGTTTTATTAATATGTCCTACTGGTAAAAAATCAGATAAGTTTGCTATGTTTTTAAATAAAAAAGGAATGAATGTCTATAGTTTAGAAGGTGGAATGATAGAACTTATCAATAATTCATATCCTTTAGAAAGAATATCAAATTATGAATAGAGAAGATTTTTTATATTTTGAAAATAATCCTAATATTATATATTTTGATAATGCAGCAACTAGTTTAAAACCTAAAGTAGTAGTAGATAAAATAACAGAATATTATAATAAAAATTCTTATAATATTAATCGTGGAATTTATAAAGGTGCAAATTTAATATCAAAAGAAGTTAATGATGCTAAAAAAATAGTTAAAGAGTTTTTAAATGCTAAAAATATAGATAATATCTACTTTACTAGTGGAGCAACAGAATCTTCTAAAATATTAAGTGAAATATTTAAAAATATATTAAATAGTAATGATGAAATATTGCTATCTAAGAAAGATCATATTTCTACAATAAAACCATTTATAGATAAGTTTTCTAATATAAAAGAAATATTAATAGATAAAGATATAGATTATGATGAAGAAGATTTATATAAAAAATTAAATAAAAATACTAAATTAGTAATACTTACTTATATACATAATTTATATGGATATGATATGGGTCTTAATTATATAATTCCTAAGATAAGAGAATTAACAGATGCATATATAATAGTAGATGCATCACAAGCAGTAGGTCACTTAAAAGTAGATGTTGAAAAATTAGATGTAGATGCCTTATATTTTTCAGGACATAAGATGTTCAGTGAAACTGGTATAGGGGTTTTATATATGAACGATAGATTAAATAATTTATCAACTTATGATTTTTCTTTAGGAACACCTCATATAAGTGGAATACTTTCATTAAAAGAAGCGATTAATTATATCAATAATATAGGTATAGAAAAAATCGAAGAGCAGGTAAGAAATTTAACTTTATATTTGAAAGAAAAATTAGAACAAATAGAAGAAGTAGATGCCCATATGGGAATAATGGGTATTAGTTGTAGACTTGGTTATGGAATTATAAGCTTTAAAATTAAAAATCATGATGAACGAGAAGTAGCTAGTGTTTTATCTGATTATAACATTTATGTAAGAAGTGATAATCAATGTAATTATGATAATGAAAATTATATAAGAGTAAGCTTACATTTTTATAATACAAAAGAAGAAATAGATAGGTTTATTAATATATTAACTAATATTGTAAAAGAAAGAGTTTGATATGAAAGATACAAAACAAAGAAATTATATTTTGGATGTATTGAATCATCATAATAAAAGTTTATATGTAGAAGAAATATGTGATTTGGTAAATAAAAAATCTTCAAATCATATCGCTTTATCTACAATATATAGAAATGTAGCAAAGCTATTAGAAAAAGAAGTAATAATTAAAACTTTTGATAAAGATGGTAAAGCAAAGTATATTAAAAATCATAAGCATAGTCATGAATTTGAATGTAGTAAATGTCATAAGATAATAACTTTAGATATTTGTCCATATACTATGATAGAAGAAAATTTAAAAAACAGTGGATTAACTGTAGAAGAAACTAAAATAAAAGTAAGGTGTAATACTTGTAAGTAATAGCATTACTTTTATTTTTATTATATAATTTATATGTTTAAGAAAGAGTGTTAATATGGAGAAAAGAGATATTTTTATAGGAGGAGCATGGCCTTATGCTAATTATTACTTACATGTTGGTCATTTAGCTGCTCTTCTTCCAGGAGATATACTTGCTAAATATTATAGAGAGTGTCAAGATAATGTTATTTATGTATCTGGATCTGATTGTCATGGTACTCCAATAACAGAAAGAGCAAGAAAAGAAAATACTACTCCTGAAAAAATAGCGACATTATATCATAATGAATTTGTAAAAACTTTTAAAAATTTAGGATTCGATTATGATTTATATACTGCTACTATGTCGGAAGATCATAAAAAATATGTAGAAGAAATATTTAAAAAAATAAAAGAAAATGGTTATCTTTTTGAAAAAGAAGAAGATGAAGATTATTGTGAACATTGTCAAAAATTTTTATCAGATAGAGAAATAGTAGGGACTTGTCCACATTGTGGTGGAACAAGTACTGGAGATCAATGTGAAGTATGTGGGACATCTTTAGATAGTAAAGATTTACTTGATAAACATTGTAAAATTTGTTCTAATCCTACAACTCTTAGAAAAAATAAACATTTATATTTTAAACTACCAGAATTTAAAGAAGAATTACAAAATTTAATTAATAAAAATAAGAGTAAATGGAGAAAAAATGCTATTGGTGAAGCTCAAAAATATATAGATATGGGACTTGTTAATAGAGCAGCTACAAGACAACTTGATTGGGGAGTAAAAGTACCAGTAGAAGGATATGAAGATAAAAGAATATATGTATGGCTTGAAGCAGTGTTAGGATATTTATCAGCAGGAGAAAAAGTAGCAAAAGATAAAGCTATAGATTTTGACTTATTTATGGATGATAATAATAAAAATTTAACTACTTATTATGTTCATGGTAAAGATAATATTCCATTTCATACAACTATATATCCTCCTTTAATACTAGCTAGTAAAAAGAATTATAGATTACCAGATTATATAGTTTCATCAGCATATGTTAATTTAAATAACGATAAGATGAGTAAATCTAAAGGTAATTTAATAACTGCAAATGAATTATTAGAAAAATTTGATAGTGATACACTTAGATTTTACTTTTCTTATAAAGGACCTGAAACTAATGATATGAATTGTTCTATAGAAGATATTATTCAAACTCATAATAAGTTTTTAGTAGGTATGTTAGGTAACTTTGTTAATAGAAATTTATCTTTTATAAATAAAAAATTTGATGGAATAATAAAAGAAAGTACTATAGATGAAGAAACTATTAAAATAACAAAAGAAGTCTATAAATCAGTAGGAGAAAGTTTTGAAAAAGTTGAAATAAGAAATGCAGTACAAAAAATAGTAGATTATATATCTTATGCTAATAAATACTATGATAGTAATGAACCTTGGTTAAGGGTTAAAGATAATATAGAAGAATTTAATAAAATAACATATACATCTCTTTATATTATTGCTAATTTAGCTAATTTGATTTATCCAATATTACCAACTGCTTCTAAAAAAATAAAAGCTATGTTAAATTTAGGTGATTTAAAATGGGAAGAAGAAAAATTATCAGGAGATTATAAAATTAAAACTATAGATATTTTATATAATAGAATAGAAGAAAAAATACTTAAATAAGTATTTTTTTTAATGATATAATACATATATGGAATATTATTTAAAAGATAAAAAAGTTAATTTAATAATAAATAAAAAGTTAAGTAAAAAAAATTTGACCTTAACAATAGATGATGATATGAACATAGTAATAAATTCTAATTATTTTATAACTAATAAGTATATTTATAATTTTATAGATATAAATAAAGATAAAATAATAAAAATGCTTGATTCTAAACTTAAAGAAAAAGAATATTATTTTTTAGGTAAAAAAATAGAAAAAGTAGATAATTATGATGAATTTTTGAAGAAAAATATTAAAAAATATACAGAATTAATAATTGATGATATAGTTAATAATTTTACTTATTCTTTACCTAAATTTACTATAAGATATCGTAAAATGAAAACAAGATGGGGAGTATGTAATAATAAGTTAAAAGTTATAACATTAAATACTTTATTAATAAAAAAAGATTTAAAGTATTTAAATTATGTTATAGTTCATGAACTTAGTCATTTTATATATCAAAATCATTCAAAAGATTTTTGGAATGTAGTTGAAGAAAATTGTAAAGATTATAAAAGAATAAGAAAGGATTTAAAAAATGGAAATTATTAAAAGCAGTGAAAATAAAAAGTTTAAATCTTTAAAAAAATTATTAACAAAAAAAGAAAGAGAAAAAACTAAAACTTTTTTAATAGAAGGTAAAAACATAATAGAAGAAGCAAAAAAATATAATAAGATTTTAACTTATATAACTGATGATATAAATAAAATTGAAGATAATGTTTTCTATCTAGATAAAAAATTAAAAGAAAGTTTATCTAGTTTAAAAAATTCTAATGAAGATATAGCTTTAGTAAAATATTTAGAAGAAAAAGAAATTAGTGCTAATACTATTTTATTAATAGATAATGTAAGAGATCCATCTAATCTTGGAACAATTTTAAGAACTTGTTTAGCTTTTGGTGTTAAAGACATAGTTCTTAGTGAAAATACAGTAGATTTATATAATCCTAAAACATTAAGAGCTAGTGAAGGAGCAATATTTTCTTTAAATATTTTAAGAGATAACTTATTAAATTTTATATCTAAACATAAAGAATATAAAGTTTTATCAACTTCTTTAAAAGCTAATGATTTATCAGCTTTAGATAATACTAAAAAAATAATAGTAATAGGTAATGAAGGAAATGGTGTATCTAAAGAAATATTAGATATAAGTGATGAATATTTAAAAATACCTATTAAAAATATTGATTCTTTAAATGTAGCAATAGCTACTTCTATAATTTTATATGAAAATAGTAAGTAAAGTTCTTTTATGATAAAATTATATTAGGTGAGGTATGAAAAAAGATAATTTTTTACAAGGAGCTTTTATTGCAACGGCTGCTATAGTTATTGCAAAGGTTTTAGGAATAATTTATGTTGTTCCTTTTAATCGAGCAGTAGGAACTCTTGGCGGAGCACTATATGGATATGCTTATAGTATTTATACTATATTTTTAAGCTTATCAACAGCAGGAATACCTTTTGCTGTAAGTAAAATGGTTAGTGAATATTCAGAATTAGGATATGTAAAAGCTAAGCAAAAAGCTTTAAGAATAGCTTGTTTTACTTTAGGAATTCTTGGAATATTATCTTTTTTATTTCTTATATTTTTAGCACCATTAATAGCTAGTTTTATAGTAGCTGGTAAGTCAGGTGGTAATACTATAGAAGATATTACTTTTGTAATTAGAGTTATTTCTTTTTCGATACTTATAGTACCTATTATGAGTGTTTATAGAGGGTATTTTCAAGGACATAAATATATAAAAGCTACATCTTATTCAACTATTATTGAACAAGTTATTAGAGTAGGTATAATTATTTTTATTAGTGCTATAGCGATACTTGTACCTAGTATCAAGTATAAACAAACAGTATCAATTGCTTTAATAGCAGCAAGTTTAGGAGCACTTATATCTTTACTTTATTTATATTATAAAAGTATTAAAAATAAAAAAGAATTTAATAAAAAGAATCCCGAAATAATAGAACCTAGAATAAGTAATAAAAAAATATTTTATAAATTATGGGGATATGCTGTTCCATTTATAATATTAAATGTATGTAAATCAGTATATACATCAATAGATGTCTTTTTGTTGCCTAGAATGTTACCAGATATGTTTAAATATACTAAAGAAAATGCTGAAATAGTATCATCTGTATTATCTACATGGGGATTTAAATTAAATATGATAGTAGTATCTATAGCTACTGGTATAATGACATCTTTAGTACCTAACATAGCTAGTAGTTTAGCTACTAAAAACTATGCTAATATTAGAAATAAAGTAAATCAATCATTAGAAATACTAATCTTTTTTTCAATTCCAATGACTTTAGCATTAGCATTTTTAGTAACACCAATATGGAATATATTTTATAGAAATAATACTTTAGCAATAAATGTATATACTATTTATATTTTTACTATTATTTTTAATGTTGTTTTTACCACAACATCACTAATAATTCAAACACTTGGACATAATAGAGTAATGTTAAGAGCCTTATTAATTGGATTTTTAAGTAAATTATTACTTCATATTCCTCTTATGAAAGCCTTTTATTCTATATCATTACCACCATATATAGGAGCTCTTTTATCTACTATGATAGGTTTTGCAGTATGTTCATTTATTTGTTTGAAATTTTTGAAAAAAGAATATCAAATTAGTTATAGAGATACATATATAGTTTTAGTTTGTGTAATATTTGCAAGTCTTATTATGTTAATTGCAATGTTTGTCTTAAAATTATTTATACCAGTTGCAGTAACACATAAATTAAGTGCAATAATAACAGTTATAATTTATACTATAGTAGGTAGTTTAGCATTCTTTTTAGGTATTAGAAAAACTAAAGCATTTAGGTTAATACTTGGAAAAGATAAATATTTAAAAATGAAAAAGAAGTTTAAAAAGATATTATAGGAGAAAAAATGAAAAAAATACTTATTTTATTTATCTTAGTAAGTTTTTGTACTGGATGTGCTATTTATGAAACTAAAGATATGAAAATTAGTGAACTAGAAAATTTATTTTTAGTAAAGGATAATAGATATAATCAAAGTTTTACAGGTTATCGTTTCTATTTACCTATTGGTATTAAAAATAGTAAGAAGGTAGAAAATACTTTTAAATTATCATATAAAAATACATATATGTATCTATATGTTGATTTAATAAGTTATTTAAATAAAACAGAAATAAAATATAAACCTAATTCATCTACATTTTACAGTAAAAAACTTAAAAACGGTTTTTTAGAAATAAAAAAATTAGAAAATAATGAATATTCTTATATAATGGTATATAATTATGGAAGAATAGAAGGTGTAGTTGAAAGTAAAAATCTTAATGATGCACTTAGTAATTCTATGATTATTTTGTCAAGTATTAAGTATAATGATAAACTATTAAATAGTGTATACAAGAAAGATAATGAAAGAGCAAAAAATTTTGATTTTAATAATAATCATCAAAAAGCTAGTGAAAATATTAAAAAAGAAAAAAGTGAAGATGATTTGAAATTAAATTTCAGATAATGTGGAGGAAATATGTCATTTTTTAGTAAGATTAAAAGTACATTTTTTGAAGAAGTAGATGATATTGAAGAAGAAAATAAAGTAGTAGAAGAAAAACCTAAAGTTGAAACTTTTAAACCAAGAGAAGAAAAAGAAGAAGTTAATTTAGATAATAATAGAAATTTAAGAAGAGCAGAGTTTAACTTATATGAAGATGAAACACCAGAAGATTTTGTTGTAGCTAAAACACAATCTTTTACAGTTGTTCCTATGGAAGAAGAAAAAACTCCAGTTATAGAACAACCTAAAGTTGAAGAAAAGATAGAAATTAAAATTCAAAAAGAAATATCACAACCAAGAAAAATTGAAAAAACAGAAGAACCTGTTAAAAGAATTGATGAAACAAGACCTTTTAGACCTAGTTCTATAGTATCTCCTGTTTTTGGAATAATAGATAAGAATCCTTTAAAAAAATATGAAGCACCTAAGGTTAAAAATGATAAAGATAAGATTTTAGATGGTATAAGAACTTATGTAACTCCTATGGGGATAAAAACAGTAACTGTTAAGGAAGAAAAAAATATAAAACCAAAAGAAGATGATATAGTAGATTTAAAAGAAGAATCTTCTGTGCCTAATGTTAAAAATGTAACGATAGAAGATGCAAGTGAATATTATAATGATTTAGGTCTAGAATATAATGTAAATTATAAAGATAATAGAGTTTCTTCAGTAGATGAATTTAGTGAAGATGAAGAATTAGAAACAAAAAGAGTAGAAGAAAAAGAAAAAACGACTAAGATTTTAAAAGAAGAAAGTGATAAAAATAAAAAAAATCAAGATTCTACAGATGAAGAAGATTTATTTAATTTAATTGAATCAATGTATGAAAAAGATAAATAATTATATCTACAAAAGTAGTAGATATAATTTTTTTATTACTTGCACTAGTTTATAAAAAAGTTTACAATTAAGATGTTAAAAGGAGGATTTATGGAAAAATATATCATAATCTTCTCTTTAATAGTAGGCTTAATATTATTACTAATTTTAGTTATATCAATTGTAAAAAATAATTCTAAAAAAGCAAAAGAAGAATATAATAAATTAATAAAAGAAGGGGAAAAATTAAAAAGAGAATTAATATTTGAAGCAAAAGAAGAAATACATAATTTAAAATTAGAAGCGGAAAAAGAAGTTCAAGAAAAGAAAAAAGAATCTAAAGAAATAGAAGAAAGACTTTTACAAAGAGAAAAAAATATTGATAGAAGGGATGAACTTTTACAAAAAAGAGAAGAATTAGTTGAAGAAAAGGATCAAAAAATTGTTGAAAAACAATTAGCATTACAAGAAGAATATTTTAAAATAGATGATTTAAAGGAAGAACAACTTAAAGAATTGTCAAATATTTCAAAATTAACTAAAGAAGAAGCTAGAGAAAAAATTCTAGCTAAAGTAGAAAAAGAAATAGATAGTGAAATAGCAGAACTTATCAAAGAAAAAGAAGAAGAAGCAACACTTAATGTTGATAAGAAGGCTAAAGAAATGTTAGTTCAAGCTATGTCTAGATATTCTGCTAGTGTTACTAATGAAAAAACAATTACTGTTGTTAATTTACCAAATGATGATATGAAAGGTAGATTGATTGGAAGAGAAGGAAGAAATATTAGGACACTTGAAGCTATTACAGGAGTTGATTTAATAATAGATGATACACCAGAAGTTATTGTGTTATCATCATTTGATATATATAGAAGAGAAATTGCAAGAGAAGTATTAGATATGTTACTTCAAGATGGAAGAATACATCCAGCTAGAATAGAAGAAGTATATGATATAGTATCAAAAGAAATGCAATTAAAATTAATGGAATATGGTAATCAAGCATTGTTTGAACTTGGTATTAATAAAATGAGTAGAGAACTAATTGAAAAATTAGGTAAGCTTCATTTTAGAACTAGTTTTGGTCAAAATGCTTTAACACATTCTATAGAAGTAGCACATTTATCAGGTTTACTTGCAGCAGAACTTGGTGAAAATATAAATTTAGCTAAAAGAGCAGGGCTTCTTCATGATATAGGAAAAGCAGTAGATCATGATATGGAAGGAAGTCATGTTGATTTAGGAGTAGAACTTGCTAAAAAATATAATGAACCAGAAGTAGTTATTAATGCTATAGCATCTCATCATGGAGATAAAGAAGCAACTAGTGTTATATCTTCACTTGTTGCAGTAGCAGATTCTATTTCAGCATCACGTCCAGGAGCAAGAAGTGATACATTAGAAAATTATATTAAGAGACTTGAAGATTTAGAAAATATAGCTAAGAATATGGAAGGTGTTGAGAAAGCATATGCAGTTCAAGCAGGAAGAGAAATTAGAGTTATAGTAAAACCAGAAAAAATAAATGATTCTAAACTTCCAAAATTAGCAAGAGATATTAAAAAGGATATAGAAGCTAATTTGCAATATCCAGGAACTATAAAAATAACAGTTATAAGAGAAACTAGAATACAGGAAGAAGCTAAATAATGAGACTTAGAAATGTTAAAAATAAGGAGATTTTAGATAAATCTCCTTATATAATTAGTGAGCCATTTTCTTTTAAAGGAAAGTGGAAAGAAGAGTTTAAAAATAATAATCCAATACATTTAGAGATTGGTATGGGAAAAGGTCAATTCTTGATTAACATGGCACTCAATAATCCTAATATTAATTTTATAGGTATTGAAAAATTTGATAGTGTTATGGTTAGAACATTAGAAAAGATGGCTAATTATGAGCTTAATAATATAAAAGTAATAAAAATAGATGCAAGTGATATATTAGATGTATTTGATGATGAAATATCTAAGATATATTTAAATTTCTCTGATCCATGGCCAAAGAGAAGACATGCTAAAAAAAGATTAACAAGTGAAGTATTTTTAAAAAAATATGAACAACTTGGTAATTTAGATATTGAACAAAAAACAGATAATAGAAAGTTATTTGAATATTCAGTACAAAGCTTTGTTAACAATGGTTATAAAATATTAGATTTATCTTTAGATTTACATAGTGATAAAGAAAATATAATCACTACTGAATATGAAGATAAATTTACTAAAAGAAATCAAGTTATATATTATATTAATGTAAAAAAATAAAAGTAAATTAATTCAATTTACTTTTATTTTCATATTTTAAAGAAAAATTATATTTATCTTTATTTTTTAATATAAAGTTATTTAACATTTCATATTGTTTTTTATTAATTATTAAAATATCACCACAACAATTTATTTTAATATTGTTACTATATTCTAAAAGACTAATGTTTAGATTATTAGAAAAACATTCTTCTTTTCTTATACAATTATTGTCATTTAAAAAATAAAATTTATTTATAAATTCAAATTTATTATTTATTTTAGTAATGTAAAATTCATAAAAACACTTGTAAGTAGTATTATAATCGTCATAATCCCATAAAACATCAATAATACCAATTGGTATTGAAATATTAATATTCTTTATCATTTTTAATTCCTTTATTCATAGTTTAATATAAAATATTAATAATTAAAAGTAATAAAAAACACAGTATAATTTAAAATACTGTGTTTAAATTTTATTTGTTTATATCTATAATAACTGGTACTATTATAGGTCTTCTATCAGTTTTATTACTTATATATGGATATAAATCTGATACAAGTTTATTTTTAATATCACTAATATGATTACTTTCATTTAATGTTTCAAGTATTGAATCTTTTGCAATTTTTTCTATTTCTTTTAGTAGTGATTCACTTTCATTAATCATTACAAAACCTCTTGTTGTAATATTTGGATTTGTTAATAATTGTTTATTTTTAGTTGAGATGTTAGCAATAACTATTAATATTCCATCACTAGACATAATATTTCTATCTTTTAATACAACTCCATTTACTTCTTGTAATTTAGAATTATCTACATATATTGGATTAACATTAATTTGAGGTCCATAACTAACATTACCATTATCTAATATTAATGTTTTACCATTATCTAAAATAAAAGTATTTTCTATAGGTATTCCACATTCGTTTGCTAATTTAGTATGTTGTTTTAACATTCTATATTCACCATGAAGAGGTGCAAAGAATTTAGGACTTATTAAAGTTAACATAAGTTTTAGTTCTTCTTGATTAGCATGACCTGATGTATGTATTTTAAAGTCATCTTTAGTTATTACTTTAACACCTTGTAAACATAATTTATTAATTGTACTATTAATTGCTCTAGCATTTCCTGGTATTGCAGAAGATGAGAATATAATTATATCATCTGGTAGTAATTTTATTTGTTTATGAGTTCCTTTTGCAATTCTAGAAAGTGCTGCTAAAGGTTCTCCTTGAGTTCCAGTACAAAGAATAACTAAATCTTTTTGATTAATAGTATTTACTTCTTCTTTTTTTACAAATATTTCTGGATGATTTATATAATGTCCTTTTAAAGATATATTTATATTATTTTCCATACTTCTTCCAAAAAGAACTATTTTTTTATTGAATTTATAACATGTTTCAACAATATGTTTTAAACGATATATATTACTTGCAAATGTAGCAATAATTAATCTTCTGTTTTTATATTTAGAAAATATTTCATTTAAAGTATTATCTACAACAGCTTCACTAAGAGAAAATCCTGGTACTAAAGCATTAGTTGAATCACTTACAAGTAACGTAACACCTCTTTTAGATAGTTCAATCATTTTATCAAAGTCAGCCTTAGGACCAATAGGAGTTAAATCAAATTTAAAGTCTCCTGTAGTTACAATTAATCCATTTGATGTAGTAACTGCTATTCCAAATGAATCTGGTACAGAGTGATTAACTGTAAAAAATTCTATTGTAAAATTTTTTGTTTTAAATTTAGAATCTTTATCAAATACTACTATGTTATTATAAACAATATTGTGATCTTTTAATTTTAATTCAATTAATTCTTTAGCTTGATTAGGTGCATATATAACAGGTATATTAACATAATTTACAAGATATGGTACTGCACCAATATGATCTTCATGACCATGAGTTATTACTAAAGCTTTTATCTTTTTTTCATTTTCTTTTAAATAATTAATATCTCCAACTATATAGTCAATTCCTAAAGATGATTCTTCAGGGAATATACTACCAGCATCTAAAATAATTAATTCGTCGTTTTCTTCAACGACATACATATTTTTACCAACTTCACCAAGTCCACCTAAGGCAAAGTATTTAGTTATATTTTTATTCATATTTCCTCCTTTTATTATCACATAAAAAAGAATTTACTTCTTTTTTTCTTAATTTTTAAACTAAATTATAAAGTTAAAAGACTAACTAATTATAACATAATGAGAAAAAATAGCAAATTCTTATAAATAAAAAAGATTAAACTATTTTAGTTTAATCTTCTTTTCTAAATAATTCTTTTAATAAAGCCATTCCTTTTATTCTTGTACCGTAGTTCATAATTACTTTTTTATAAATAATTGATGAAATATAAGCTACAATTG
>RBWB01581037.1_pt1 | contig 60636 bp, 61 predicted proteins | sample 2014201 | NCBI WGS metagenome assembly RBWB01 (sample SAMN10133834, study PRJNA383868) | Human oral metagenome, whole genome shotgun sequencing project. | isolation source: supragingival plaque isolated from 88 juvenile twins | host: Homo sapiens | place: Australia
TTTTTATTTTCCAAAATAGATTTTGGAGGAATTGTGAAATTTTTGAAATAATCTAATGCGCTTATTTCAAACAATTGTGTTATAGATAGTTTTTTCAAACTGTTGACAACAGGGTCCGAACTCGGAAATAAACTTTGAAAGTTTTCTGGTAATTGATATTTCGGGTGATATTTTTGTGCATAATCGATAAACAATTTCATATAGGCAATATTGTCAATATTTTTATTACTGTCTGCATTCTTTAATTCTTGAAAACGTTGTTCAAAACGTTCATCCAAAACAATATTTCGGTAATCGAAAATATACCAGTTGGCTCCATTTTTATAAAAGAAGTCAGATAAAAATTCCCTTACGTCATCATCTCGCACATTATCAATATATCCCAACAACCACTTGGCACTTCCAATATTTCTCTCATCATCAATATCAATGAGGTTCATGTACTTTTTAATGTTTTGTGTAATGCTTTTAATTGGGAAAAATAATTCAAATTCTGAATATAAATCTTTCAATAAAATCATTCTTAAACTTCTATCAACAAAATAACAGACATTATACACCAATTAACCAATTAGTTATCATCTATTTGTTACAATGTCAGATAAACATATATTGGAGATAAACATGTCTTATTTGAAGAAATGGCATTACGATAAAAACGAATATTTTTATGACGCATCAACTGAAAGTCAAAGAAACAAGATTCAAGAATTAAAAGATAAAATTGAAAACGGTGCTGATAAAAAAGAGCTGCTTAAAGAAACCATTAAAGAGATGGAATTTTTAAGTGACGAGGAATATATCAGCATGATGTATGTTTTGCGTAAGGCTTTCTCATCAGCGCAAGTATTAAAAATCTATGATGAAACTCCAATCAAAAAGAAATTCGTTCATCGTTTGTATCAAGCAAGCATTAGTTATAAACAATTGAGAAACATTGTTAAAACAGCTCTTGAGGTTGAACAATATAAAGAAGTAGAGAAAATGCTGCAAAAGACCAAGGTTGACCGTTTGTTTGCCTTGCGTGAAGACAATATTATTGATGAAAAACAATTGTTTAAGGCTTTGACTTGTAATTCAACCGGTAGAAAATACGGAACTGGAAATCTATTGGTTGACGTTGTTTTGGGTGAAACCAATTCTATCAATAAAGATAAGTGCATCGATATAATTTTAAATTTGAAATTCCCACCTATTGATGCACAAATGAAAGAACATTATGATGTACTAGATATGTTGATTCCATACAACAAACAAGATAAGTCTTATGTTCTTATTCAAAATTATGAGAAACGTTTTCCTGAAATCATGGATTACATGTTGGATTTGATGGAAAACAAGTCAAACTTTGATGCTGTGAAAAACATTTACAAGCGCCTAACGGACTCGATTATTCCATCAGGCATCAATATAGACCAACAAAAAGACAGATTGATTGGTCTTGCCGATAATTCAAACAAATATCTGTTTTACTTTGCGGCAAACAAGTTATTTGGCTATCAAAATGCTGATGTAGAACAGCGAATCATTCAGTCTATGCAAAAAGATATTGATAATTGCCACATGGGGCCATTCAGAGATAAATTTGCTTGGTTTAATAATCCGAATATTAGGTTTAAATTTAATGACAGATTTGTTCAAAAAATCCTACACGAAAATAAGATTATTATTTATGTTGCAAAACATTATGACATTGATTTGAAAAAATTTGATATTTATTGGTCGCACAATAAATTAAGACTTGCCAAAATGCTGAATAAAAAAGTTCATGTGAAAGATGAGGACGAGCTTAAGTATTTTAAAAAAAACAAGGCGTTGAACCTTTTGACATCTGAATCGTTGAAACCATATTTAGATAATATGCTCTGTAAAAACATGATTACAAAAGAACAATATGAGAAATTATCTATTTCTGAACATAAAAGCACAGTTACCATGAAAACAATTTAGGTCAATGAATAACTTGATTTTTATATGTTTTTGAAGTAATAACTATAACTACTGGTTATAGTTATTTTTTATGTCGATTCTTAAAAACATCTTTTTATCCGTCATTATCATTCTCGCACTATCTACATTTGGTTATGCAATGATAAATCAATCACAGAAAAACGAAAGAAATTGCTTACAGGAAAACCATTTCTGTATTAACGATTACCAATACACAGCAGGTTTAAAAGATGTTCTTTTTATTAAAACCAAGTCGAATATAGGTTATTGTTTCGTATTGCAGGCGAAAATTAAACCTGAAAAAGAAGATGAGAGCGCCACTTATTGTGATGTTGGCGAGCTATACAATATGAGCTGGTACAACATTACATTCCAAAAACCAAAGATATATGGTAATATTGTGAGACGCGACTTTCAGATACCAAAAGGACACAAGTATCTTTATTGCGCGCTCTTATCAATAGAAACAGAAAATCTAAACTATATAAAGTGTCAAGACACACCAATTGGAATTTAAAAAATGCAATACAAAATATCAGAGCTTACAAAAGAGCAAGAAAAAATCAAAGAACAACTGATTGAGCAAGGAAACAATGACATTCTTGCTCATGTTCTGGCTTTGCGTAATTACAGTAAAGCTCAGAAATTAATTCCTTATAACCAATTGCACGATATTGACAGAGCGGTTGTATATCTAGCTAAAGCGATTATCAATAAAACCAAAATATGTGTTATCGCAGACTATGATGTAGATGGTGCGACATCATGTTCTATCATGGTCAAGGGCTTGCGTGGTTTGGGTGCAGACGTGAATTACTTTGTTCCAAACAGGTTTATTCATGGTTATGGGTTACAACCAAGTGTAGTAGACGATATGTTGTTGTCTTATCCTGATGTTGAAATGATTGTTACAGTTGATAATGGTATTTCCTCTATTGATGGGGTTGATTACGCTAAGAGCTTAGGTATTGATACTTTGGTGACAGACCATCATTTGGAGGGAAGTGATAGACCAGATGCTTTGGTAATTATCAATCCTAATAAAAAAGATTGCACATTCCCAAGCAAAGCCTTGGCTGGTTGTGGTGTTGCATTTTATTTGATTCATGCGATTAGAGACTTTTTCGTTCATCTTGATTTTTTTATGAATAATGAGGAGTTCGAGCATTGGATGAAAAAAGAGATTATTCGCTTTGATAAAACCAATGTAACTGAAGAACTGGTGAAAAAAGCGGCAAACTATCGTAATGCCGAACTGTTGGACTACTTAGCTATTGGAACAATTGCTGACGTTGTGTCTTTGGATGAGAATAACAGGTTGATTGTTGAATCCGGTTTAAATTGGATTCATCGTGGTAAGGCTTGTCTGGGCGTTAAAGCACTATTGAAAGTATTAAAAATTGATGAGACTAAGATGAACAGCACCCATATTGCATTTAATATTGCTCCGGTTATTAATGCTGCTGGTCGTATGGAAGACATGGGATTGGGTATTAAGTTACTTTTGTGCAATGATGAAAAAGAAGCAGATGAGTTGGCTAATGTGTTGGTGGAAATCAATCAGGCTCGCAAAGATAAAGAGAAAGAAATGAAAGATGATGCTTTGGCACAACTTGGTGATATAGATACTGGAGTTCCATCTTTTTCTTGTGTTGTATTTGGGCGTAGTTTTCATGAGGGAATTATTGGTATTCTTGCTTCTAGAATTAAAGAACAGGTTTATTTGCCAACTATTGTATTTTCAGAATTGGAAGAAGAGAATGGCGAGATTTGTTTGAAGGGTAGTGGCAGGAGTATTCCAGAAATTCATCTTCGTGATGCTATTGATTATGTTTATAAAAAATGTCCGGATGCCGTAGTTAAATTTGGTGGTCATGCTATGGCTGCTGGTTTAACCATTCGTAAGCAATATTTAGATGAGTTCAAAAGGTTACTTGATGAGTATTGTAAAGATATTCTGAATGGTGTTCGACCACAAAACGTTATTGTTGCAGATATGGATATTGGCTGGAATTGTGTTGATTTTAATCTGGTTGAAGAATTAGACCGTCAGGTTTGGGGGCAGAATTTTAGACAACCCGTGTTTTACAGTAAGTTAAAACTGGTTGAACAAAAAGTGTTGAAAGACGCACATTTAAGAATGGTGTTTGAAAAACCAAATGGAGAACAAATTACAGGAATGTACTTCTTTCATAATGAAGAGTTTGATTTAGGTGAACATGATGTTTTGTTTAAGTTGAACATCAATGAGTTTCGTGGAAATAGAAGTATACAAATTTTGATAGATGCAGTAGTTTGAATCGAAAAATATCAAACAAAAGAGTTTAAAAAGTGATTCAAATAAATTAACTATCGTAAATTATCAAAAACAATAAGTACCTATGTTTTCTGAACAAGAAGAGTTGTTCTTTTCTAAGAGCAGCCAATACCTTTACTTTACCCTATCAGTAATCCTTTTTTATATCATTTCAATCACAGCACACAAGAATCTTGCGGAACATTTCCTGTTCTTTGGTATCTACAATACCATGACGCTTGGTTTTGTCTTATTTTTGTCAAACACGTTTAAATTCAAGAATCTATATGCAAACCTACTCTATTCAGGTTTATACGTCATGTTTTCTTTATTTGGATTCTTTGATTTCGATTGGATATACTTGCTTGTCTTGAATTTATTCATAGTTCTAGACATTAAGTCATACTTTTTTATCGTCCCAAAGCAATTCAATACAGAGAAAATCAATAACATCAATTTCGCTATGATGTTCGATTTCAATCGAGAGTTTGCTCTAAGAAGTTTAGGCTTACCAATTACTGAATATAGTAAGACTGTTGATATTCAAGAAGAGTTGTCTTACCTCTCTTTCTATAACTCTGCCTTACAATGGGAAAATAAGTTACACGATAAAGTTTACCCAGATATTCATTTTGAAGTTCCGAGACGCTTTGTTTGTGTGGTTTACAAAACGCTGTTAGACCATTGCCGTATGGGAAACCTTACAGCAAAAACAAAACCGGTTGATTTAAAGATTACTGACAACAGCCATGAAAAAAATCCTAAACATGGTCGCTACGTATTGGAGTTTAGGATTCACAAAAGCAATTTGAAGAATATTCGTGTTCCTGTTAAAGATAGTAACAAAAATAAAACCATTTCGATTAAAGACAGCATTGATGAACTAAATCAAGTATGTCAAAATAGCGGATATGATTTATATTTGAAAACCGGTATTTCTGGAACAAAAAAAGAGCTTTTTGTTATCCGAATGGTGTTCCAAGTGACGGAATTGAAAGAAAACAATGAGCGTGTAATTCGTGAGATTGAGGGAGCAGAGAACAATGATGATTTTTCATTTTTAAACGCTCACGAATACAAAACAGAAACGCCAATTGTCGGTGAAACAGAGTACCAAGAAACAGACACCTATTATGAAGACAACATTCAAGCAAAAGATTTTTAGATTGATTCAATTCTGGTATTGTAAACTTTGTTTGCTTTATGAATTCAATTACATATCACGTTTTCAATTGTGGCAAGCCTCAGTTATAAGAAGAATATTTGAAAAACATTATTTAACTAATATTGATAAAGAAACTGCAAATTTACTGTTTATCTTTTTAGAAAAGAAAAATTTTGTGGACAATCTTAAAAATAAGTTCGAAACCAAGAATTGTCCACCACATAGCATTGTGTACATTCTTGGTTGTTTTTTAAGTTTACCAAAATGTTTTTCTGATGATATTTATTCTAATGGTCAGAAGCGATAAATATCATAGCGATTAATTCATGTAGTGGTGATTTGTTTTTGTTTGATAGAAATCTATCAAAAGTTTGCGAATTTGGTAAAAATAAAGAAATTGAAGCAAGTAAGAAATTTTTAGAAACATTTAAAAACAACGAACAGGTTTTTGATGAGTTTGCAAAGAATAACATTAGTCTGATAATTAGTGATAAAGTAGAACTTCCCTTTTTAAGTAAAGTCAAGTTTTCCTTAACTGACAACAACTTAGTTAAACATTATGTTGATTACTTATCAGAAGAACAGTTGCTCCATTATTTGAAAACAGGTTTTATTGATAAAAATGACTATGAATATTGCATTGCTAAAAAAGTAAAACCAAACCGAAAAATACAAATGAGAGTTATTTGATGGATATCAAAAGTAAACTAAGACGATATTATTTTAGACAACTTGTAAACCAAAAATATAATAATGATTTATGGAAACGATTATCTAATATTCACAATCGTTTTGCTTTTGTTTGCATTAAAGACCTTTTTATTTTTGATGAGTTAGATAGAGAAATTTCACAATATTTATATGATTACATAAAACAAAACGAACAAATGTTAAACAATTTTCAGAATGACTTTAAAAATGGATTTATCGATTCTCGTTTCACTTACATTTTAGGTGCGTTTGTTGGTTTACCACTAACGAAGTTTGAATTGGGAGTTTTAGAAAACAAATATGCATTAAGAACTGCAACCGAATATCTTGAAATTAAAATGTTTAGAACAAGAAACAAGTCAACGATATTCAAAAATTGCGCTAATAGCACCATACGAACAAATAGTTTTTATTGTGATAATGAGAAAGACAGAGACGATATTGTAGATGAAGCAATAAAAAATAATGTTACTTTATCTCTGAATAAAGAAGTCGATTTTCCTAAATTAAGACAAGCGAAAATAACATTTAATGATAATCTTGCAAATTTTTATGTCGCGCGAGGTTATGTTTCAGAAGAAGAGATGAGCGATTATCTTAAACGTGGAGTTATCACCAAAGAATCTTATGAACAAGGAATGACATTTAGAAACAATACAAACAAAGCAGCAAAAATGAAAGTGATTTAAATGAAGCTCAAAGTTTATTATCAAAATGAATTACTTGGTTTTATTGATAAAATCAACGAAAAACAATGGAACTTTATCAGTGAAAAGCCAGAATTATCAAAGAAACTAATGATTCAAGAATCTTGTAAAGATTACTTTGACAATCTTCTACCGGAAGAAAATGAGCGTGAATTTTTTGCAAACATTGCTCGTTGTAAAGTATTAGATTCATGGACGCTTTTGTATCACTTTGGGCGTGAATCTGCTGGCGCATTTACTATAATCACAGAAAATCAAATATTCTCAATTGACAATAGTTATACAGAAATAGATGTTATTAATCTAGATGAAATGATTGAACAGCGTATTGTTAAAACAGAGCGTGGTTTTGTTTCAGGAATGCAAATGAAGTATTGCAGGGGCACAACAGAAAATTATGTTGTCTTATAAAGATGGGAAATATTTTATTCCTGAAGGAAACACCACATCTACACATATACTTAAACCAGAAAGCAATCAAGATTATCTGGATGCAACAATCAATGAATACTTTTGTCTTAAATTAGCAAAGAAACTAGGATTAGATGTTCCAGAGATTTACTTTGATATTATTGGAAATTCTGGTTGTTACATTATTGAGAGATTCGATAGAAAAAATGGCAATAGAATTCATACATTAGACGGAACACAGGTTCTTGGTTTGGATAAGAATCAAAAGTACGACCAGATGAGCGTTGATAACTTGATTAAAATTGCCGAGTTCACTAAGAATCCACAAGAATCAAAACAAAAACTGGTTGACTGGTTGTGGTTCAATTTCATTATTGGTAATCATGATAATCACTTGAAAAACATTTCTGTTATTTTTGATGGAGAAGATTACCAGATTGCCCCATTTTACGATTTGGTCTCTACTGCCGCTTATTCTTATGGAAACGAATTTTGGGGAAAGATTAACCACATGTTGTGTTGCGCTATAAATGACAAACAATATGATACGGACATTACGCAACAAGACTTTGAACAGTTGTTTGATGTTTTTGGAGTAAAACCAAGTTTTACTTTGGATGATGTTAAACGAGTTTTACCTTATGTAAATCAAGAATGTATGAAAGTATTGGTTGATAAGAAACAAGAGAGAAAAGCTGATTATTTTAATAAAGCTAAAGCAGAGCGAATGGTTAACACAATTCACCATGCAGTCATAAACGGAAACATTATCCAGTTGAACAATGTTGTAAACAAACACAAAAACACACCTAGCATCGTTAAAAAGTGAAAAACTTGCTTAAATTTGTGTAATCTGTTATATAGACTATCTGTATTTATTGGAAAGAGAAATTATGAAGAAAATCGCATTGATGATTATGATGGCTGGTGCTTTGAGCGCTTGTGGTAGCTTGAATAAAATTGACAAGCAGGGTGACATTGTAAATCAGGATGTAAAATGGCCTAAGATTGAAAAGAACACCTATCGTGTATCTGGTAGTCAGCAAGGTTTGTGGGCTTCTGATGCCACTCTTGACCAAGTTCAACCAGGTATGAACAAATCTCAATTGTTTAGCTTGCTTGGTCGTCCTCATTTTGGTGAGGGTTTTGTTGGTGTAAAAGAGTGGAACTACAACATTATGCGCCCCATTGATGCTTCATTGCCCAAAGGCCCTGACAATGCAAAAGTTTGCCAACTGAAAACCACTTTTGACCAGCATATGAATGTTAAACAGGTAATGTGGAACCCAGTTGATTGTATGGTTGAAGTACCAAAAGAAACTCCTAAAATTCCTACCAAACAAGAACAACCAAAACTTGAACGTCTGAGCTTGTCGGCTGACTTTTTGTTTGATTTTGATAAAGCAACTCTGCGCCCAGAAGCATCCGAAGCTCTTGACCAAATTGTTAGTAAAATCAAGCAACGCAATACTGATTTCAATGAAATCAGCGTAATTGGTCATACTGACCGTCTTGGTTCTGATGACTACAACCGCAAACTGTCTGAGCGTCGTGCACTGACTGTTTCAACTTATTTGATTAATGCCGGTGTTCCTGCACATCGCATTCAAGCATTTGGTGCTGGTGAAACCGAGCCTGTAAAAGAATGCGAAGGTACTAAACCTACTCCACAGTTGAAAGCGTGTCTGCAACCTAACCGTCGTGTAGAGTTCGCTATTTACTAATGTACAAAAATGGAAAGAGACCGTTTGGTCTCTTTTATTTTGTCTTCATATTTTTGAAATTTTAATATATATTGATATATTCATTGAACTTAAAAGGGGGTATCATGTCAGCAGACGTAACCAAAGTTGAAAAATCAGCGAAAGCGCAATAACAAAAGAACATATTAACGGCGAAACATTATTGCCAGATAATGTTCAAACTCCATAAGAAGTACATGATTGGATTTTGAATTTAAATAATGACAGAACAAGTTGTCATCCATAATTCAAATACATTCACAATACGACATAAAAACACTTCATCAATCATTTTTAAAATTTTGCAACAATTAAACTGCATTTGGAACAGCTTGTGTTAGATGTTCTTTTTGCTCTTCTGTTTGTTCTTGATATTTTCCACCATTCAAAGCATCCAATACCATCATTGTTTTCAACACAATGATAAAGTAATTCACAATACTGCATATAGATAGAACAATAATGAATTGCAACAAATCGTAACTCACTGGTTTTAACCAGAATACGATAATGGTATTGATTAAATTACCAGCCAAACACATCCACACCAGTTGTTTTATGTGTTTTTTATTGTCTGGATTCTCAATAAAATTGGTTCCCAAATCTTGTGAGTTCATGACCATTCCCATTTTGAGCATCGCAGCATTAGCAATCCGAGAATCATTAAACACATCAAAAAACACGAACCAATTGGCTGTTTTTATGAATGAGAAAATAAATGATAACATCAAAAACTGTGTTCCGGTATTTTTTACATAAACATAGTTTGGGTCTAGTTGCAAGCGATTAACTAATACCAAATCAATAATGACCAACATGAGAAACCAAGCAAACATAAAGGAAAAAGTTTGTCCCTTAACCCATTTTGTAATACGTTCATCTGCCACTGGTAAACTATCTTTTACGACAGAGCTTGCAATCTGTGAGTTATAATAATAGGTAAACAAAAATGCCAAAGAACTACTTGGAAAGAAATCCCAATCTGCTGCATCAATAACACTGTATCCCCACATTACCGTCGACATCAAGACAACGAATAGTGTGAGTGTGATTGGTGTTTGAAAAATATGTTTTGCCGTTCTTTTTATTAAAAACGACATAGGTGAAACGATTGTTAGCGACATAAAAATAAAGCCCAATTAGTTAGTTGGACTTTATTTTAACATTTTAAAAGCAATCAATTGTGAATATGTTTGTAAAGAGACGTAAACACCGGCTTAATCGATTCATAACCATATTCGTCCAACCATGTCAGTATGGAAATGCTTTGTGTTTCATATACGGCAATTCCAACATATAAAAACATCAGTTCTTCATCTGACAAATCATAAGGATTGTTTTTCGCTTTATTTAGCGCCTTAATGCAATCACGAATCTTTTGATGTGCGTAGGCATGTTTTTCTAAACCATTTACAATTTGATTTAATACATCTGGATTATCTAAACTACGATAATGATTAGTTAGGCTAATTCTTTCTTGTAGTTCTAAGAATGTCTTTTTGTATTGCTCATCAAATGGTTTTGATTGCATGGCTTCTATCATATTGTTTAGTGAGTGGTTATGAAGTTTGTTTTCTTGCTCTTTTATTTCTTTGAGCAGTTTTTCTCTTTTAACTTGTGCTTCAGTAAAGTTATATTTTGCTTCTTTGTATAGCTCTTCTGCTTCTTTTATCTCTTTTCCATCATAAAACAAGTTGAACAAATTGTTTGCCAAATAGGTTTTGTGTAGCTTGTCTTGTTTTGAATAATTGATTGGATTGATAACCTGTTGTTCTTTTTCAAGTTGTTCTAGTTCTCCATATTTCCAAAAGTATTGAACCAGTTTTTCAATACTTTCAATAGTCAAGTTTTCTGTTTGTGGTAGGTAGAATCTGATACCAATGCCGTATCGGTAATCTTTATCTACTGCAACGAATCCATAGAAGTCGGATGATTTGATTTCTGTGTCGTCTTCTTCAAATACCCAATAACCGACATCGGTCATGGTGCATACTTCCGCATTGTAATAGATATCTTTGTGTTTTTTTGAAAGAAAGCTGAAATCCATGTGGTGAAATTTAAAGAGATGTTCTTTTTCACCTAATTCATGTTGTGCTTGTTCAAAAGAGTAACCTGTTTGTTGAGCATATTGTGTTACATAATCTTGATATTTTTGCTCACCATCATCATTATCACGAAACACAAGAATGCCTGAATAATAAAAAGGTGATTCGCTGTCTTTACCTTTGATACTTTTAACGATGTCATTTACGATTGATTTTCGAACACGTGTACTTTTATCTAGAAAGTGTTTTTTACCACCAGATTCTCTACGGTAATCAATATCAAGTAGTTTGTTGTATTCTGTTTGTGAGAAACGTCCACGCATACTTTTTTTACTCTTGTTTGCATGTTTGGCAACAAGATTGGTTTGAGAAAGTTTAATGTTGTTTTTCTCAAAGAATTTCCATGCTTTTAATGTTTTTGGCATATGAAGCACTTTAATGTGGTTTTTTAGTTTACGCAAAGCAATTTTATCAATCATTTTAAATTATTCCATCAACAACACAGTAAAAACATTGTATAATGATTTTGTTTTCCTTTCAAGTCGGAAACCGAGAAACAAAGATGAGATTGGGAAGCACGTTTGGTCTTTTAGATTTGTTGTTATTGGATGGCTTTTGTCAGGGAAGAGAAGCAATAAGAGAAGCAACTTAACAAACGTAAAATAAGCCCACTAGCAATAGTGGGTTTTCTTTTTGTCTGTTATAATTATCAAAACAGGCAACAAGTTTTGATGTTAGTTTTTTCACCAATTGTCTTGTACTGTTCATGTAAGTAATTATATAGCTCTTTATAAGCATTAATTGCATATTCAGACATCTCTGTTGTGGAGTATTGTTTGCTGATTTTCTCAGTTTTTACCAGACAAGCACCAATACAATTATTCATGGTAATCACTTTTCCGTTGGTAGAACGTAAAGTAATCAAATCGTTTTCTTTGTGAGAATAAACGACTCCATTTTCTATAACGGAATCAATGTGTGCTTTTCCATCATGAATAAATTGGTGTGCATTTTTTCTTTCAGATGATTCTTGGTACACCATTGAAGCTTTTTTAGGTTCTCGAATTTCATAGTTAGCAAAACCAAGATAGATAAACAGTATTTGTAGTGCAACAACAGCAACTCCAACAATAATGCGTTTTATTTCTTGTTCTCTCATTTTATTGATATAATCATTTAAAAATGATTATATCAATAAAAATGAATGTTTTTGAATTTATAGACAATAAAGTTTACGAACAAGAGAGCGAGATGGACTGGAGTAACTCTTCATTTATTGTAAAAATTTCTACTGTAATTCTTTTTGTGTCACTTTTAATTGTGATGTTCTCTGTTTTCACCAATTCCAGCTTTTTGTCAATTTTTTATTTTGTTTGTGCTTGTTTTGCCTATGGTATTAATGTATGTGTTTATAATTATGACTATTCTGTCAACTACTCTTTTTATAAAGAAAATGAGTTATTGATTGATTCTCTAAAAAGAATCAGTAACACACCACAATATGAAATTATTAAACAAAAGGTTGAGAAATTTCAAAAGGAAAACAATTTGGAACATGTTCCGTTTAGTTTTATCAGTGAAATTAAGGAATTCAAAGATTCAATTGCAACATTAAAAATTGAAGACATTCCTAAAAACCAACAAGAAAAACTATGGGATAAAGATACGCTTAAATCTTTATTGGAAGAAATGAGGAAAAACAGAGCGCATTTATCTTACGATTCTCTTGCTTTGCTTGATTTAAAAGATGGAGAGCTTGTTCAGCATAGAAAAGAGATTGTTAAACAATATGAACAAATGGTTGAGAATCTAGATATTTTAGACAGAATTAAAGAGGTCTCAGCAAAAATTGGTTATTTTGATGAACTGGAAATGCCAGAATTAAATCGTAAATTTCAAATTATGGTTTCATCTATGGGAACCATGAGTAGTAACTTTGAAGAAAATCTGGATTTTATTAAAACATTCAAAAAATCTATTGATGATAAGATTAATGACAATCGTAATACTATTGATGAACTGGTGAAAACCATTCCAAAGAACACCAATAAGGATATCATCCTAAAATATAACAAAGCGGTTGAGAATAATGATAATCGTGAGATTGCCAGATTAATTCCGATAGCTAGAAAAAATATTTCTGAAATGATTAATAGTTAGAAATCACCACAACTTTTAGTTGTGGTGATTTTTCATGACAGAGTTTATTAAGGATGTTCTTGAGTCGTTAAAAGCAAAATTCTGGAACTACTTAATCACGACATTTTATAATTAAATTATGATAGTCGTAAGTTTTATAGAAATAATTATCTGATGTTTTGATTAAAATGCAGTAATCATCTTTGTTTTTAATTGATAATTGTTCGTGATTATTCTTCAATTCATCTGATAAATAAGCTTTAAATATTTGATTATTTGTGGTTTCAAATGTAATTGTTTCGTTGTCTGTATAACGTGAATGTGGTGAAACATTGATTGACTTTATTTGTCCATGAACAATTTTATTTTTGTTGACAACAAAATTAGCAATAAAGTGATTTCCAGATATAAAAATTAATGACATAGCTAAGAATGCATATGTACCATTTTCTAAAAATGTTAGAAACAATTCTACAATATTTCTATAATTAATTTTAGAAGTTTTTAAACTTCTGATTTCTGTCTTATCAGTTATTTTTATTGATATTAACAAACTTATTGAGACAATTAAAATCCAAACAATTATCCATGAATTCATTTTTTCTCTTTCATCTAGTAAATTTTGATTTCGTAAGTTTAAAATAAACTCATTATTAAAGCAATAAATAATTACCAACGAGCATTAAATGCTGTTTTAGCTGAAATTATAGCAATCTATGAACTAGATAAAAACAATTCAAAAGTTATTTAATAAAAAATGGACTGCAATGCAGTCCATTTAATTTGGAATTATTAGAATACCCAACCCACTGAAACTTTACCACCTGGTTTAGAGCCTCTTGACAAACCTTGACCATAAGTAGCATTAAGTTTAACTTTACCGTTTTCCGTCAGGAAGTTTACACCGATAGCAGCAGCACTTTCGCCGTCATAGTAACCTACGCCAACACCAGCAGCGATTTGACCAGGACGTTGTTCTGGATACTGGATGTTTGCAGCAAAGGCAGAAGCAATACCTTGTTTCAGAGTTTTGTTGTTGGCTTCAATTTTGTTTTCCAAATCGTTTTTCAGGTTGTAAATTTGGCCACCATTTACCACATCTTTGGAATTGTAAGCAATAATACCATCATCAACATTGGTAATCTTACCATTGTCATTGATATTGATGTTGCCGACTTTTGCAGTGTCAAATTCAACATCCTTTTTGGTTTGTACAACAAATTGTCCATTGTTGTTTACAGTTGTATCGATGTTTTTACCGCCAACAACATTGAAATCACCACCAGCAGTTACTTCAACTTTTTTACCATCTTCAGCAACAGCAGTGAAGCCACCACCAGCTACTTTTTTGATGTGTTTCAACAGTTGAGAACCGTTGATTGCATCAGTAGAAGTAGCTGAAATCTCACCATCAGCAACATTTGTGATTTTTTTGCCACCGGCATTGATACCACCGTTGTCAATTTTCACACCACCATTGTAAGTAGTAGAGTTCAATGTCAGGTCTTGTTTGGTGTCAACCACAACTTTACCGTTTGCATCAATAGAAGTTTGGGTGTTAGTACCACCAGCTACACCAAGAGTATCACCCATTTGAACGTTTTTGGTTTTACCATCATCAGTGGTTACATTCCAACCTTGATTTACTTTGTTGGTCAAGTTGGTAACATTTGTATTGGTTTGGAACAGTTGGCTACCATTTACAGCATCAGTAGAAGTAGAGCTGATGGTTCCAGGTGCAACATTGGTAACTTTATGATTACCGGCATTGATACCATCATTGTCAATTTTCACACCACCGCTGTAAGTGGTAGAGTTCAGAGTCAGGTCTTTGTTCAAGCCAACTTGTACTTTGCCGTTTTCTACACCAAAGGTTACATTGCTGTCTTTTGCAGCGATATTCAGTTCACCATCGTCAACAACTTTTTGAGTGTTTCCATCAGCATCTTTTACAGTAAAGCCTTTTGCAGTACGCGAATTGGTGATTTTGTTTTCCAAATCGTTTTTCAGTTTGAAAATCTGACTACCATTGACTGCATCTTTTGAACTTACATTGATGTCACCATCATCAACATTGGTAACTTTTTTGTCACCAGCATTGATGCCACTGTTGTTAATTTTCACACCACCATTGTAAGTAGTAGAGTTCAATGTAAGGTCTTGTTTGGTATCAACCACAACATTACCGTTTGCATCAATAGAGGTTTGGGTGTTGGTGCCACCTTTAATGCCCAAAGTGTCCCCCATTTGTACGTTTTGGGTCTTACCATCATCAGTACGGGCAGTCCAACCTTGATTTACTTTATTGGTTAGATTGGTAACATTGGTGTTGGTGTCATTTAACTGAGAACCGTTGATTGCATCAGTAGAAGTAGAGCTGATGGTTCCAGGTGCAACATTGGTAACTTTTTGATTACCGGCATTAATACCGTTGGCATCAATTTTTACACCACCGGTAAATGTTGCAGAGTTCAAACCAGTCAAGTCTTTGCTGAGTTTCAGTGTCAACTCTTTATTTGCCAGTTCAGCAATGATGTTGTCACCACCACTTACGGTTAGAGTGTCACCCAATTGAATATTATTGGTGGTAGTACCAGATTTTACGTTCCAACCTTTACCGATGTTGGTTTTGTTGATGTTCACTTGGTCAGCCAAATCGCCCAAGGCTTTATTGGTTGCGTGAAGTTGAGAACCATTGATTGCATCAACAGATGTATCAGATAGACGACCAGCCGAAACATTGGTGATGGTTCGAGTGTTGGTTGGAGAACCTACCGCAATACCACCGGAAGTGGTTGAACCGGCAAAGGTATAGGTTTTACCATTTAAAGTTACGCTTGCAACATTAGCAAGGTCAGCACCACCAGCAGGATTGGTACCGAATTGGCTACCAGCACCAAGTGCGTGTAGAGGCTCGGATGAAACTGGGGCATTTGCTTGGTTAGCGGCTTGTTTGTAAAGAGTGAAAGTATCACCGTTCTTCAAAATACCGCTGTTGTTAATTTCTTGCGTCACTTGTGCAGCCGTATATGTACCGTTGGCAAAACCTTTCAGGATTTCACCTAATACAGCAAGCTGCTTGGCTGTATCGTAAGCATTGTCAGACAGGTCTTTGACACGCGCATTGGTATCATTGGTGCTGTATGTTGCACTATTGTTGATATGGATATCAGCTTGTGCGACACCTGACATCAAAATTGCACCGGTTAATAAGGCAAGCATTTTTGGACTGATGTTTTTCTTCATACTCTTCTCTTCATTAAATATGACGATAATTTAATCCATAAAATCAAGAAAACAAAATTTTTATCAACTTTTTTGTTAATCAATTAAAAAGACTCCCAATTAAGGGAGTCTTTTTAATTAAATTCAGAGAAGTATTTCTTTTCTTTATGTGCAATAATCATCATCACACCTGACACAATTGCGAGAATTAGAGCAGCGACTTTTAGCAAACTGAAATTTTTGTAGGTAGCTATCAACTTGTCATCATATTGCTTTTCCAAGTATCGTATATATGAAACACTATAATCATTTGGAAGCACACTCATGTCTTTCCTAAAAGAGACAACATATTTAGCAGCATCTTCTTTATTTGTGGCAGCAAGTAAGTAGTTATATGTTTTGTCAGATAGTTTCATCTCTTGATTTAAAGCATCAAGATTTACTTTTGTGGGTTCGGTTTTAAAGTTGTTTATCAAATCAGAATATTGGTTTTCATTTTGTGTAGGAAATGTGAATGAGGCAGAAATCAAAGAAATTATTAGACCTACAACTATTTTTGGCATTATGGTAATAATTTCTCCTTTCCCCTCAGCAGCATTTTTAATATCATAAACTACCATTATCATCAGCGAAATACTAAACAACATCATCACATATTTTAGTGAGTTCATTATTGGTTGAAACATTCCAACAATTGTTCCATCATTTGTTGTATTTGAAGTCGTTGGTGTGTTTAATACCGACACATCCACAGGTGTCATTCTGATTGACAAGTAAAATCCCACAATCCACAATACAATTGAAATACCAAGAAAAACCAAGCCAATATTAAAAGATATTTTTGTTTCCGAAGTTTTCTCTTGAACTTCTTTAATCGCAGTTCCAATTGATACATCAGAAAACTTTTCGTTGAACAGTTTTAAATATTTGTCTTCCAACTCAACGATTCTATCTATTTGACCAATGAGTTTCTCATTTTCTTCTTCAAGTTCTGAGTGTTTCATTTTCATCAAAGACAAAACATCTTCCAATGTTTCAATACGATTAGCAAGACGCTCATCATTAACGTAATTGAACAGATAATCTTTTGCCTGATTAATTTTATCTGTCAGTTTTTCAATACGATGATTTGAGTTCAACATCAGGTCATATATCTCCTGCTGTTGTTTTGTAATTGAATTGTTTTTGTTGTTTATAAGGTCTAATGCCTTACTCTTAAAAAGAGCAACAGCACGAATATCATTTTGTAGTGCTAAGTTATATAGTTGGTAAACATAGTCTATTTCTTTATCTATGGATTCTGCATAAAAACTCTTAGTTTCGATAATGTCAAGACAATCTTTTGCATACTCTGACACTTCTTGCGGATTTGCGAACATAGAAACTTTCTTATAAATCAATCCGATAATAGCTAAAACAATATTAGATTGTCAAATTAAATTTTACGTTTCTTAACGTCATTGATTTTATTGATAAAATATAATGCAATCATTAACAAATGAAAAGAAATGAAAAATGGAATGACAAAAGAAGAGTTAAAATGCATTCGTAGTGCAGCGATTTTTTGGGCGCTTGTAATTGGTTCACTTTATTTTATTGCACATGGTGTCGGTATTGATGGTATCGCCATTCGCGCATTTATCGTGTACATGGCTTGCACTTTTTATCGATTGGTTCTTGGTGATGGTTTTGGTTTGTTTGAAGATGAGGAAAAATAAATGAAAAAGTTTATTTTGGCAGCAATTTTGGCAACAAGTATTTCTTTTGCTTATGCGAATGATGAACAGTTTCGTCTGGTTCACTTTAATGAGTTTCCTGAGTATGCGCTTAATCTGTGGATGAAAGACCACAAAAGCGTGTCAGAAAATCCAAGCGCACAAACTCATGTGGTTGTTATTAAAAAAGAGTTTTATCCGTCCATTAGCAGTGTTCGCCGTGTTGACCAACAAACTGTGAATCAATACATGGAAGCTTATCGTGGTCGTGTTGCCGGTTCTAATATTGCTGCTGCGACAACAGCAACATTTATGAAACACGATAAACCTTTTTACAAAGACCAAAAATATGGTGCTGCTATTTTAGCAAGTGATGTGATTGGCGGTTTGATTGGTGAAAAGATTGCCGAAAAACGTGCAAAAGAGCACAATGATGAAGCTTTTATGGATGTGGAAGTATATCGAATCACATTTATGACTGATGATGGTCGTGAGGGATATTTCTTTCAAACCAAAGAAAATCTGATTGATGTTTATGTTGGCTCACACCTATATCTTCAAAATTCCGGTCGCCCTTGGGAATATGATTTCACATCGGAAAACGATTAACTAAAGTCCCCTAGTGGGGATTTTTAATTGGCATTTAGAAATTTAAATCAAAAACACTTGCCTACCTAGGAAAAATTAATGTGATAGCAAAAGAAATTAGTTATGAATTAGGAGATTCTATTATGAAACAAAATTCCTTAGTAAAGACACAAGCACAATTTAAAAAGCTAAACAAGTTAAACAAAAAATTCGTTGAGCAACATGATAAATTGAGACAGATAAACCAACTTATGACTGAACGTTGTAAAATTGAGAATAAGATTATTTCCATGATTTGCTAATAGTTGCAGAAGTAGACAAAGAATAAATTTGACATTTTATATTTCTCTACTTATAGTAGAAGAAAGTCCTTATAGGAGATTTAAAATGAAAAAAGTAATGCTTCTGTCTATTCTTGCTGCATCTTTGACAACACCAGCTATGGCTGAAACCGAGTTTAACGATTTTTATATTGGTGCTTCTGTACAACAGAGTAAGTTCAAGGTTGATGGTGAAAGTTCTAAGAGTAAAACTGGTTATCGTTTAACCTTGGGTGATGAGGTAAACTTTGCTGAAAACCAGACCTTATTTTTTGAAGGCAATTTGAGCAAGGTTAAAAAAGTAGAGCGTGATGAAGTTCGTGGTGGTTACAAATATAAAATTCAGCTTGGTGAACATAGTGTTTCTCCAAAAGTTGCTGTTGGTTATGAGCAAATCAAAGACAAAACCGATGGTGATACTTTGAAAGTTGAGAGAACTTATGCTGAACTGGGTGTAGAAGGTCGAATTAATGTTGCACGAGATTGGTTCATCAAACCAGAAGTGAGTTATCAAAAAGACCTTCGTGCTAAACTGAAAGCTGATGGTTTCAGTGAAAAAATGAAAAAAGGTGATGCTTATAAAATTCGCGTTGGTGCAGAAAAAGAACTGGTTGCTGGTAAAATTGAGTTTGCTCCATATTACAGCGTTTACAACATGAAACTGGATGGTTCATCTAAGAGTAAATTGCAAGAAGGTGGTTTGCAAGTTCTTTACCACTTCAACTAAGAAACACAAGACCGGTTTAAACCGGTCTTTTTTATTCTATTAATAATAATAGATATTTTACTACAAATCGATTATTTACATTATTTTACAATAATAACTATTGTTTTTTTGTTTGATATTCAATATAATTCATACCATCAGTAAGTCAGTTTGTCTTGCTGATAACCTTTGTATATGATTTAATTTTCTAGCTTTTGCAATTTTTTTGCAAAAGCTATTTTTTTGGCTGTGCTTTGCATATTGGATTTTATGGTTTTAGACATATTAATGAATGACTAATCATTTACAATACAAATATAATCCTGATTGGAAGACCTTATTATAAGTGGTCTTTTAATTGTCTCTTTTGTGCGAAAAAGTTCCTAAAATATGGCTATGAAATTATAGGAATACTTATGGCAAATGCTTTGGATAAAATTAACATTACAAATAGAAGCGCCCAAACTGGTAGTAAAGATGCAACTTATAGTGTTGATGCCAGTACACAGAACGGATTAGTAGCTAATTACACAAGTGGGAAAAATATTTTTAACGCACATGCAAAAACCAATGAAATTACATTGAGTGCTGGTCGTACTTTTATTAATAAAGAGAAAACCTTTGATACAGAACGAACAAATCCTTATAACAAATTTCGCAATGAGGGTGAGGCTAACTTTTTTAACGACTTTAAAACCTATACTCCACTAAAAAATTTGTATACAGGTGGTACTGATACAGTTTACGGTACTCAACGTGTTTCCGGTGGTTTTGAAGCGGGTACACACGCATTTGGTATTGGTGCCAAATATTACAACAAAGAAAATGGAAGAACACTAAGTGCTGATACAAACGTTGGCTTGACTCGTAACGGTTTTAATTTCAGTGGAAACATTTCACTAGGTAAAGAAGTTAGTGGTTACAAAACATCTGACCGTGGTGTTAGTGTATATGGTGGTGTAACTGCTGATTTCGCTGGTGTCAGAGCTGTGTTTAACGTTGAGACTGTTCGCAATGGGATGAAGCGCACTTGGCATATTGGTGAAATGTTAACTTCTGCTATTACTTTAAATCCTGTTGGTTTAGTTAAAGCAACTTTAGATACCATTCGTAAAGAACCAATAAACGCAGCAACCAAAGAACTGATTCTTCCAGATAATGTTCCTGATTTGAATGCTCGTAAACCTGTTTTTGAAAAAGACAGCAACAAGATTACAAAAGAAGGTCGGGAAGACATTCTGAAAATGGTTGATGAAGCCAAGAAAAACCCTGATGCTAAGATTGAAATCGGTAGTTATATTGATAAAGGATTAGGATTCTCAAAAAGCAAACGTATTCAATTATCGGAAGAGCGTCAGCAATTGGTTAAAAACCTGTTGGTTGAAAACGGTATTGATGAATCCAAAATTGTTATTGGTCATAGTAAGGCTGAAAAAGATTCAAGCAAAGTGATTGTTCAAGACAATGCAACCAACCTACAACTGTCTTCTGAAAAAGATATCGTTTTTTCAAATGGTGCAGAGTTTAGTCCTCTACTGGCTTCACCAAAAGCTTTGGATGACATTAAGCGTTGGTCTGAAACACCTGAGTTTAAAGCGGTTGTTAAAGGCAAGGGTAAAACAGAAGAAACATTGGCAGCCAATTTGACTTATATGATGATGCTTGGTGGTAAAACCTCAGATGAAGCACTAGCTTACTTGAAGTCAAATTATGAAAAGGGGGCAACTATTGTTTCATCATTTGGTTTGAGTTTCAATGAGATGCGTGATGTTGCTATGGGGCAATTTGCAGAATATGCAAAAACCAAAGGTATTGATAAGAAAGAGCAAGAGAGACTTGCTGAATTCGCTGTAAAACAAGCAGAAGTGTTGGGTAAGGATTACAAAGAATCAGATGTTGTTGCTCTATATGACCGCATGAATGAGAAAGGTATGTCCTTCTCCAATATTGACTCTGCAAAAAAAGAGTTTGTTCATGAGTTTGATAAAAACAACGAGTTCTTGAAAGGAAACAAAGTATCTCGTGAAGAGCGTAGACATCTTGAAAACATTGCGTTTACCGAATATCTCTATTCTGAAAAACCAGGTAATGTTGATGCCAAGTCTTACATGAAACAATATGCACAAGGATATACAGCAGGGAATGCTTACACACAAGATGCATTTAGTCGTCAAGAAGCCAGAACACGTTTGGCAAATAATGACAACAATACATCGTATATGAAACAGGTGAAAAGTGAAACCAAACACGCTGTTCGTAGTAATCCTGAGTTGAAAGCTTATTTTGAAAGTCCTGAGTTTAAGGCTGAAGCAGATAAACAGGGTATTTCAGTAAGTAAACTACGTAGCAAGACTTTGGAGAAAATGGTTCATGAGACCTACACTGAACGTCTAATGTCAGAGAAACACATTAGTTCGGAAGAGCTTGTGGCAAAACGTGTTGCTAGTTTGACCGGTGGTGAAGATAAGGCTAAACAGCAAGAAACATATGCAGTTAACTTGGATAATGTGAAACAAAAAGAAGAGCCGAAACAAAAACAAGAAATTGATTTGGATAACAGAATGGCAATTGCTTAAAAGTAAAATTTGTGATTACATTTGTAAATAAAAACCAGACGTTTATGTCTGGTTTTTAGTTTTAGAGACTTCGCATGATTTCAACGACACTTTGGATATCTTGTTGAATTTTGTCTGATTGTCGCGCTTTTCTTTCTTCGCGTTCTGTTTTTAGGTCAACCAAATGTTGTTCCAGTTGGTCAATCAGATTTTGGCGATAATTGTCGAGAAACTCTGGTGCTTTACCCAAAGATGAACGAATTTCATCAATCTGTTTATTGACTTCATTTTGTTTCAACAGTTCTTCATCTTGATTAAATGATTCTACGTCATTTAATTTCTTAATTAAGCGTTCTGTTTGAGACATAAGTTCAGCAGCAATACCAGTTAAATTCTGTTTTGTAAAATTTTCATCTGACTTACTTTCAGCCTGAGCTTTTGTGTCTTTTTTAATTTGGTTTTGATATTCTTCTTCGGCTTTTTTAGCAGCATCATTGGCAGCACGGTAAGCATCAAGACCACTTACCCTGTCAATGTTACGTTTTTGTTGTTGCTGTTGCTCTGACGTATTGGGAATAACACCAAGTGATTTCAGCATATTGATAACTTCTTGTGCTTGTTCACCAAGATTGTTGATATCAACTTGTGTAAATTGGCCTTGTGAAGAGTCGAGTTGGGGAATGATAAATTGTAACATTTGATTTGTCTTTCTTTGTTGATAGTTTCACTATTATAACAGATTGAAATGCATTTTTCTTAAAGCTTTTTGTTAATCTATGTTTAGAAAAAGAATTTAAAGGAAAATTTATGGCTACTACAAACGAAACTCCTACTAACTTTGTTTTACCAGATGAATTGGCTGCGCCCGTAACACCAACTCCAGTTGAACGTCCAATTTCCAATAATGGAGAGACGAACTTTACTAATCCAGACTTTAATGATAGTTCAAGTCTTGGTGTGAATATTAATGCGCCTAAAAAACCCGAACCAATTCCTCAACCACAACCAGCTCCAAAACCTAATCCACCAGAAGTGTTTGAAACACCAAAACCAAAAAGTGTTCCAAAACCAGAGTACAATACTGCAGATATTTCTGCTGCCGGTGCTGTTGCTAATGCTAACGCTGATGCTCTTCGACAACGTGCTTTAAATAATGATAAAAAAACAACATTCACTATTAATGCCGGTGCTGGTGCTGGTTATTCCAATGGAGTTAGCGCTCGTGCAGCTATGATTGGTGGTGGTGTTGCAACCACAAAAGACCTAGGAGATGGTAAAAAAGCATATGTTTCTCTATCTGCATCTGGTGGTACTGTAAATCATGGCGCAGTTAGTGCTGTTCGTGTTGAAGCCGGTAGACAATCTGGTAAAAATGTTATTGCCGCTTATGGACAACAAACCAATTCAACTCATCCATCAGGAAAAGAAAACAATTATGGTGCAAAAAGCGGAACTGAGGGCGGTGTTTTATATAGCCGTGTTTCTGAAAGAGGTAGTGCAACATTAAATATCGGTGCTCGTTCTGTTCATTATGAAAATGGTGAACGTGAAACACAAGTTGTTGGTGGTTTAACAGGAACTCGTAAAATCAGTCAACACGCCAGTGTTAGTGCGAATATTACTGGTTCAAACAACTCTGTTGCCGGTGCAGTTAGTTTGACTGGTAAAATTCAAAAACACAACCACACATTCACCAAACTTGAAGAAGAGAAACCACAAGTTGTTGAAGCATCAGTACAACGTAGTTTTGCACTTTCTCTTGACTCAAACACTACTTTTGCACACGATAAAGCAACTTTGAAACCTGGCGCTGAAAAAATGTTTGATGATTTGGCTCGTGCACTATTGGATAACAATGTTCTGAACGGTAAAAGTCTAGTAGACCATGCAGGACAAACTGGTCAGAAATTCAATATTGCAGGCTTCACTGATGTTTCCGGTTCAGACAAATATAACCAAAAACTTTCTGAAAAACGTGCAAATGTTGTTATGAGTGAGCTTGTTAAACGTGGTGTACCTGCATCTGTATTGGAAGCTCATGGTTATGGCGAATCTCGTGCAACCATTAGTGAATCTCAAATGAAAGCTGCTTACGATAAAGCTTTCGCTGAAGGTGGTGAAAAAGGTCTTCGCGGTGCAAAACTTCGTCAATATGCTCTTGATGCACGTAATGAGTTGATGGCACCTGACCGTAAAACCGAAATCACTCTTGCCGGTATCGATAACGTAAACCTAGATGCTGTAAACAAACACAGTATTCTTGCAAAAGGTGTGACTGAAAGCAAAGAAACCATGTATGCAAAAATCACTGATGCAAAAGGTAATGTTCGAGAAACCGTAAAAGAGCTGGTACATGATGGTGTTGCTCGCTTGGATAACCTAAAACAAAAAAGTGAAACTTTTGTTCAAGACAGTATCAACAAAGTAAACGATACCGTACTTGGTCTGGTTCAACCAAAAGATAAAGTGGCACAAGCACAACATAAACCAGAAACACCGACTGTGTAATACAAAAAAGGAAGCTTTTAGCTTCCTTTTTTATTATTTCTTTTTCTCATTTAACAATTTTGTAAACTCATAATACTTCATCAACCTACAGAATTTCTTTGGATATTTGGGCAACATCACACATATCCAAACATTTTTTTTGGTATCGTCATCATTTAAAGCAGCCCTAAGTCCATCACATGTGTAAATGAAAGTGTTGGTTCCAGCATCAATCAACTTTTTATTGATAAAACCAGCAATCTTATCGTTAAAATTAAAGTCATCCTTAATAAAGAATTCCGTACTGGGAAACTCAATAACATCATCCAGTTTGTCAGATAGTTCAGCACGAACCTCTGGATAATCTGAAAATTTGAAAATATTAAATAGTCTATCTCTCAAATGTTGTTCTACCATATTCATCTTATTGTTAATAAAAACAACAATACAACAATAAATCCAAATAATCAATTAAATAATAAAATTTTATTACTATAGCTAAATTCCAATAGTTTTAAGCTATCAATAAATGATATAAATTCTCATTCGTTTCAAAATTTACGGTGGTTATACTTTTTCATTTAGATTTTTAATAGTTAAAAACTATCATTATGAAATTTTATACGATATAGTGATTAAAAGTATTTTTGATATGGATGTAGAAAAACTGAAGCACTATTTGGTTAGAGAATATCTTGCTAAGAACGTAGATAGAGCGATTGAGATGTGTAAGAACTACATCAATCAGAACAAAGGTAAGGTTGATGATGATTTTTTTGAAATCATGTTTGCTTTATATCGAGTGACGAACAATAAAGAGAAGTTTATCAAGTTATCAAAGACTTATTCTGATTTAACGGGGAATATCGGTAAGATTTGGCGAGAGAAAGAAGAGCATAAGATGTTTTCTGGTAAGCATGTATTTATTGTGGATGGTGGTTTTAATGATAAGTACCAGAAAAAGATTGAGTCTTTTAAGGATAGCAGTTTAAGTAGGAAATTTGGTAGGATTGATTTCAATAGGGTTAATGTATTGCAATCAAACTCAGAGACCTTCCAGATGTTTTTGGACATGTTGTATGCCTTCAAAGAAAGTGAAGATGTTCGTATTATTTTGATGGGTGATAACAATATTCTTGATTTTGACATGGAGCAGTTTGGTGTTTTTATTGATAAAATCAAAAATAACTCTGATTCTTTGTATTATGAGATAAACAATCATTATGTGATTGACTTAGAGAACATAAAAGAAGATTCAGATTTCGTGAAAGCCTATCGTGTTGTGGATGTTAATGAAATTGAAGACGGTAAGATTGCCGAGAAGTTTGATGATAAGAAAAAACACAACTTAAAGAAAATTGATAATGTTGATGAAGTTGTTGCTGATATTGAGCAGTGTGAAAAACTGATGTACTTGTTGAAAATGGAATTGCTTCAATGGAAGGGTTATGAAAAACAGTATATTGATGTTTCCGAGAAATACTTTGAGAAATATGAAGAGTTTCCACCACAGTATTTGCACAAATATGAGAAAGTTTTACAGATAAAAAACATGAACATGGAGTTGAATAAAACGGGTAATTCTGAAGTTGCCACTATTGTTCGTGCTGTGCAAGCCGGTATGACTGGTAATGTAAACGAAATGCTTAGATTTAATGTTAGAGAAGTTAATCGTCAAAATATACAGTATATGTTTGATTATTTGAGTACGACAAAAAGTCCCATTATTTATGTTGATTTATTGGAAGTTGATTTTTTTGATTATGATGCGGCTCAGAGCTTGTTGCAGTTTTTAAACAAGTATCGTGGGCACACATCTAAGTATGAGTTGTATATAAAAAACGCCAACAAAATGATTTCATTGACGTTTGATATGATTGGGTTGAATGATTATCTTATTTTGGAAGCTAATTAGTAGTTCAAGTAATATTTATTATTATTCAATATTTTGTAGAAGACCGCTGTGATGTTTTCAGTGGTTTTTGTTGTATAAACCAACTCTTCTTTATCTGCTTGAATACGGCACTCTCCATTTTCTATAATTGCTTCGTTATTTGTAACAATAACGTTTTTGTCATTTTCTAATTTGACATTAATTTTATTGATGCAATATTTCCAAGAGTCTTTGTCGAGTTTGGTTATGTTGTTGTAATACAATGAGATTTCTTTTGGTGATTGGATTTTATATCCATAATAGTAGCTTTTATTAAAGTGACGAATATCTTCTCTAAGAGAAACATCGTCTCCATCAAAAACAGTGTCTTTTGAGTAGACATTTTTGTTTTCAAGTTTTTTTTCATAAAAAAGATGAATTTGTCTATTAATATTATTTGCTAGTGCCACTGTTTCTGGTTTATTTTTATCTTCGTAAACCAGTTTTGCTTCATTGTTACTGATTTTTAATGTTTTAGCGATGTATTCTATTCTCTCCATTAATTCTCTATCACGCTCTTCTTGCTTTTCTTTTTTATCTAAGTCTATTAATGTCATAAGAATAAATATCACACCAAGTGTAATAAGGAACAACTGTTTGACAATATTTTTTCCTGCTTCAAATCTACTAATCAACTGATATAGTGAATAAGCTAAAAATACTGCTGAGATGAATAACATGATTATTGTTTTCATAATTTGGTTTCTTTTTATTAATTACAAAATGTTTGTTTCTTACTAAGCTGCAATGATAAGAAAATTAATTTTTTCCCTGAAACTCTTTAAGGCTTTCTTTATAAACAACCATCAATTGTGATTTATCAATAGACCCATCAATGTATTTCGAAATAGCATCATCCAAGTCATTAAAATTCAAATTGTTGTTCCTTAGTGCTTCTAAAATGTTGTAGCATTTCAACAGAGTTTGACCAGAAACATTTTTCATGTTTTCCAGTTCGGAAAGCTCAATGTCATAGTTTTCAAAATGCTCTACTACACCAAATCGGCTTTGTACCAAGTTATCCACTTTATTGTATTTTTCAGCAAGGAATTCCAATTGTTCATAATCTTCAAGACCAATTTTGTCAAGAATAGCTGCACGTTTTTTGTGTTGGCGATTCAAGAAATAAGCGACTGTTGCACTTACGATTTCATAAACCATTAGAGCAAGAATAATATGGCCAAGTGTTTCTGTATTAAGTTTTTTTGCAATCCAACTGAAATCAAAAGAAAACTCAACGTTTTCAACAATAAAGAAGTAGGCAACTGCTGAAACACCACCGATAATATTGCTGATTAGCGCATTGTGTTTTTCATTCTTTTTGAATTGTTTAAGTAAACCAATTTGTTTTTTGGACATGTTGATTCCTTTGTTTAAAATAAAAGTATGGTTTTAGTACGCAATGTATACAGATTTACTCTTATCAGTTGATTTAAAGTCTTGGCATATTACCTCAACTTCTAATTCAACGCTATCAGATTCTAGTGTTGACAAACAAGTTTTAGCAAAATACAAACAGGTCATGGAGCGAGATAACTACACATGTTATTACTGTGGATTTCGTTCATTGAAGTATCAAGAGATTCATCATATGAACGATGACCATACAGACCACTCCGATTCCAACCTAGTTACCGTTTGTCCACTATGTCACCAAAGTCATCACCTTAATTCAGCCTACATCAACAATGGTGCAACCCTTATTTGGCTACCAGAACTCACCCAACAGGAAGTCAACCATTTGTGTCGCATGTTGTTCATAGCAGAACAGATGAAAGACGACAGTGGCGGTAAGAACAACAATTTTATCATAGATAATGGCTTTTCGTACATATATGGTGATGTCATGGAAACCAGAAAAACAATGCTTGAAAGTAAATTTGGTTCTGGAGCATCAGATTTGGGAACTTTTGCTCAGATACTTTTGGATATCAAAAGTGAAAATCCTAAGAAATATTTGACACGCAGCACATGGATTAAGAATTACAAGTTATTGCACAAACCAACAAGATTCTATCTGCAAACTCAGTATTGGAAGGAAAATGCCGTTAACATTCCGATACACGATTGGGTACGATTGGCTAAAAAGCTGGACATTAAGGTCAGCGAAGAAGAATTTAAAGAAATTAATGACGACCCTATTATCGATTAAAAAATGACCAGAGAAAAGAAATTAGTTATCATATAGAGAAAACAAATTATTATGAATAAAACGAAAACACTATCTTTGATTTCGGCATTATGTTTAACAAATATGGCTTTTGCCTACGATGTTCCACGAGAACTAAACTTTGATTTACTCAATAAACCAAGACAATGTTCACCAGCAGAACTTTATATGGGGAAAACCAGTTGTAATGTTTGTGACCCTGATGTACCCAACATTGTAAGTAACACACCAAAACGCGGTGTTCCAAATGTGATTATCTATGGTGCTGATGATTATAAGTATTTCCATAACACATACAATGAATATCGTGGTTCTGCAAAAAATACGCCATTCAAACCGAATGTAGGTATTGGTGGTGGTCGTGGTAGCCGTGATGATGATACTCGGTATTATTTACACCAAGGTTATAATTTAAAAGGTTTGAGTGAGCATTTTAGTGGTCCACCCATCAACTTTAAAACATCTTATAAAGGTTATAAGTTCGAGTTCAACGGTTTAAATAATAGAACAATGTGTGAAACATTGAGACCTAAGCCAAATTATCAACCTACTGCGAACTCATCTGAAAAAGAGAAAGCGTTTAAAGGTGCTCCTATTGCTGCAATTGGTGGTGCTATCGCTTGGCAGCAGTTGATGAAAATGAGTGACCCTAATGGTAATAAAGGTCAAGGACAATCTATGCCTACTGGTGGTGGCGGTTCTAGTGTGACTGGGATGATTGGTACAGAAGCGTTTGCTTGCTTAGAGTTTTATACTGGCACCAACACATCTATAAAAGGTGGCGACCACTTGAAAAACCATCCTACTAAGAGTCACTATTGTAACAACCCTATGGACCAGTATTACAACAATTATGTTAGTGAAATCAAGGTGTACAATTATCCGATTGATGGCGTAGACAACAGTTGTTTTGCACCAGGAACCATTATGTATCGCTATATGTGGTTAATGGCAAACAATCCATTTCATACAATCGGTATGACTCCTGTTGAGAGTTTGAAAATTGCAACCAACAGACCTGGTACTGCTCAGAATAGTATGATTACCACATCACAAAACTGTAAACCACAACAATGAAAATAGCGGAGTTAATCTCCGCTTTATTTTATGCAACCAAATATCTGAATTTCAATACTATTTATCAAGTTTGTCAAAGCAAAAACATATTTCAGTTTTTTTCATCTTTTTTAAAAATTACAGAATTTCATTTTTTTTCTAGATTAATTAATTCTGAAAGTAACTCTAATCCATCTGATGTAAGCATATATTCTGGGGTTTTAATAAAAATAAAATCAATTCGCTGTTTTCTTTCATTTATATGATTTGAATAACAACAAACTACTTTATATTTATGCTTTTTCTTAAACATTGTCATCTCCAGAGAGACTAATAATCTTCTGCTGTTTTCAATTCTAGTGGTAGTATTGTTTCACATTCAATTTCTTCAAGTTTAACAATTTGAAATTTACAGTTTTCCATAATTGATTTAGTCTCTTCAAATTTTGAATAACAATTAGTTACTCTAAACAGTTTAAATAACATTTTTTTGCAACATATTTTAAAAGAGTATTTAAACATGGCATTAATTAATGTAACAGCAAATTTAGAAGATTTGTGGAACGATTCGGAGGGGAAGAGTATTTTAGAGCGTTTGAAATCTGCATTTGATTTTTCAAACTCAGACATTGATGTTGATGATAATGAGATTTGGTCAACTGCAATGGAGTTTTTTAGTGAATCAAAAGAAAATCCAAATGTTGAACCTAATGATTTCTATGCCGATATGGTTGCACGAAATGTTGTGTATCAAGTTAGTAATTTTTATGAGAATCAAATAAATGGTTTTACTGATGAATATGTAAATATTGATTTAAACGAAAATGCCAGTGTTGACACTTTTCCAATAGGTACATTAGATTTTAATAATAAGCAGGCATACATTGACTTTGATGATTTTGGTAGTAATACTGGACATGGTGGTAATAAATGGAAAAGTACATTTAATGCACTGAATGAATTATCATCTGCTTTTTATAAAGCAATAATGGAAGACACTTCTTTTGAAGAAATCTTAGAAGTTCCATTGTCTTATGATGAAAGTATTGATTCAGATAGGATTTACAGTATTGCAATGCTAACCGGGTATGTATCTGAAAAAATCCGAGCAAAATTGGAACAAGATGGATTAAAAGTTGATTCTGTAGATTGTGAGCGTTGCATAGTTTCTGAGGATAATGATGATTATGTAATTGCCGAAGTAGAGATTTCTGTGCAAGGAAAAGAATACCGATATGACATTACTTCATTGGAAGACATTGAAGCAGTAAGGGATGAGATTAAGAATGATTTGAAGCAAATTAAAAAAGTAAAACCAAAATAAAAAATAGCTGGTTAAACCAGCTATTTTAATTAAATATCCTTCAATCGTTCTTTAAACTCTTGAATCTTCTCTTCATTGGTTTTATTTGTAATCGTTTCAATATTACCAACAGATTGAGCGATTTTCTCACTGATACTGCCAACCACCTCTAACATTTGTTCTTTACTATATTGATTTACCAGAGCATCTTTATAAAAATTAGCAATGCTTTCTTTAATTTGTTTCAATCTGTTTAATTCAACCACAACATCTTGCGGAATGTCTTTTGTATCAGCAAAATGAGTGTTGGTTTTATCGATAGAATCAACAAGGAACTGATGTAAATCAAACATATCTTTGTTTTCAATACGTGTTTTTTCCATCAGTTGAACTTGGGAAATCATGTTTTTCAATGTCACATCATTTTCGCCAACCAATTCTTTTAGATTTAACCCAAGTTTTTCTTTGATTTTATAGATTGCAACTTCTTCTTGGTCTTGGAAACCGAGATACATTGTGACAACCAAAGCGGTAACTAGGCTACCAGTAAAGGTATTTCCACGGAAGAAACAGTAGCTTGCCAGACCAATGCACAACCATACGAAAAAGTCTTGAAAGAATTTCTTTTTGATAATCATAGAACAAGTCTCCTTGATTTATAGTTTACCACTTTAAAATTAGTTTGAAAATTTATTTTTAGAGAGATTAACAATTTCCAATGTTTGTTCGTTTTGTGAAGTGTTTTTCTTTCTCAAAAAGAGGTTGATGAAGCTTTTAGAAAGCAAAATTATTTCTTACCGATTTATTTTAATCCATATAGATAAAATAGGGGAGAATAGTTCTCCCCTATTTTTATAGTTCAAATCCGTCTAAATCTTCTTGATTAACTTCTGCGTCAACCTGTCCGATTAGATAAGAAGAGATTTCAACTTCTTGTGGTGCTACTTGTACATTATCTGATGTCAACCACGAGTTAATCCAAGGAATTGGGTTTTGTGTGGTTTCTGGGAAAATTGCTGGTAATCCCACTGCCATCATTCTGTGATTGGTAATAAACTCGACATATTTGCAAAGAATTTCTTTGTTTAGACCAATCATGGAGCCATCTTTGAATAGATAAGCTGCCCAATCCTTTTCCTGTTCTGCTGCTTCACGGAAAATGGAGATTGATTCTTCACGACACTCTGTTGCAATCTCAACCATGTCTGGGTCATCTTGTCCCGATGCCATTAGGTTGAGCATATGTTGAGTAGATGATAAATGGAGAGCCTCATCCGATGTGTTCATATTGGTTCGCAAGTCCAATACCGTTCTCTAATGAACTGCTGTACATTACTGCACAGACCAGACTATATCATATACCTGTTTAAGGTATCCCTGCTTTTCAGATGTCATTAGCTTACATCTTACCCTACTTGCTTCTGATTTTTATCATGCTTTCGGTAGTCGTTGCACTACGTATAGTAGCTCAGGATTGTCCAATTTTGGATGTTCCCTGAACAACAGGGTTTTTCAATCAAAGTTGTCTTTGAAAGCCGCCAAATTAACGGGCGATGAGCTTGATTATTTTAGCATTTCCCTCCATCAGTTTACGTTCTGCAAAGGCAAAAGAGCCGTTTGTTCAAGTGTGTTCGCTACTCACACCCCGTTATTTAAATAACTGCTGTATATTTCTATACAGTCCAGACCATATCATCTGCTTCAGCATTACCTGTTCAGCTACCAGTTAAGGTAATCACATAGAGCCGTAGCACTGTGATAGTTGCCCATTTCGCTTCGCTTGAAGCTACGTCTTTCGACTGGTCGTTGAAGGTTCACTTTTTTATAGTGCTTCCCTGCTGATTGTCCTTTCGGGTTTCCCAGCAATTAGAGCAATTTATCAATATGTATTTCTACATAATGGCGCAATCTACGCAAACGAAACGTAAAATCGAATAGCCTCCAAGATATTTACACACATTAGACACAAATAGAGTTTCTTTTTAAGTTCTCTCAAAGAGACAATCACTTCTTTACCATCAACAATATGAACACCTTCGCCAATTTGTTGCCACTTTTGTGTTGCATCCATTAAATCATCATAGTAGCGTGAAATTGTATCTGCACGTTTTAGAATCTCTTCATTATGAATAATTTCATCAAAGATAATCGATGGGTCATTGACGATATTACGGATAATGTGGGTGTAGGAACGAGAATGGATACCTTCAAAAAAGTCCCAAGTGGCAATCCATGTTTCTAATTCTGGCAGTGAAGCAATAGGAAGCAACACGGCATTCGGACTTCTTCCTTGAACAGAGTCGAGCAGACAGTTGCCAGTTACAGATACACAATTTCTGTATCTTACAATAAATGCGCCAGTTGATACAGTTACACAAGATACAGGGCCATCATAATGGTATGACGATTTTCTAATGTTTTCTGCATCTTGGATGCTATCTTGTTTAAAAGTTACCAATTTGTGTTTTAGAGACGATAAAAACGGTTCAACAACAGTTTGTAACCCAGCAAGTGTAGCAACAGATTGAATAAAATCGATATCTTCAATTCGTACTTGGCAGGTATTTGTTTGTTCATTTTTGTTATTTTCATTTTTGTTACTATTGATATAGATTAATGTGTTGATAAAATCAATGCACCACATTTTATCTTTATCGGCAATTGAGAATGATTTATTTAAGTCACGATGGATATCTGGAATTGGTGTAAAATAATAATTACCATCTAATTTATTTAGGATTTCGTCAAAACGAGATAAACCATCTATAGAAACAATATCTTTTCCGCTTTTATGGTCATGTTGTACTTGTAATCCAGCATTAAATAAAAGTTTAAAAATGTCACTTTCGTTTAGTTTTGAGCTTTTCTCTCCAATAAAATCACCATTCATTGGGACGTATAATTTTTGTGGTTTGTCTTCATAACACATGTTTTCTGCCAACTCAAAACCACGTTTGTTTTTTTGAATAAATGGCATTCTGTGTTCTGGTGTCACAACTTGTCTGAATCCATTATCGTCACGAAAATCATAGACTTTTCCAGAGTGTTGTTTTGTGAAACTGTTTGATGGAATTTCCCACTTGGTTTCTTCTTTGTCTAAATCATAAATTAAGATGGCTTCTTTTCCATCATATTCGGTCATCTTAACCCAGCCATTTTTAGTTAAAACTTCCGTTCCTTCTACTAAACACTGATATTTCAAATTGCTGATAAAAATATGTTTTTCATTTTCTGGCAAATTAGCATAGTCTATTCTGTCGCGTGAAACATCGATTTCATCCGGTCGCCAAAAGAAAGAAATCTGTTTTTCCGTTAATTTTTCAAATGCTTCGAATTTCTGCTGGTCATATCGTGCAACGTTGACCGGTTTACCAAAAAACATCGGAGCATCCAAAGAATTTGGTTTCCGATTAAATACTGAGTAGTTTTGCATAACTTAATCTCCATGTTGAACTAAAAGTTTAACCGTTTTAGAGACCAAGTTCAATTGTTGCATTTCTACAAAAATTAAAAAGCACCATTGGTGCTTTTTGTTAGGAAAAATCTTCTTTGAGAATAAATGCCATCAGTAAGGTTACAGAAACCAGCATTCCGATACCAAAGAAATGAATGGCAAATTGAGTTAGTGGTGTAATCATTGTTTATCTCCTGTTGAAAGATATTATTTTATCAATAATATTGTCAATCGGAATCTGTTTTTCAAATAATTACAATGAGATATGGAAAACCATTATCATTTGAGACGAAAAATAAATTCAATTAAAATATAAAAACACTGAAAACACGATGCAAGAACTTCGAGAATTTATTGATGCAGTTAAAAAATATCAGAACATAAAAGAATTCAATCCGATGAATCCAGATTTCATCAAAGAATTGGCAAACTGGGATGAGGGCAATAAGAACTATCTTGGTACTTATGGTAATAATTTGATTTTTGCCGGAAATGTTATTGGGACAAAAGAAGATTTGGAAAATGTAAAACAGACAGCGAAGGTTGTCGTGGAAAAAAACAATAAAAAACTATTGGAATTGGAGCAAGAACTCATCAATCTTTCAAAGCGGATGAGTAAACTTGAAAAACAGGAAAAAATCAGCATTTCAAATTTTGATAAAGAAAGAGTTGACAAAGAAAAAAGTCTGGTATCTCAGGAAGTAAAGAGCATCATTATCAAATTCTAAAAATATAATGATGTCTTTTCTATCATAAAAAATTACTCAAACAATCATCTCATCAACAAGCCAAACAATAAAAATAAAGTCAAAATTGTACATTGATGATGTTTTTGATAAAATCAGTTTATCGTTTTTAAAAAACCATGACTGATTTAGCACATGCGAACAGTATCCGCTTTAAGAAGCTGTTTCGCAATTATCAAAAGTACACCAATTTGCATATTAGTATCCATCCTAAATGCCAGATGGAATTATCTAATATTGCGTTCAATTTTCCAAAATTCTTTGAGACAATCAATTCAACAGACTACAAGTATGTCTGTTTTGATTTGAATGTCTTTATTTCTGACACATTCAGTAAGAGTTTGAATAAGCACATTGAGAATATGAAGGATAAGACTATTGAACCGTTTATGGTCATTCCGGTTTATATTCCAACATACAAAAACAAACTGTGTGTCAACTCTAAGAATTTCAATCGTGCATTCATTTTTTTGGAAGCTGCCTGTTTGTATTACCAGCAGTTTGATAAGGAGAAGATGCGCTTTATTACACCTGAAATAAATCAAGAAACCCATGTTTTACTTGCTGATGAGACTATGCGTTTGGTAAGCTATTTGTTAAGTGAACAAAAGATTGGCAACATTATTGAGAAGGAATTAAAAGAAATTCTGGATGCTAATGTTTTAGATGCTGTCAATTTTGAAATGTTGCCTGAACAATATCATTTTGAAGATTTTTTAGCCTTACCTAAAACAATGGGTATGACAGCAGAAGATAATAAGTATATGTATCAGAATACTGGAAACGCTCAATATGTCGAGCGGTTTTTGAAACATGTACACAATCTATTTGAATGGGATTTATGATGAATACAAAAGAATTGTATGACAAACTTAAAAAAGCAGATATTGGTTTTCAGTATATCGAGAAGTCAGATAAGATTGTCTTATCCTTGAAAGAACCTGATGTCCCTGTTTATATTTATATGCAAGATTCTGATGAAATGGTTGTTAGGAAAAACCAAAAAGTTGACAATACTCAAATCCTCTATGGAAATGAATCAGAGTTTGACTTGGTGATGAAAATCAACACAGCATTACAACACATGTTCAAAAATTTTGAAACTCACCAAGTTGTTGAAGTTAAAAATAATTATGATAATTTACCATCAACTGATTATGACAATTCGCCATCCACCTTACAATTGGCAACGACAGAAGAAACAGTAGCTGAAACCAAATGTGTAGTTGTTGATGATAATAGTAATGAGAGACTTGTTCTGTTGAGAAAATTCTTAGCAATATTTATCTTTATTTGGATTGCAGCAACAGCAATTAAAACTCTTGTATAATTGCTCAGATGCCAGATAGGAAATTATGTGTCATAATGGCGGGATATTAAATTGTTGTTAAAATTAACTAGGAGAATGAAATGAATGTGATTTTCAATAATGCACTTTTTTCTGATGCGTTGCAACATCAAATCAAAACAGATTTGGCACGTAGTCGGATTATTGAAGCAAGTGATATTGTTCAACTGGAGTTTTTTTTGAAAAAAGAGGAAAACGAACACTTCAAAGTATCAGTGCGATACAATCAAGGAGGTAAATCGCATTTCTATGACCATGTTGACCACGACGTGTACCACGCTTCCAAAGTTGTTATTGATAAAATCAAAAGACAATTGGAATATAGTAAATAAAAAATAAGACCAGATTACCTCTGGTCTTATTTTATTCTGCTTCAGTTATGAAGTACAAACCTACATCAAAAAACGATGAGTAATCATAAACAATATTTAATTTCTTGTTTTTGTATTTGTCTGGAATATTTATTTCGTGCTCTTCGTTCCTATGGGTAAAAACAATTGTTTCTTTATTTATTGCAGTTGTTTTGAGAATAACGTATTCATTTTTTGTTGCAAGAAAAGTTATGAATGATAATGCAAAAGATATTACTATTGATGCCAAGATTGTTTCCACATCAAGTTCCTCATCATCAAATATAAACATTAAAAAAGAGACCAACAAAATTGCACAAGAAACAAAAAACACCATTAAGCTCATAGCCAATCCATAAATAATGAGTTATAATCAAGTTTTCATTTTATCACAGATTTCGCTTATGAAAAACCTTATTTACTTTTTTCTGTTGGCGGTCAATATTGTTTCACAAATATTGTTCCTCAGTTTTATTTACAAATCTATTTCGATTGTTTTTTTACTGTTGGCAATTATCTTGCCGATTTACCACCATAAAAACAGACTTCAATTAAACAGGAAGTTTGTTTATTTGACTTTATTGGTTTGCTGCTGGTCGTTGTTTTACAAATTGTTTGCATTGAGTTGGTTGACTGTTGTTATTTTTAAACAAGAGTTTTCTATGTTTAAAAATGACATCATGGAACACATTAATTTTCGTAAAAATCATAAAGAATTTCAGAAACTTCTTGATAAAACTCTCGGAATTTCCGCAAAAGATATTTACAAAAAGTATTCCTGTTTTAAACCAAACACTTTGATTATTGCAATTACTCGATTAATTAGTGAATCCCAATTGCCTACTTTAATTAAGGTTTGTTCTGATTATCATAAAGCAGAGAATAAAGAGATGTTTAGAGAATTAGGTAATTCCGGCATTGATATTTTAGAAACATTGATAAAAACAGATTTTAATGATGATAAATTGGAAAAGATAGCACTTGATAAAATCGATGCCCTATATAAAGCTTCTCTTAAACTTGATAGTCAAGAAAAGAATAGTGACGCTGATTATCAAAAAAATAAAAACAAACAAGAAATACAAGATGTCATTAGTAAAGCAGATGATTTGATTAATAGAATTGGTTGACATAGAAAAGTCCCATTTTGTTATTTTTCTTTTGTTGTAAATAATGAAATCCAAATTCTTGTGCATCATTACCAAAAATAAAATAAGCTCCAAATGGAGCTTATTTTTATTATTTAAACCAATCTTCACCATCCTCATCATCTTCATCATAATCGCCAGTAATGGCATCATTAAAATCCTTGATGTAATTCAGAATTTCGGAATCTCTCTTAATCTCTGGTGCTTGTCTTGGATATCTTGCAATGATGTTAATCATATCCAATTGGCTGCGTGATTCACTTTCTGCAATGGTGGCATTTCTATTGACAACCATTTGTTTGCGTAGAATATCATCTCGCATATCAGAGTTACGTCTTCCGTATGGTGGGATTTCCTGTTTGTTGAAGTCTTTTTTATCTTCTTCAAACTGTTTGTGTTGCTCATCGAAATCCTCATCATCTTTTACAAAACTTGTCTGGTATTTATTATTGGTCAAAATACTGTGACGTGCTTTGGATTCATCAATGAGTTTTTTCTTATTGAAGCAAATATGGGCAATCGTAGCACAGGAAGCCATAGTTGTTGAGTCGTTGTGTTCTTTGCGGTAATCATTGAACAATTCTGAAATCTCAGTTAATACTTCATCCTGTCCTTCCGCATCTTCCTCTTCCAACACGGTAGCAATATATTGGACGTTGGTAAGTTTTTGTTTAATCAACTCAAATTCTTCAGTCAATTCTTGTACTTTTTCCAATGTCGGGGCTTCTACTTTAATGAATTGATTGACGCGAATGTCTTTGTCTTTCATCTCATTATCGATAGCAACATAGAAGAATCTACCACGACCAAGTTTACCCTCGAATACAAAGTGTGCATAACCGGACTCTTGTTCAGATAAGTCTTTAAATGTAATACGAGCTCGTTTCTCAATGTTTACCGTTCTGTTTTCACGCAAGAAACCGCTGTCCTTATATTCCTTACCGGTAGTAACGGAAATTTCAGCCTCACCAGCTTTCTTACTGAAAATATCATAAGTTTGTTTTTCATCTTGCAACGCCATACAAATCTGAATTTTACAGTTTGCAACAATGGATTCCGCTTCTTCTCTTGAAGTTGCCGCAAACGCTGCAAAGTCCTGACCTGCGAAAATCATAAAGAACCCTAGACCACGAGACTGTGCCGGCATTACTGCTGCACCAGGAACAGAGTAGTAACCATATTCATCCAAAATAACGATAAAGGGTGTTCTCGATTTGGTTGGGTTGGCATTAAGAATTTCCCTTAAATTACCCTCAGATTTTTTACCCAAACCAGAGGTCATCATTTGTTTAATACATGCAATAATAATCTTACCCAACATAGACAATTCGTTTTTCGATTTTGCCAATGCTGGAAGCAGCACTACTAATACACGTCTGTGGACTACCACATCCCAGAAATTAATCTCTGATAACTGTGTATTAAAAATGTAACCATACATGTCTGCTAGAGAGCCTAACAGTTTGGTAAATTGCATGAATAGATAACCGTGCTGTTCGTTAATGGTATCTGGTTGGTCAGAGAAGTCTTTGTTCATATCAAAGCCTGGCAATGATACCAAATAACCATTTAATGATTTCAATACCTCTGGTGGTAGGAAATCAGGGTGATTCTCATCTTGAATGTTCTGCGCGTTTTTCCATGCTTTATAGATATTTTCAAGAATCAACGCATCACGAATACTATCCACACTAATAAGGATTTTCTTGAAGTCTCTACGATACACAAGTAAACCAATTACAGATTCCATCAATACAGAAGCACGTTCCTTCCACATATCATCACCACCTTGTGAAGATGACATCAAGGAAACCAATAGTTGAACAGATGCATCTTTGGGAGAATCGGCAAACGGATTCAAGTCATTGGAAATCTTAATAGTGGTTGCTTTGGTTGGGTCTTCATCACCAGTCAAGAATGACATTAAGAGCAAATCATCTTCTGCGCCCAAACTTCGACAAGTTGCAAAAACCTTATAGTACAACTCAAATGTACCTTTACCGTCTGAGTATATGAATCCGGAGCATGTGATTAGTGCTCCATAGCAAAGAGAAAGAAGTGCTTCGGTTTTACCTGCACCAGTAGTACCAAACAACAGCATGTGTTTACGCACGTCCGAGTCATTAAACCAAAACTCTTCATTATCAAATTCAACGTCATTACCAAAGAAGTAAATACCGTCCAACTCTTTACCATCTTTATCATAAGACGCACCGTTTTTCTTTTCTTTTCCGTTTGCTGCAAATTCTTTCGGGCCCTTACCCTTTCTATACACCGTACCTGATGACATAGGGGTTCGGAAAAGAAGAGTTCTTGCCTTACCTTGTTTTACAATGATGATTGAAAATAAAGAACCAATAAACATGACAAAATCCATTGAGAATGGGAACAGTGTCATAAGTACGACTAATACGTACATGGTTCGGACATATATTTTGGGAGAACTTTTAAGACTGTCACCAATTTTTTTCCAGACACTTCGTGTATCTCGGATTTTTTCATCCTTATGGATTTCTTGGTCACGTCTTATCCCCTCAAACCGCTTTATTTCGGACATAAGCCAATCCTAGTTATAAGAAATAAAATACGGTTTCAAAATAAAATATCAAAAACAACGGCTTCCAAATATGAGCGTAAAACAATTAGACAAACACGAACTACAATTAGAATTGGATTTTTTATCCAATGTAAACGAACAAATAGAACAACATAACAATCAAAATATTCTTTCTTCTTTGTTCATTTCAATGGTCAACCATGAACAAGAACGTGGAAGATTGGTAAGAAACTGGTCAAAAGCAGAAGACGAAGAAGCTGTAATTAGAAAACACATTGAGAAAATTGAAAAAGAGATACAACGTGTTTATCAAAGTAGAGAGAAATCGTTTAAAGAAACAAAATATCAAGGGGAAACCTACAAACACTTAACCGCAAGAATAAGCGAACTTAATGACCAAAAGTTATCATTAGAAAACTCACTAAGAAAAATAGAACTTAACATTTCTGCCAAAAAGGAAATACAACAAGAGCCAGATAATCTTATGTTGTGTAATTACTATCTCAGTTCAATTACTCACACATTACAAAAATGTAAAACTGCAACCGGTGAAGATGAAGAACATTATCGCAATCAGTTAAGTAAAACTTTTAATCAAGCAATGCGATGTTTGAAAGACCCAAAAGATAAAACATACTTTTTAATGTGTGTTCAAGAAAAACAAAAAAATATCGGTGTCGAAATTATTGATAAAAACAATGTAGACTTATATAAAAAAACAAAAATGTCCACGTCGCCTATCTAGTGATAGAAAAACATAAAATTAATAACAGATTTACGATTGCAAATAAAATAAAACCAAATAATCACGCATAAGTAACACATTGATATTAATACAAGTTTTTATGTGTTTTTTATAAGTTATCAATTTTATTGATAAAAATATTAGTGTCCACGTTACCTATAGTCAGGTAATAGACATAGGCACGAGGATTCATTCTTTAATCAGTCTACCTATAATCAATGTAATCATTTATAGGTGATGACCTATCTATTTTGTGATATACTCATGTTTTCTTAATCATTTAGGTTTTCTCAATGACTACTTACGTTGTTTATCATGACAATTGCTTAGATGGATTAGCTTCTGCTACATTGGCAAACAAATATCTTTATGGTGAGAAAATCAATATTCCCCTTAGCCATGTTAATGCCAATGCAAAATTGAAATTTATTGAGGACAATGTTATTGATAAAATCAAGGAAAACAAGAATTCCACAATTTATGTTTTGGATTACTCTTTTTCACCAGAAATCTGTAAACATATTTTGTCCAAAAGACCATTGGTAGACATTGTGATTCTTGACCACCATGAGACCTCTTTTGGTGAATGGCCTAATGTGGAACGTGCTGTTGTATCTTATCCAATGGAAAATGTTTGTGTTTATTTTAACAACTATTACTCTGGTGCTTTTTTATCTCTCGTCGCTTTCACAAAATCTATTGAATATCTGAATAACCTTCCAAAAGACAAACATGATGTCAATTTAATTAATGATATTTCAGCAAATCATAACTTTGTGAAATACATTCAAGACAGAGATTTGTGGAAATTCAATTTTGTAGAAACCAAAGCATTCTGTGATGCATGTTTTCATAATGTGAAAACCATTGATAATATGCTGGATTACTTTTGTGAAAATGCAATTCAAACCAAGCTGAACGAAGAAAATCTGATTAAGATTGGAATTACCAATTTGAATATGCTAGACAGACAACTGGATGAAATCCAAAAAACATCTTTGAATGAAATTGTTATCAATGGACGTCTTGGTTATTGTGTCAACGCAAACGGATTCTTTTCATCTGAATTAGGTTCTCGCTTGTGTAGATTAGATGCAGAACACAAATATGCAATTATTTGGCAGGTTCGTGTTGATGGTGTGGTTGCTTGTTCTGTTCGTTCAACACCAGAGTCTGAATTTGGTAGTGATGGAATATCAAAATTGTTTGGTGGCGGTGGTCACAAATGTGCTGCCGGATTTAAATTGCCAGTTAATCGATTGCCTGAGCTTATCAGTGGAAAATTAAACTCAGATATATGAAATTGCTGGTTTTTTGCTATAATCTTTTATTTGTCTTTTGAATGTGATACTTTATCGGTATTGACTGATTGAGATATGGGACGAAAAAAGATTAAAATGGATAACAGTTTCGATATCGATTATAAAGCTGTTGCCCAAGCATATTGCGAATTTCAATATGAATATCAAGAATATGAAGCAAACGAAAAAATAAACGAGTATCTGGTTCATCTGGCAGAATATGGTGATGATTATGTGGAAGAGCTTAATCGTAGATTAAACACAGAATCCGATTTTAAGAGCCAGATGATGTATTCTGTTTTACATTTGAGTGTTTTAATTACTGCCAGTTTAGTAGATGGTGATGATGGTATGTATGATGAGGCATTGAAGATTGTAAAAGAGAAAAGCAAGGAAGATTATAAAGAGACTCGTGATTTCAAGATTTATTTATTGGAGAACTTTTCGATACATGACTTAGAGAAAGAAATTGGTTATCCTTTTAGTAATGAATTGATGGATTCTTATGCAAAAAAATACATTGAGATGTACAATTTTTTTACTAATGGAGAGCAATGATGTTTGAGTTGACACAAGAACAGAAAGACGAAATTATTGTTTCCATTAAAAAGTACATCGGTAGAATTGAGAACAAAGACATTCGTGAACAGCATTTGAAAAAGATGAACTCAAAAGAGTTTCAAGATAAAATGGTTCGAGCATTTACTGAGGTTCGCTTTCTCTCACAAATCCTAGTAGTCAGCATCAAAAAAATGATTGACTACAAAGTCGTGTATAACAAACTGCTCACAGAAGCACATGATGACATCTTTGAAGTAAAAGAACTCAAAATGTATATTATCAATAATTTGCTGGACGAAAAGCTACCTAAACAATACATTGATATTGATTTTAAGGAATTTCAACTGAAAGAGTTTCGTAAGCGTTTGGGTGCATTTAAAAAAGATTACCTGAACATGTTTGAGGAGTAAGTTTGTGAAAACAGTTATCGATGAAGTGATTGAGTCTGGGGACGGATTTTATCAAATCATTATGAAGTACGAAATACCAGACGATTTAAAGTTACTGCCTCCACAATATTTGGACATGTTTAACAATTATGGATATGGAAATGGTTATGTTGTGATTCCACAAGATAAAGTTAAATATGTTAATATTGATAAAATTGGTGTTCATGGTGGAATCACTTATCAAGCCACATTGAAAGAATTTGGTTTAGAACTCGGAACATCTGGTGATGATTTGGTAATTGGTTTTGACACGGCACATTTTAATGACTCTGATTCAAATAGAAACTTTGTGGTCAATGAAACTATGAGAATGTTATTGCAAGTGCAAGAACAAATAAAAAATAAAGTAGAAAGCAAAAGAAAACCTGCAATTTAGCAGGTTTTCTCTTATTCATGATGTGCTTCAATATTTTTCAGTCTTTCAATTCGTCCGTTTAGTGATTCCAGTTGTTCTAAGATATTTTCTTCGCTTTCTCTAATGGACTTCATTCTACTGATTTCCTCTTCATCACCCATTTCGTATTTCAAAGTATCAGTTTTCTCATCATATCTGTCACCATAAAGTTGTTTGTTTAATGCTCTTTCTTTTCGTACAACTTCAAGTTCGTTTAACAACGCAACTTTTTCTTGTTCATACTTTTCCATTTGTGGGCTGAGTTTTTTACCGTTTTCAACAACTGTCCCTTCTGCTAATTTTTTACAGTTATTCAATAATGATAGACTTCGATTATTTGACTCGTCAAAATTAAGTTGTTCTTTGTTTACATAGTCTCTCATCTTGTTGTACAAGACTTCATTTTCGCCTTTGATTTCCGTTTCACATTGGTTCAAAAGGTATTTCAATGATGAGCTATAAATCTCTTGGTTTTTATTTTTATTGATAAAACCAAGTACGTCTTTAATGTATTTGTCCGATTTAGCTTTCGGTGTTTTTTCTGGAATCGGAACAATGTTAAACGCAATTTCTTTATGCTCTTTAATTTCCTTAATGACAACATTGTTTCTGGAAACGCCTTTAATGGTATCTTCTGGGAGGATGGCATAAACAATGAACAGCAAAAGTGTGATACCTATGGCAATTAGTGTATAGGTAAACATTTTTTGTGGTTCTTTTTCGTACTTGTCATATACCTTTTCAAGATTGGTTTTCGCGGTGTTTTTCAGTTTGTCTAACTTTTTAACTTTTTGTTTATCGGTTTCGTTGTTTGTATTCATAAAATCGCTTACAATTCATAGTTAAAAGATACTATAGTTCGATGAAAAGTAAAATATTACAGCAATTATTAGACGGGAAAGAGATTTCCGTAGGTTATGATAAAGAATCTGTTGAACCAACAGATTTTAAGAAAACTGTTGATTTTGATAAAGTTTATGATTCGATTGTAAAAAGTGAAGTTGAAGTGGATTTTAGTCGTAATCATTTATCACTTGTGTTTCACGACTGTCGAGTGTTAAGTTTGAATCAAATCTTTTCTTTATTACAAAGAAAGCCTAAACCGTTTCAAATTATGAAGTATAAGAAGCTCTGGCATGAAAAGATGTTTAAAGAGATTCATAAGATGATTGAAAGTGGTAAAGAGTTACCTGATTTTAAAGATGTTCGTGTTAAAATTTATGTTTATCGTGAATCATCAAAACTAATTGATGCTGATAATATTTATGCCTCCTATAAATACATGATTGATGGGTTACGGCAGAAACATAAAATTGGCGATGGTGAGTATGCTGTGTTGGATGATGATAATCCTGATTTTGTTTCTGTGATTCGTTCAACTCAGGTGTTATCTAAGGAAAACAATATTGCCATTAAGATAGTTCCAGATTTTGATAAAAAAGAACAACCGAAAAACATTATGGAGTTTCTAAATGAAAACGCTGGTTAAAAATAGTTTGAATAACAAAATAATGATGTTTTGTCATCGTAATTGGTTTATTTCTATTTTTTTTATTGCAACATTGTTTGTACCGATTAATTCGTTTTTACACGACAAATTCAATTTGAAATTCATAGAAGTTTATATCCCATATTTCATTATTTTCAACACTTTAATTAGGGAATCGAGAGAACGTGGTGAAAATCATGACAAAATAATGGATTTTACTTCCGGTTTGCTTAATGAGAAAAACGAACAAATTGCCATTAGTTCTTACAAAGAAAATGAATTGTTGTTTAAAAAATACAAGGAAACAGATAAGACAGAACAAATTGAATCAATGTACAAAGAGTTGATGGAAACAATTTTATCTAGTAATTTAGAATCCAAACAAATTAACGATTTATATTATGATTTTGTTCAAGTTGTTTGTGAAAAATCAAAAGCCGAAAAAGAAGATTTTATTAATAAACAAGTTGAAAAACTGTTGTTGGGAGTGAAAAATGGACAATAAACGAAACTGGTTTTGCCCACATCTTGTTTTAGTTTTGATTTCAGCAATTGTTGTGATTCGTTTTTCATATTCTTTGTTCATAAGTAATATACCTTGTGGAAGTCTTTTTCACCCAAAAGAATGTAATAATTGGGACAATTTACTTCATTCAATGAATATGTTCGTCATTTTTGTTATGCTGACCATGTTGTTTTTCAATCTTTATGATAAACAAGCATCTAAGTTTAATGTAATAACCAGAATATTCCTGATTAAGAATGCTAATTTTTTTGAAATTAATTGGTCGTTTAAATTATATGACAAATTGGTTAAACAATATAATTTATCAGAATTGTCTGAACTTGAATCATGGAAAAAAGTTAGAAATTGTTTAATTATTGGTTTAGATAATGGATATTTGCACAAATCAATGGAAAGAGCTGTTTGTAAAATTCTTGATGAATTGGTCATAGAATTAGAAGACCTAAAAGAAAAACGAAGATATAGAAATTGGATTAAAGTAAATCAATTTTTAGAAGAACTTAAAGAATAGAGGCCATTGGCCTCTATTATAATGTTTTGAAAACTTGTAAATCATGATGTGTATGTATTACCTTTTGCATCTTTAAATTGGAGTTTTTCGTTTTCCATAATGCCAATCTCACCATTACTATTTAAACCACAAACTTCACTTTTTTCTGAATCGCGGCTAAGATACTCATTCACACCTTTCATCATTGTACCGATATGATTAGTATTAATCTTATCTTCTCTTTCTCTTGGTCTACCGTTTATGGGGCCAGAGTTTTCACTTGGTTCATAAAGAGCTGTAACAAATGGTTTATTTAGATGGTTTTGAGAATAATCATCCATAGCTTTATTTATGCTACCAGCAACAGCTTCACCAGCTTGGTCTAGACCAATACCAACCCGGTCAGCGACGTGAGACGATTTATTAATAAAATTATTCCACATTCTTCTAGAGTTTTCTGGTTTTTGAGTATATCTGTCTGCTGTAACCATTTTTTGCCGAAGCTCTGGGAATTGTTTACCGGCTACAGACCGTCTAATGAAATCATTAACACCTGGAACATAACCCTTTTCAAAACCAAAGTCTGTGAAGTCTGCTCCTTCCATTTGCATACCGTTTACCAGAGCACTATTAGATAACGGTTTACTAAACACTGCTGGGTTCCGCTGTTTTGCTTGTTCAAATGCGTCAACCGCACGAACGACTGCATCATCCATCATTTCTGATGATACATTATGTATTTTGCTTTTGGCTGCTCTAATATCTTCACTAGAGCCATCAAACATACCATTACCGGTTTTAATGAAGTTACCATCTGCATCACGTGCATATCCGGTTGCACCCATCCATTTACCTTCACCATCTGCCCCTAAATTAGTGTCATAACCATTATCTTCTGATGTGCCAGATTGTATTGCGGTTTGTGCGCTTTGACCATCATTATGATTACCACGAAGTTTAGTGGCTTCATTGTGTTCTGCTTGTTTAATCTTAGCTGCATTGGCTGCAATATCGCCCTGTACCCTGTCCATTGGACGAGAAGCTTGATTAATCAAACCACCAACAATCTGGGTAGAACCACTATTCATACTCTCAGCATAACCACCCAACTGAGGTCCACCACCGCCAATCCAGCTTAGGATTTCATCGGGAACTTTATGCATAATCTTAATCATCTCTTTCAATGCTGCATAAACCATACCAGCATACAGCAATGGTACGATAACCAAAGATAAGACGGCTGACAAGAAACCAATATCACTAGCTTGCGACATGTTGTAAATGAAGATGAACAACGCATTAATGAAGAAGCCAATAATAGTCATACTCATCAGTGCAGCAATATAACCAAACACCATCAGTATTGGTCGTATCACCAAACTAAACGTCAGCATATAACCCTGTCGTTGTTGACCAACAAAGTCTTCACCCGTATGCGGAGACAAGTGCATAACCACCCACAACGATGTCGCAATCATGGCTTGTATCACCATCACTAACCATCCAAACACCATACCCAACCACACAAATACAGGTAGCATAGGTAAAATGAAGTTTAAAGTGATACCACCGGAGAACAATGCGGTCATCAATGTTACAGCAACAATAGAAATGACCAAACCGGTTGTGGTATTTGTTGCTTCACCTGAGGATGTTACTAAGAATGAGAGAATTACAGAAGCAATGCTCATCATCAAGCTACCCAAACGTTTCAACTGCATAATGGGGTGTTCTTGGTCACTAATAGCCATATTCAATCCATTTTGAGTCAAACCGTTCAACATACTGGTTAAACTAAATGTTTTACCAGCTTGTGCAGCCAAGTCTTTCTCACTTGCTTTGGTGTTCACATCTGTTTTGGTAACTTGAAAGCCATCGTTTTTATAGCTCTCAGTCATGTCAAAGTATTTATTCAACTTAGACATCAACTCACTATGAACGTTTTTCAAACGAATATTGTCTTGACGAATGGTTTTAACAGATGTTGCCGATGGTGTATTCAAAGCAATACGGTTAATATTGTCGGTCATGCTACTCATCTGAACGAAGAAAGTACCAGCCATCATCCAGCCATATTCATGAGCATTTTTAACCAGAGTATCGTAACTAACGTCACCGTTGTAAGTCGCTGCTGCTTGTGCTCTAAATTGACGTTGATAGTTACTTGCCAGTTGGTCAATTGCTTTTGCAATACCAGCTTTATCAATTGCAGCTTCATTTTCATCAAGTAATTCAGGATTTTCTTCTCCCTCCAGAGCTGCTTTTTTAAGTCTTCTCTGGTTTTCTTCATGATTTAAATCATGGACTTCCGATTTAACAATCGCATCTGTAATGGCACGAGCATCTGTAACCATTTTTTGTGTTGCTGCGATATGCTCTGTATTCATTGAGCGAGCCCAATCTTTAAATTTGCGATATTCAGAGATTTCATCAGAAGCAAGAGAGGCAACACCAAACATGGTTGCTGCAAAACCACCTATTTTTGCCCATTTACTTTCGCTACGCCACATTGTAGTAGCACCAATAGCAGCAGTAGCCATTTGAGAATGTCTGCGTTCAGAATTGTAAGTATGGTCGCCAGCTCCATCCATTACAGAATCTAGAACCAATTCGCCACACTCATTATCAGCAATACCATTACCGCCAGCAATATTACCAGCACGAAGACGTAATTTCTGGTCAGGATTAGCCTTGGCGACTTCCATCAATGGCTGGCTTGTTTTGTAACTTACGGGGCCTTTTGCTCCAGTACCAGCAGTCAGGTTTATTGGAGTTGTATTGTCACCATAACCAAAAGACCAGCCCATATTTACGCTGTCTCCAAGAGATTCTTGAATAGCTGACATGCACATAGAAGCAACCAAAATATTTCTTGCTAATTCTTTGGTTTCTGGTTGAACTGGACTTACAGCCAAGGAGCTTTTCAATACTTCGCTAGATACAAAAGCATCCCACAATTTATTTGCACCACCAATACCCTGTACAACCAAGTACATAACCATAACATTAACTAGCGCATAACCATTAAAAAATGGTAGAATCATCACTACGCCAAATACGGTACGAATAGGCATCCATGTTGCATTTTGCTTACCAAGAGCTTGACCATGAGAGGCAGTACCAGACATGGATAACAGCAGAGTGTAACCTGCCATAATTCCACCAATGGTTAAGCACAAAGCATTGAAAATCATGAATACATGTTGAAAACCGTCATCTGCCCCACTAAATATGGGTAGACCTGAAAACATGGTTTTCAATAGTGCCATACTTACATCGTTTGGATATCCATTGGCGGTAAGCATGTTGTCTACAAGCCCATCTGCATAGACTGGGGAAGTAAAGGCTAAAAATAGTAATAGAAAAAATAATCTAATTTGTCTCATCATACGCAGCATCGACATACAAATAGATTAATGTTTTTCTCTCTCTTTCATATATAAGGAAAACACAATGAAGATAAGTGGTTCATATCAAGCTGAACAAATTGTTCAACTAAACATAAATGCAAGCAGATTTGCTATTCACAATAACAAAATCTTTGCTTTAAGTAATGATGGAAAACTATCTATTTATGATTCTTTAAGTGGAAAATATGACAAAGAAGTAGTCATTGATTTAAATGAATATGAAGATTACTTCAACACCAATGAAGAATTTTGCATTTATGAAAACAATATTTTCATTTTGTCTAAAAATCTGGATGCTATTCGCATTCTGGAATACAAATTCACAGAAAGTGGAGTCGAATATTCTTATGTCGCATCAATGAAATTCGATAGAATTTATAGTTTTGATGTTATCGATAAAATCTTGGTTGTTTGTGCAAAAGTAAATCAAGAACATCAAGCGCAAGTTTTTGATTTGGAGAAAATTGAACTTATCTATCAAAGATTCGGCCACTATTCTGGTTGTAATTTATCTTTCTCTAAAACAGGAAATATTGAAATTCATCTTTTCAATAGTAAGAATTATGAGAGAATTGGAAATTCTTATCCATATATTGCTCATCTAGAACACACAAGGTTAAATTTTGACAGCAATAAAAAGCTCATTTCTGTAAATGAAAATTATCAATGCGAACATAATTTTATTTTTCGTCATGGAAAAGACAAAGTTAAAAGGACTTATGCACCAGATGGAGTGATTGACAAAATTAAATTTAAATCTGGCAAGTCAAAAATTGGAATTGAGGCGTATGCCGATGTTTGTTTTGATACGGCAACTAGAAAAACTTATTTAATTGCTTATGATTACGATTTTGAAAAACAGAAAACCATTCCTGTTTTGGTAAAAGGAGAATAAGAATGAAAATAACCGGCTCTTTTAACGGAAAGTCCGTTATTTATTCCGACATTGATGCTTATGAGTTTGCAGTACATAATGATATTGTGTTTGCCATTGGCGCTAAGAAAATATCAGTTCACAAAATTGAAAATAATGAATTACAACTAATTGATGAAATTGAATTTGATGATTATCTTGGATTTACGTGTTTTAAAGCGACAAAAGATAAACTCTTTTTTATCAATAAAAACAACAAGAAAATCATTAGTGTTGGATACAAATTGGATGGCGGAAATCTTCTTATTGGAGAACAGGAAGAAGTTATGTCTGCTGATTGGTTCTATTGTTTTGATATTATCGATGATATTTTTGTTTGTTGTTACATGAAAAACAAACAGAATTGCGTTTATGTAAAAAACGAAAAAACTGGTGTTATTTATTCTCGTTCAGGACATTACACATGGTGTAACATCTCATTTGGTTACGAAAATTATCAAATCAATTTATTCAATAAGAACGATGAATTTGTTGAGCTCAATAGAAAACCAATCATTACAATGACTCAATTAAACTTCTTACCATCTGGTAAGATTTCCAGCATGTTTGAAGATTACTATTGTGAACATGATGTTATTTTTGAAAACCAGAACGATTACTTCAAACGTACTTATTCGATATCAAGTTCTAAAGATGTAATTAATATGAAATCAGGAAACAACGAGTTTAATGTGGAAGAATATGGGGAATTTGCATATGATAGTGCTACTGGGAAGTTGTACGCTTTTGTTTGTGATGATGAAAATATTTGGGCAATATTGAGCTAATAAAAAAGACCAGAGAAAATCTGGTCTTTTTATTTAGAACTGAACGCCGAGCTTAACGCCGGTTTGTTGTGTTTCTGATTTGGTATCAGATTTGTGGGTGTTTTCGTATTTGCTGTAATACGGAGCAATACTAACAGCAGTTTTACCAATTTCAGTCTCTACACCCGCACTAACTTCGTACTTGTGTCCCCATTGTGGGTCTTTTTGGTATTCCTTACCAACTTTTTGTTTGTTGTTAAGGTCGCGTTGATAAGACGCTTCGCCAATCAGACTGGTTTTGTCATTCAGTTTGTATTTGGTGTCAACACCAACTTCTGCGTAACCTCGTGAAGTTTGAATACGGCTGATGTCATCACCTTTGGTGCGATTTGTTTCATAACCAAGACCAGCTTTGGGAGTGATGGACAGTTGGCTGTTTACAGGTAATTCGTAACCATACCCACCCTCTACACCATAGCGCAGATTACGAACATTGTTTATATAACCAACGTCTTTGCGGTTAGTTTTACCAACCTGACCACCAAGATAAACACGATGTTGGTCAAGTTTCAAGGTATCTTGAACTTCCACACCGGTTTCGTATTGTTTGGCAATCTCACCGGCATATTTGGTTCGAGTATAACCAGAATATGGAGTTACGCGAACATCATTTACGATTTGGTTTTTGGGCTGAACAACAGGTTGCTCAATTACAACAGGTTCAGGAGCTGGCATTGGTTCAGGCATAGGCTCAATGATAATCTCACGAGTTTCGCGAATTTCTGGCATTACTCGAACATTACCATCCATTTCCATTTCGCGGTCCATCTTTTCATGAGCAACAGCAGCTTTTGACTTGTGATGTTTTTTCACAGTTTTATGTTTCGCTTTTACGCTTTTTGTCGCAACGGGTTTGTGCTTATGCTTGTGTGTAGTAGCTGCAACAGCAGGAGTAGCAAAAGAGACAGCCAAAAGAGCAGCCAAGATTGTTTTAGTCATAGTTTCATTCCTAGTTGTTTAAAAATGATACTTTAATATAAGATGAAAACAAGTTCAACTATTATTTTTAGTCAATTGCATCAGTGTTTTCATATGTGCAACATCATCATTGGGTTTTCTTGATAAATTTTCAATATAAAAACTCTCTTTGTTTCTCTGATAATCACCAACCAAAATTAAATATCTGGAATTCACAAACATGATATGAATTTCATACAGATAATTAATCATAATTGTCACCAGTAAACTTAATTTTAAGTTTGCGAGAAAAACATAATCTTGATATAATATGCAAAATTATGCGTTATAAAATCAAGATTATCTTGATTTTATTGATAGAATTATTTTTCTTCGGACAAAACATGCAAAATTCTACGTTTACTATTATTAAAGCGAAACCGAGAGACACACGTTTTGATTATTTTAATTTTATTCGTTTATCTGTTCATCTTATTGAGTCACGCAAGAAAATGAAGATGACACAAAAGGAAGTGGCAGAAAAAATCGGATGTTCTTTGAGAACTGTACAAAACATTGAAAATGATTGTACTCACGCAAGTGCTAAATATCTGTTTGCTTACTTATATTTAGTTAGTCCGTTTTTTATTTTCAATTTAAATGAGGAAATTAAATGAAAGCAAAATTATATGATGTTGAGATTGGTGAAATTATTTTGGTAAATGGTGTACCACATTTTATTTTCTCTCAGGAATACTTTGATTCTCATTTAAATATCAATCCGATATTGTTTCCGAAAGAGAAATATTGCTTGTTTGCTGGTAAGCCCATTTCATTTCGTAATTTGAGTGAAACATTTTATGGATTACCTGGTTTTATTGCCGATTGTTTACCAGATAAGTTTGGTAATGATTTGGTTGTTGAGTGGTTGAAGTTGCAAAATCGTGCTCCATCATCACTAAATATTATTGAACGTCTAAGCTATGTTGGTAATCGGGCGATTGGCGCAATTGAGTTTGAACCAAGTCAAGAAGAAAGGGATATTGGAAACATTGATATTACATCTATTTTTGATATTGTCGAGTTGGTTTTATCTAAAAAAACATCGTTAAACGAACAAATGGAAGAAAACAAAATCAGTAGGCATAATGTTGAACAGATTATTTCAATTGGCACATCTGCTGGTGGCGCAAGAGCAAAAGCTATTATTGCCATTGATAATAACAATAAAGTGATTTCTGGTACAAACAACACTAATCCAGAGTTTACAAATTATTTAATTAAGTTTGATTCTGCCTTAAATTCAGATAAAGAAGAGAAAGACGGAAGTGGTCACACAAATGTTGAATTTGCCTACTACAACATGTCAAAAGATTGTGGCATCAATATGTCTGAGTGCCATTTATTGAAACAAGACAAAATGTATCATTTTTTAACCAAACGTTTCGACAGATATGTTGAAGATGGACAAGTTAAGAAACTCCATATGATTACTTTGTGTGGAATTCTGCATAAAGACTTTAATGTTCCACGCTGTGTTGATTATAAAGATGTGTTTGATGTTATTGATAAAATTGTTCCACCCGAATATGTAAAGCAAGACAAAGAAGATATGTTTAAGAGATTGGTTTTCAATATTTTTGCCAGAAACCAAGACGACCACACTAAAAATACAGCGTTTACATTGGATGCACGTGGAACTTGGAGATTATCTCCGTTTTATGATGTTACGTTTGCTTTTAATCCTAATGGACAATGGACATCAAAGCATCAGATGAGTGTTTTGTCTTACTCCGATAATAAAGAGATTACCAATAATGTTTTGTTGGAACTCGGAAAACAAGTCGGTTTAGATAAACAATTTTGCTTGTCGCAAATTAAATTGACAGAGAATGTTTTAAAAAATGCAAGAAAATATTTTTTAGATGCACATGTTGGTCAAGACAGGATTGACAAAATGATGAAGTATTTGAGAGTTAATTTTAATAAGAACACTTTAAAACCATGATTTATCAGCACTTCATATAATAATGATATGAAGTGCTTTTCTTATGTATAAAGATTTTTTGATTGAAAGACGTACTAGAACTGAGAAAACAATCAATGATTATAAAAAATGGATTGACAAATTAACCGGACAGGCTCGCAGATGGTTTTTAGCGAACGAACCAGATGTTCATGTTTATGAGTTATCCAACAGTCAATTGGTTTATTGGTTGTTGAACTATCGTTCACAAATCAGTAAGGCAACCTATCGTTTGTACAAGTCTGCCATTGTTTACAAATTGGAGACTGATGGCGATGAGGAATTGTGTGCTTATTTGTTGATTCATGGTAGTGATGCCAGTTATGGTAAAGACCAGTCTGTTTCAAAGAAATCCAAGTCTATTAAAGAGAAAGATTGGGTTAAATTGATTGAGTTCTTGGAAAACAGTGATTACAAATGGGATAAGTATTTGTATGATTGGATGAGTGCTGGTGTTTTATGCGGATTGAGACCTATGGAGTGGACACAATCTGAAATTATTGATTACAACGGACAGCCTGCTTTGAAAGTAAAGAACGCCAAGAATACTAATGGTCGTGCAAATGGTGAATACCGTACTTTGTTGTTAAGTAATATGTCAAAAGATGAGTATGAAATTGTAGAACGTAATTTAAAGAACATTAAGATGTTCTATGATTCTGGTGCTTATGATGATTTCTATAAAGAGTGTAGTGAACGATTGCGCCAATTAAATAAACGGCTATTTGGTAATCGTAAAAAACACATTACTCTTTATACCGCTCGACATCAGTTTTCAGCAAATGCTAAGTTTTCGGGTAAATCGCGTTCTGAGGTGGCTGCTTTAATGGGTCATGGTGTAGACAGAACCGCCTCTATCCATTATGGTAAGAAGCGGTTTGGCAGAAGTAAGGTAAATATTGAACCTGTTCAAGAACAAGTTGAAAGTGTAAGACAAACAGATAACTCGTTTTATTTAAATCGGTTGAGAGATATTCTTGCTAAGAAAGAAGCTGAAAAGCTTGCCAAACAAAATCAACAGAAACTCAAGAATGACAATTGATTCCATCCATCTTTCCGTTTTTCATTAGTATAATGCATACTTTTCCGTCTGAACTTTTAAGTTCAACGCCGTCTTTATTGTCTTGCATCTCGATTGGCTCTTTTAGAGCCATTCCTTTTGCAATTTGTTCTACTGGAATAACGTTTTGGTCATATTGTGAATTATTGACAATATCTATCTCTTTAGCAAAGGCTGTAGATGTTAGGATTATCGATAAAATCAAAATGGCTTTTTTCATAGAACTATTTCCTTGCAAATATATTGTCTCATATTTTTTTAGGAATTACAGATTTTGTTTTCGCATGCTTAATTTTCTACGAAATAATAGTCAATAAAATAGGGACTACTTAGAGTCCCTATTGTTTTTATCTACTACCACCGAATCTAGTATCGTCAAATCCGTATTTTCCAGAGCCTTTATCATCAATGCTTGTGATGGGGGCTTTACTGGTTGATACTTGCTGAACATATTGTGACAATCTACTCATTTGTTCATCGAAGGATTGTGCATTAGCTGCTTCAACTAGAGCAGTTCGTGCTGCTTCGGAATCCCTTGCGAACACACCTTTATTACCCCAGTTTTCAAACGCGCCAAGTTGTCTTGAATCACTGTAACCGCGAGCAACCAGAGTTTGTGCAATATGTTTACCCTCTTCTCCAGTCAGACCAGCATGAGTTACCATTTGTTCTGCGTCAGAGTAGTTTTTGTTGTATCGTTGCAAATCATTGGTGTTTCTGATTGGTGTACTAATTCCACCTGGGGTGTAGTTGGGGTTTACCGTTTCCAATACAGGAGATTTTATGTCAAAATCCTTATTGTTAGGGTCTTTTGCCATTTCACGACCTTGGTCAGAAGTGTGTACACCAATGAACTGACCAGCAGTGCTTCCCAAGTTTTGCAGTTTACCACCAGTTTCGGAAGTACCAATTGTAGCGTATTCACCCAATTCAGCACCAGCGCCACCAATCCATTTCATACCTTTGTCAGCGATTACAGTAATCACACCAAACAATTTGGTAATCAAGCCCATCATAAAGATGGTGTAGATTGCATAGATTGCAATAATACCGAACATCTGTGCTTCATCAATATAACTGGCACTACGATAATCAATTGCAAGGTTCATGCCGGTTGCAAATATATAGTTGAAGAAAATACCAGTTACTTGAACCAACACATGCGAAGCCAGTAAACCAAGGATAATCAGCATCGGTCTAAATGCAAGGCTCATCAATAAGCTGTAACCTGCTGCACCTTTACCTGTATATTTATCGCCGTGTGGATACAAGTGCATTGCACCCCATAGTGGAGCAATAAAGATTGCTTCAACAACAGATACTAGCCAACCAGCACATGCACCAACCCAGATTAAGAAGGGTAGAGATGGTAAGTAGTAAGCCAACATGAAGCCCATAATGATGATTGCACCAGTAAAGTATGCCATCATGTTACCCGCTTGTGTGGATGGGTCACGAATATCAAAAGCTTTTGTTTGTTTACCTGCTTTTTTAGCTTCTTCGTGTTTTGCTTTACTGTCCTGATAAGCCATGTTTGCTTTGGTTTCACGATAGCTCATCCATTGACCATAAGCTTTCATAGAAGCAATCATGTTGTGACCGGTTTCAACCATAATCAGCAATGGATGACGTGTGCTGTCAAACATGTTTTGCAAATCTAATCCGGTAGCCAATGCCGCAACAGAGTTAGCAGCATCAGTATTAGGCATCAATTTTTGTAATACAGCAATATTGCTGGATTCGCTTGCAACCTCAGTATAAGAACCATAGTAATTCAAACGGTCTCTTGCAGCTTGTAAAGAGTTGCTGCTTGTGGGTGTAGTATAACCGCTTTGATTGGTTTTGTTGCCATACATATTCGCATATTCTTCAGGATAAAGACTGGATTCCTGTGCTCTTGGAATAATGTTGGTCAATTCGTGAATTTTTCCTACATTGCGAGTCATAGCCATGTAGAACATACCGGCAGTGAACCAACCGTCTGTTTTAGCATTCATTTCAGCAATTTTGATGTAGTTCACATATTCTTCACGGTTTTGTTTCATTTGTGACAGATTGCTTACACTACCTGCGTTTTTACCAAACCTTTGTACGTATTGCTGCATCTCTTTATTGCTTGACTCGTTATAAGTTCGGGTCAGTTCTTTAATCAACTCAGTTTCAAACTCACGAACTAGAGCATCAATTTTTTCAGCATAGTATCTGCGAATCGCAGTTGCTTGGTTTTCCATTTGCCCAGAATTCTGAGCTGTCATTTTTCCATTTTGAACAGCTTTAAAGCGAATTTCTTTATTTACTGTATCAACATACTCTTTTGCCATTGCACGGATTTTCTTATCATACTTGCCATACAATGATTTATAAACATCCAACACGACTTCACGGTCTGTTTTACCATTGATTTTGGTTTCAGTAAGGCCACGTCTGGTGTTAACGTCTTGAATGTATTTGTTGAACTTGCCTTTTTCGCCACTCTTAGTTTGACGGTCAAAGTAATCGTTGGTGCGGTCTTTAACACGTTGCATATCCAAAGCATTAATAGTTTGTGCAAAATTGATATGACCACAAGCTGGACGGAAAACTTGATTGCTGGCATCTTGTGAAGCTGTTTTGCTGCCTTTAATCTCAGGAGCAGACAGACCGTAATACCACATTTGAACATCTTTACCATTAAAGTCTTTTAATGGTCCAAATACACCAGCCACAACTTTATCAAGGTCTTGTTTAACACCTTCTTCACGTGCTTTTGAGTAGCTTTCAAGTTTGGCTTGAACGAGCTTATCGCCTTCTTGTTGTTCTTTTGCATAGAAAGCTTTTTCTTTTTCTTTACTCTCTTTACCAACTTCTTCTGCACTACCACTAACTTTATATCCAGTCATTAAACCACCATCAAGATTATCTGGTACAGCAGTAAAACCGGCATTGGTTTTCAGTGTGGCAATGTTTTCCCCAGCTTTTACGTTTACTTGACCATTATCTTTATTGCGCTCTTTCTGGAATTCAGCAGAACGACGAGCGATATTGCTGTCAATTTCATGTGAAGCCAAACCATAAATACAGGCATAACCGTCAAATGTTTTAAACAACAGTTCCCCTACTTGTGGAGATGGCATTTTCATGGCATACAGGTCATTAATGTTTCCGCTAACCTTTTTGGTATCAAACCAACCATCACCTGTAATACCAAAGTACATTTTGTAAGTTGAGTCTGCAATACCGATACCCTGAATAATCACCCACATTACAACAACCTGTAAGGCACAATATCCAGAGAAGATTGGCATAATCATAGCAATGGAAACACCAGTACGAACAAAGAAGAATGAGGAAGCCATGTCTTTACCAAAGAAGACACCTTCATTACTTGTGTTCATCAAACCAGTTGTAATTGCGTAACCACCAAGAAGAGCACCCATCACCATACAAGCTTGGTTAAAACCATAAAGAACTTGCTGGAATGGGTCAAGACCAGTAACCAACCACATATTATTGGTGTTCTGACTCAACGTTTTGTAGTATTCGCCAGTTGTTGCCTTACTTACTAAATCACCAAACAATTGATTCAGAATCGATAAACTGATGTCTGTATCATTTGGTTGGAAAATAGATGGTAAAGCTGCATGTGCATTGGTTACACTAAAAAATACGATTAGAACGGCAAGAAGTGCCATCATCGCGTATTTATTAATGCTTATTTTTGTCATACAATTTCTCAATTCTATATAAAAAGTATACCCTTTCATCTAAAACAATTAAGCAAACCAATCCGTTATAAGAAATGCTATGCGGTTTTATTAATAAAACTACCTTTCCAATCGGATAAATCTTTTAACAACTTAACGTTTCTTAATTTTCATCAGTATTACAATACAAACATTGATAAATGCATTATTGGATAAGTAAAATGTGTAATACAGTTATGATTATTAATGGTAAAACTGTTGACCTAATGAATTTGACTCCTGCTAACATGGAGTTTTCCCGTATGTTCAGTGGTTTGTGTGGTGTAGTTCGTTTTAACGGATATTCTTTTGGTTGGACAGTAGCAAAACACTCACTTTTGTTGTCTTACATTACAGAAACTCTGGCATACAGTTATTTTGGCGATAAAGAGAAAGCTAAACGTTTGGCGAAAGATGCATTGCTTCACGATTTATCAGAATCGTTGACTGGCGATATTATTCGTCCGTTTAAACAGTTGGTCAGTGAAATTCGTGAAATGGAAGGACATATTGATTCACAAATCCGAGCATTTTATGGGCTAGATAGCAAAATGCCAGACTTTGTTGATTTACTAGATAAACAACTTGCCGTTATTGAGGCATATCATTTGACTCGTGTTTATGGACAAAGTTTATTGGATGAAGGCGATGCGTTTCATGTGGAGAGCTTTAATAAACTGATGCTAAATACTGAAGTGTTGGATAAATTTGAATACTTTGTTGGTGATAAAAGAATTACTTATGAAAAACCGACATTAGACAAACCATTGTCAGAACAATTGATTCGCACTTTCTTAGGCGCATCAAAATGCACATTTGATGAAATTATGAACATGAGTAAGACAGAAATCATCAACGTAGGAACAATGAGATTATTGGAATTGAGTTGATTTATTTTAAAGAAGACTTTGGTCTTCTTTTTTATTTCTTAAAAAGACCGTCTTTTGATGAAATTAATCCAAAATTTGCCTAATAATGTAAAAAGTGCTGTTAATAAAA
>RBWB01581038.1_pt1 | contig 60580 bp, 49 predicted proteins | sample 2014201 | NCBI WGS metagenome assembly RBWB01 (sample SAMN10133834, study PRJNA383868) | Human oral metagenome, whole genome shotgun sequencing project. | isolation source: supragingival plaque isolated from 88 juvenile twins | host: Homo sapiens | place: Australia
ACCCTCTACGAGGTCGGCTTCAACCACTTCTTCCGCGGCAAGGACCACCCCGGCGGCGGCGACCACGTCTTCTTCCAGGGCCACGCCTCGCCGGGCAACTACGCCCGCGCCTTCCTCGAGGGCCGCCTGAGCGAGGAGGACCTGGACGGCTTCCGCCAGGAGTACTCCCACCCCGCCGCCACCGGCGGGCGCGGCCTGCCCTCCTACCCGCACCCGCGCCGCATGGAGGACTTCTGGGAGTACCCCACCGTCTCCATGGGCCTGGGGCCGTCGGAGGCCATCTACCAGGCCTGGTTCGACAGGTACCTCGCCGGCGCCGGCATCAAGGACACCTCCGCCCAGCGCACCTGGGCGTTCCTGGGCGACGGCGAGATGGACGAGCCCGAGTCGCGCGGCATGCTCCAGCTGGCCGCCAACCAGCAGCTGGACAACCTCACCTTCGTCATCAACTGCAACCTGCAGCGCCTCGACGGCCCCGTGCGAGGCAACGGCAAGATCATTCAGGAGCTCGAGGCCTTCTTCAAGGGCGCGGGCTGGAACGTCATCAAGGTGATCTGGGGCCGCGGCTGGGACCAGCTGCTGGCCGCCGACAAGGACCACGCCCTCGAGCACCTCATGATGGAGACCCTCGACGGCGACTACCAGACCTTCAAGGCCAATGACGGCGCCTACGTGCGCAAGCACTTCTTCGGCCGGGACCCGCGCACGGCCGAGCTGGTCAAGGACTGGACCGACGACGAGATTTGGGCCCTTCAACGCGGCGGCAACGACTACCGCAAGATGTACGCCGCCTACAAGGCCGCCACCGAGCACAAGGGGCAGCCCACGGTCATCCTTGCCCACACCGTCAAGGGCTACCTCCTGGGTTCCCACTTCGCCGGGCGCAATGCCACCCACCAGATGAAGAAGCTCAAGGTTGACGACCTCAAGGGTCTGCGGGACCGTCTGCACATCCCGATTACGGACGAGGCGCTCGAGGCCGACCCCTACATGCCCCCCTACTACCGGCCCGACCCCGATGACCCGGCGCTGCTCTACATGCTCGAGCGTCGCCAGCAGCTCGGCGGTTTTCTGCCCGAGCGCCGTGACGTCGGCTCCCGTCTCGAGCTGCCCGGAGACAAGACCTACAGCATTCTCAAGGGCGGTTCGGGCAAGCAGGAGGTCGCCTCGACAATGGCCTTCGTGCGTCTGCTCAAGGAACTCATCAAGGATAAGAACATCGGACGACGCATCGTGCCGATCGTCCCCGACGAGTCGCGCACCTTCGGCCTGGAATCCCTCTTCCCCACCAAGAAGATCTTCAACACCCAGGGGCAGAGTTACACGCCGGTGGACGCCGACATGATGCTGTCCTACCGTGAATCCGAATCCGGACAGATCATGCACACCGGCATCAACGAGGCCGGAAGCGCCTCGCTATTCCAGGTCGCGGGCACGAGCTATGCCACCCACGGCCAGCCGATGATCCCCGTCTACATCTTCTACTCCATGTTCGGCTTCCAGCGCACCGGCGACCAGCTGTGGGCCGCAGGGGACCAGCTGACCCGCGGCTTCGTCATCGGCGCGACGGCGGGACGCACGACCCTGACCGGTGAGGGCACCCAGCACATGGACGGCCACTCCCCGCTCCTGGCCTGGACGAACGATGCGTTCGTCTCCTACGATCCGGCCTACGCCTACGAGATCCGGCACATCGTGCGCGACGCTCTGGAACGCTGGTACGGCCCGGAGACGAACCGCAATCGCGACGTCATGTACTACCTGACGGTTTACAACGAGCCGATGGTCCAGCCCGCCGAGCCAGCCGGGGTCGACGTCGAGGGCATCATCAAGGGTATCCACAAGATCGCCGACGCTCCCGAGGGCGATGGACCCGAGGTCCAGCTGCTCGCCTCCGGCGTGGCCGTGCCGTGGGTCCTCGAGGCCCGCCGCCTCCTGGTCGAGGACTGGAACGTGCGCGCCTCGGTGTGGTCGGTGACCTCCTGGGGCGAGCTGCGCCGCGAGGCGCTCGCAGTGGAGCGGGAGAATCTCCTGTCGGGTGCTCAGCGCGTGCCCTACCTGGTCGACAAGCTCACCGGAGCGCAGGGGCCCTTCATCGCCACCAGCGACTTCGACCACGCTCTGCCCGACCTCATCCGCCCCTGGGTTCCCGGCCGCTATGACGTCCTGGGGGCCGACGGCTACGGATTCTCCGACACGCGGGCCGCTGCCCGTCGTCACTACCTCATCGATGCCGAATCAGTCGTCGTCAAGGCGCTTCGAGCCCTCGCCGACGAGGGTCGGTTCGACCGCAGCGCGGTACGGCGAGCCGTGGAGCGCTACGACCTGGGCAACGTGAACGCGGGACGCTCGGGCGCCCAGGGCGGCGACTCCTGAACCGCAGAACATCTCCGTACGACTCGTGCGGGCGGGCAGGGGCTCTGGGCCCTGTCCCGCCGGCCACGGGCAGGGGCCGCATCGCACCCGCGCAATACGAGCGTGCGGCTGCGCGGCACCCCCCGTCCGAGGCCGTCGCCCCGCCAGATGCGACGCGCGACGGCCTCCACCGCTCCGCGGCTACCGATCCTGCTCCGGTGGCGTCCCGTCCACCGGCACCGACGGATCGGAGCCGGAGTAGTGGCTCGTGTCCCGGTAGCGGGGCCGTAAAAGGTTCTCCACACTGAGCAGCTCGTCGAGGACGTCCTCGTCCAGCAACCCCATCTCCAGAACCACCTCCCGCACGCTACGGCCCGAGCATGCGCACTCGCGTCCCACCAGGTCGCCGTTGTGGTGGCCGATGACCTCATTGAGGTAGGTGACGATGCCGATGGAACCCAGCACGTTATCACGGCACACCGCTTCGTTCGCCTCGATACCGATGATGCACAGCTCGCGCAGCGTACGCATCGCATTGCGCAGAAGACTGATCGACTCGAAGCTCGTCTGACCGATGACCGGCTCCATGACATTGAGCTGGAGCTGCCCCGCCTCGGCGGCGAAGGTCAGCGCGACGTCGTTGCCGATGACCTTGAAGCACACCTGGTTGACGACCTCGGGAATCACGGGGTTGACCTTCGCCGGCATGATCGAGGAGCCGGCCGCCCTCTCCGGCAGGCGGATCTCTCCCAGGCCCGCCCGCGGGCCGGATGACAGCAGACGCAGGTCGTTGCAGATCTTGGAGAGCTTGACCGCCAGGCGCTTGATCGCGGCGTGCATGGAGACGTAGGCGCCGGTGTCACTCGTGGCCTCGAGGAGATTCGCGGCCCCCTTGATATCCAGGCCCGTGATCTCGCGCAGGTGACGCACCGCCGCCTCCTGGTACCCCGGAGGGGTATTGAGCCCCGTACCGATGGCCGTGGCACCCAGGTTGACCTCCAGAAGCAGGTCGGAGTTGTGGATGAGACGCTCGACCTCCTCATCCAGGAGCACGGCGAAGGCCTTGAACTCCTGCCCCAGGCTCATCGGCACCGCATCCTGCAGCTGGGTGCGCCCCATTTTGAGCACGTCAGCGAACTGCCGTGACTTGCCCAGAATGGCGTCGATGAGTTCGCACAGCTCCGCCTCCAGGGCCTGCACCGCCGCGTACAGGCCCAGCCGGAAGCCCGTGGGGTAGGCGTCGTTGGTCGACTGGGACTTGTTGACGTGGTCGTTGGGGTGGACGATGTCGTAACGGCCCTTGGCATAGCCCAGGTGCTCCAGGGCGAGGTTTGCGACAACCTCGTTGGTGTTCATGTTGAGACTCGTTCCCGCGCCGCCTTGGAAGACGTCGATGGGGAACTGGTCGAGGCACCGGTCGGCTTCCAGGATCTGATCGCATGCCCACACGATGGCCTCCGCCACTTCGGAGGTGAGGGTGCCCAGTTCCCGGTTGGCCAGGGCTGAGGCCTTCTTGACCTGAACCATGCCGCGCACAAAGGCCGGCTCCTCGCCGACGGTCGATCCGGAGATGCGGTAATTCTCCGTGGCCCGCAGCGTGTGGACGCCCCAGTAGGCCTCCAGGGGGACCTGACGCGCTCCGAGAAGGTCCTCCTCGGTGCGGGTGGCTCGTGTCATCGTTGCTCCTGCTTCTGCGAATGTACCGCGCGTCGTCTCAACCGGACCCGGCGGACCGGGCGGGCACGCCGCCCCGCATCCATGCCGTGGCCACACTACCCGCCCCCAGAAGGCGAGGAGGCACCGATAAGATGCCGTGACGCCTTAGGCCGCGGCGCGCGCCCCGGCGCTCGGGCAGCAGTATCCTGCCCGGGGGTAGGGAAGCCCGCTTCCGCAAAGAGTGCTCTGTACCATCCACAGTATGGATGAGCTCAGCACCCCTGCAGTGGCTTCCCTGAGGCAGGCACAGAACATCATTATCGAACACTCCCTCGATCGCATCAGCGCCGCGCACCCGTGGTACCGCACGCTACCCGAGGCGCCCAGACGCCAGATCGAGTCCGTCGCACGCCTGGGCGTGACGATGTTCGTGGACTCCGTGGAGACGCCCGACGCTGCCGTCATGCCGTCGCGCATCTTCAACGTGGCGCCCGCCGCGCTGACCGGCACCATCACGCTCGAGCAGACCCTGGCGCTGGTGCGCACCGTCCTGGACGTCGTCGTCGACGAAGCGCCCCAGGTGGTCCCCGCGCAGGACCACAATGCGGTCCGTATTCTGGTGCTGACATTCGGACGCGACGTCGGCTTCGCCGCCGCCGAGGTGTATGCGCACGCCGCCGAGGCCCGCGGAGCCTGGGACGCGCGCCTGGAATCCGTCGCCGTGGACGCGATGCTTCACGACTCCCCCTCGGACGCCGCTAGCAGGGCCGGCACCGCCGGCTGGCGCGGCACCGGCCCCGTGGTCGCCATCGCGGCCCGTACGGGACTGGACGCCATGGCGACCTCTCACCTGCGCCACACTTGCCGTCAGATCACCACCGACAGCCTGGTCTCGGTGCGCGGGGACTCCGTCATCGTGGTCCTGGGAGGGCCGCCCACACCGCCGAGCGTGCGTCCTCTGAAGAGCAGGAGGGCCGATCCTGATCAGGCCATCGACAAGGTGGCGCTCGAAGTGGCGGGAAAACTCGATGCCGCCGCCGTCATCGGCCCCGTCGTCGCCGGTATCAGCCAGGCCGGCCGCTCCCTGCGATCGGCGCTGGCGGGCCTGCGGGCGCTCCCCGGGTGGGCCGAGGCGCCCAACCCCGTCCACGCCGACGATCTGCTGCCCGAACGGCTCCTGGCCGGCGACGAACTGGCCGCCGAACAGATCACCGCCCTGGTCGGTCGACCTCTGCACGTCATGGGTTCGCCCTTCGAGGAAACAGTGGCGACCTACCTGGCGCTGGGCGGGAGTCTGGAGGCCACCGCCCGCACCCTGTTCGTGCACGCCAACACCGTCCGCTATCGGCTGGGACGCGTCAGCGAACAGGTCGGCTGGGACGCCACCGACCCGCGCGATGGACTCATGCTCCACATGGCCGTCATTATCAGCCGCCTGGACGCGGACTCGGACGGCTGAGGACGCCGCCGTGTCGACCGGGTCGCAACCGTCCGTCGGATCCCGCCGGTCAGCGGGCCCCGACGGTGGGCGACAATGGTGCCCGCAGCGGCGCCGTGCCGTTCGGACCGAGCCGAAGGAGGCCCTCATGGCTGACATGCCCATCGACATCCTCACCGTCGTCACCGAGATCACCGCCGAGGAGGCCGGAGTGGAGGCCGCGCTCGTCGACCGGGAGTCGCGCTTCGTCGACGACCTCGACATCGACTCCCTCGGCCTGCTCACCATCGCCACTCAGGTCGAGGAGCGTCTGGGAGTGACCCTGGACGACTCCCTGATCACCACCCTGCCGACGGTGGGCGCGCTGGTCGACCTCGTGGCCGAGCAGAAGGCGTGAGGTGACTCCTACGGCCCTCCCGAGAGGTCCCGAGACCGGCGGCCGGCCCGACCACGCAGTCGTCGTGACCGGGCTGGGCACCACCAACCCCCTGGGCGGTGACGTCGCCTCCACATGGGCAGCCCTGCGCGCATCACAGTGCGCGGTCCGCAGGTTCGACGCATCGCCGACGCTGGACCCGCAACTGCCGGTCAGGCTCGCGGCTCCGCTGAGCGTCGAACCGACGCCTCTGCTGACGCCTCGGGAGCGCCGACGCCTGGACCGTGCCAGCCAATGCGCCCTGCTGGCCTCCCGCGAGGCATGGGAGCGGGCCGGCAGCCCCGAAGTCGACAGTGAGCGGCTGGCCGTATCGCTCTCACCCGGAATGGGGCCGGTCCGCTCCGTCATGGAGGCCTGGGACACCGCGCGCGAACATGGGCCGCGTCGGGTTCCGCCCACGGCGATACCCGCCCTCATGCCCAACGCGCCCGCCGCTGCCATCGGCATCGAGCTCGGAGCTCGAGGCGGCGTCCACTCCCCCGTGGCGGCCTGCGCCTCGGGGGCCGAGGCCATCGCCTACGGCGCGGATCTCATCGCGCTGGGACGCGCCGACATCGTCGTAGCCGGCGGAACCGACGCGGCGCTGCATCCCATGGCCGTGGCGGCCTTCGCCTCCATGCGAGCGCTCTCGAGGCGCAACGACGACCCGTCCACCGCCAGTCGCCCCTTCGCTCCCGACCGCGACGGCTTCGTGCTCGGGGAGGGCGCGGGCGTGCTCGTCCTCGAGTCCGCGGCCCACGCGAAGGCCCGGGGAGCCCGAGTTCTCGCTGTCCTGGCCGGCGCCGCGGTCACGGCGGACGCCTTCGACGTCGCCCGGCCCGAACCGGGAGGGGCTCAGCAGGAGCGCGCGCTGCACCTGGCCCTGGAGCGCTCGGGCATTCCCTCCGGGCGCGTCGGGCACGTCAACGCGCACGCGACGTCCACCCCTGTCGGGGACCGAGTCGAGGCCGAGGTCCTGGCGCGTACGATGCCGGGCGCAGCGGTCTCGGCCACCAAGTCGCTCACCGGCCACCTTCTGGGGGGAGCGGGCGGCCTGGAAGCGGTTCTGACGGTCATGGCTCTGAACGAGGAGTGGCTGCCCCCGACGCTCCTGCCCGGCGGAATCGACCCCGAGATCAGCCGGCTCGGTCTCGATATCGTGGGGCCGTACGGGCGCCGGGCCCCCGGACTCACGACGGCGGTGAGCACATCCTTCGGCTTCGGCGGTCACAACGTCGTCCTGGTCCTCTCCCGCTGAGATGCGAGTGGGGCCCGCCCCCGCTGCACCCCGCAGAGCCATGAGCGTCGTGCGCTTCACCCCACCCGGTGAAGCCAGCGGACCGGCGCGCCGGCGCCGGCGTAGCGGAACGGCTCGAGCTCATCGTCCCAGGCCTGCCCCAGCGCCAGGTCGAGCTGACGGCGCATGGCCGCCGGCTCCTCAGCGTGAAGCAGGGCAGCACGGATGCGGTCCTCGGGGACGACGACGTTGCCGTGCACGTCCGTCTGGGCGTGGAAGATCCCCAGATCGGGGGTGTGCGACCAACGGCCGCCGTCGTTACCGGGCGAGGCCTCCTCGGTGACCTCGTAACGCAGGTTCGCCCAGCCGCGCAGGGCACTGGTGAGTCGCGCGCCGGTCCCGACCTGGCCGACCCAGCTCGTCTCGGCGCGCATCATCCCGGGAGCAGCAGGCTGCTCTGTCCAGTCGAGGTGGATACGGGAGCCGAGAACCTCGGCACCCGCCCACTCGATGTGCGGGCACAGCGCACGGGGCGCGGAGTGCACGAAAAGTACACCGCGGGTGTAGGCACCGTTCACCATGGATCGCCTCCTGGTCGTTTCGAGATTCGCCTTCCCCAACGGTCTCGACTCGTACCGGGCGTTCAATGTGAAGCACGCGGCGTGCGCCACTATCGTGCCAGACAGCGGCGGCCAGGTCCAGGCGGGTTCGAAGCTCCCGCAGAGCGCGGAGCACAGGCGTCGTCCAGAGCCGCGGGATCTACGCACCCGCGGGCCGGCCCGCAGGAGCGCAGATCCCGCGGCGGCCCGGTCCTCGCAAAGGTGCCTCAGTTCCCGCCGTCCTCGTGCGCAGTGGTGTTCTCCCGCCGATCGGCGTCGGCGGACTCACTCTCGCCCTCGTCGACCGGTTCGTCGGCCGTCGCGGCAACGCGGCGTGCGGCGGCCCTGCCATCACCGCCGTCGGTGTCGGCATTCTCACGTGCGACGGCGCCCTGGACGGTGGAGTCCTCGGCCGACCCGCCCTCATCGGCGACCGCCGCGCGCCCGCTCCGGACGCCATGAACCGCCTCCGCGTTCCGTGCAGCCATAACGCTTCGCCAAATGGCGGCTTCCTCCCCGCCGCGGGCGAAGGTTCCCCCAACAGGCGCGGACGTGGGGGCATCGGAACTCGGCGCAGGCTCGGTCGGAGCCGGAGCCCCGCTGCTCCGCGCGGGGGCGGCGGCCTCCCCCTCAGCAGCGGGAGACCCTCGATCGACGGAGACGGAGCCGGCCACCGCCGCGCCGCCCGCCGGCCCTTCCGGCGGCTCGGCATCGGCCGATGGGGCACCAGCAGCGTCGGAGGTATCAGACGGTTCGCCGGTGCCGGCATCGCCGGCCTCATCACCCTCGCCGGGATCGGCATCGCTCGCCAGAACGCCCTGCACGCGTGCGCCATCGTCGTCGGGCTCGTCAGCCGTGGTCGCCCGGGGCGCTTCCCCGGGGCTCGCAGACTCGGGCACTCCCGCGGCGTCGAGGCGGGAGGGGGACGTGTGAGCAGTGACATCCTCGGTCCTCACCGCGCCGGGCTGGTCGCCATCGGTGAGGGTGACTCCCGCTGCAGCGCCCGCGCCGAACCCGTCGGCGGAATCGGCTGTCGCGGGATCGGGTCGCGCATCCGACGCATCCGGCTCGCCCGACGCGCTCGCAACCTCCCCGGGCGCCACGACATCCCGCCGCCCCGCCGCCCCGCCAGGCGTGCCCTCCGCCACGGCGGCACGAGCGGTCGCAGCCCCGCCCTCCGCCACGGCGGCGTCCCCTGAGGTCCCTTCGTCGGGTGTGCCCGCACTGGCCGCGCTCACGGCACTGGCCGCGCTGTCAGCGGTCGCGGCGTGCTGCCCGTGCGGCTCCAGTCCCTCCTCCTCCTGGGCGACGAGAGCCTCCGGGATCACGACATCGGCCATGCGCCGCATGGCGGCGGCGGCCAGCGGGTGCCTCGGGGGCCGGACATCGAAGCCGCCGCCCTGACCCACGTTCCACACGCCGACGCCGTCGACGCCGGCGTCGGCGCAGGCCTTCCGAACGCGAGCGAACCAGTCGGCCCGCCCGGCGTCGGAGTGCCCCTCGGCATTGCGTCCGGTCTCCTCCAGGATGAAGGGCTTGCCCAACGCGTGGGCGTAGCGCGTCAGCATGGGCAGGGCGTTAAGGGAGTCCTGGTCGTAGGCGTGGGTGGTGCACACGTCGATCTCGATCAGGCTGTAGACGGCGGTGATGTCCAAACCGGCGTCAGTGCCGTTGCCATCGGCCGTATGGTGAATGAAACCCCCCGCCGCCACAGGCCGGTCCACGCCGGCGCGGCGCACCACGCGGGCCAGACGCTGGTAGAAGGCGATGAGGTCCTCGGCCGTGTCGGCTTTCTCATTGGGGTCATCGCCCCAATCGACGTGGGGCTCGCCGGGCAGGGAGACGTAGACGATGTGCTCGCTGGTGCCGTAGGTGCCACCAGTGGGGAAAGGGCGTGCGAGCAGCGGCGCGACGTAGGTGCTCCAGTCGAAATCCTCCTTGTAAGGGTTGCGTCCCGCCCTGATCGCCGCGTTCCGTATGAACGACAGGTCCAGGACGACGCCCATGCCGGCATCGGCGGCCGTTCGGGCCTTGAGGTCCATCTCCTCGTACTTGCCCTCGGGATCGCTCAGGCAATCCTCGAGGCCGGTCTCGACGATGTCGGTCAGACGCATGACGGTCACGCCCATCCGGCGGGCGTCGGCGACCCACTCGTCCGCGTCCGGCGCCCCGTAGGCGGAGGCGATGACGAGCTTGCGGCCCTCGTCGGTGCTGTCGCGGCCGCCTGTTGGCACGGGGCGGTCGTGACCCGCATGGGCCGAGTCCTCGGTGATCGGGGCGGCGGGGGCTTCAGGTGCTGGCGTATCGGTCATCACCCAGATCGTAACGGTTAGAGCACGCTGATGGCACGAACAGACCGGTTCACGACACGCGCGTCGCACAGCCCGCGGGGCCATCGCGGGCCGACCGCCCCGGTGAGCGCGGGGTGCCGGGCCCCGTCCCTTCGCCCGGGCCCGGCGAGAGGCCGGGGCCGGCGGGCCGACCGACGAAGGGGTCCGACCGTACCCGGTCGGACCCCTGCCGGCTCCCGCGATTGGACTCGAACCAATAACCGTCCGATTAACAGTCGGATGCTCTGCCATTGAGCTACGCGGGAATGGCGCTCGACGCGCAGTGAACTTTAGCAACCGGCGCCGCTGACGTCGAATCCCTTCTCGGGCCGGAACCGTTGCGATGACGCGTGCATGTCACGTTGTGGGCAGCCCCACAGCGTCGCGGACACGATCCTCCAGGGAGGTGAGAGCGTCGATGTCGTCGAGGCCGAGTTCCCGGTCCGCATCCCCACCGCCGACGGGCGGATCGGTGACCGAATAGAGAACGCCGTCGGGACGGCGGCGCACACTGGCCGTGATCCGCCGCCCATCGGGCAGAGTGGCGGACGCGTGGTGGATGATCGCCGCGTTGACGCGCTGACGCAGGGCCAGGGCGAACATCTTCTCCTCGACAGCGCGCTCGCCGTCGCGCCCGTCCTCCGTCGCGGTCGAGACGCGGTCGGGCACGACCAGGACCAGCGGCTCGGCCTCATCGAGGAGTTCGAGTGTGAAGGTGCGCTCCCGGGCGTCCCAGGTCCCGCGGTTGATCCGATCCCAGGCATGGCGGACGTCGATGCCGTCCTCATCGAGAATGATGACGCCGCTCGGAGCGGCAACGGCCCATCGTCCCCCGGCCTCGTCGAGGGGGACGGCGCCCAGGACCGGTTCGGAGGCGGCGGCCATTCGCGCCAGACGGGACGGCAGGGCGGCGGATGAACGACGGCGAGGCAGACGCATGCGGCCATGCTATCGGCCCACCGGGCCGGCATGCGTCGGCGCGCGCAGCGGCGCCGGGCGCGCGATGAGCTCGGCCGTGAGCGTTCGTGCGAGGATGCGCCCATGGCTTACCGCGACATCCGCATCATCGGCGATCCCGTCCTGCGCACGCAGTGCGAGTGGATCACGGACATCGACGAGAGTGTCAAGGCGCTCGTCGAGGATCTGCTCGAAACGGTCGACGAGGACGGGCGCGCGGGGCTGGCGGCCAATCAGATCGGCGTGGGCATGCGCGCCTTCTCATGGAACATCGATGACCGGATCGGCTACATCCTCAACCCGAGGATCGACGAGTTGAACTTCGAGGAGTACCAGGACGGGGAGGAGGGCTGCCTGTCCGTGCCGGGCCTGTGGTATCCGACCAAGCGCGCATGGTACGCCCGTGCCGTGGGCACCGACCTGGACGGCAAGGAAGTGATCGTCGAGGGCGAGGAGCTCATGGGGCGCTGCATCCAGCACGAGTGCGACCATCTCGAGGGGCGCCTGTACATCGACCGTCTGGACCGCAAGAACCGCGTCATGGCGATGAAGGAGCTTCGCGCCCAGGGACTGTAAGGGCGGCAGCGTTCCTTCGACGGCTCTCAGGGCGCTCAGTAGCATGGCAGCGTGAAGCGCTTCTTCTCCCTGACGGCGGAGCCGATCCCCATCGGTGGCCCGGACCACCTCATGTACGTCGCGCTGCTCGTGCTCGCCGCGGCTCTCCTCATCGGCTGCCGGCGCTGGGTGCGCGAGCACGCCCGGCAGGTGCGCGCAGGGGTGCTCATCGTCTCAGTGATGCAGCAGATGCTGATGTACGGCGTATACGTGGCGACAGGGTGGGGCTGGGCGCAGGTGCTGCCCTTGCACATCTCACGGGTGTCGGCACTCCTGTGCGTCGTCTATCTGGCGACCGGGTCCGAGCGCGTCATGGACGTGCTGTTCTACTTCAGCCTGTGGGCGTGGTTCAGCTTCTCCTACCCGCAGGACATCTCACCGATCACCAATCTGTTCGGCTGGAGCTTCCTGATCAACCACGTCATCACCCTGCTCATGCCGGTGCTGGCATGGGTGACGACCGACTGGAGGCCGAGCAGGCGCGCCCTGGGACGAGCCTTCGCGTGGATGGTTGTTTTCTCGCTCGTAGCGGTGGCGGCCAATGCGATCACGGACGGCGACTACTTCTTCCAGCGGAGCATGCCGGTGCTCGGCTCGCTCGGTCAGCCCGCCTACTACCTGGGGACGCTTCTGACCGGGCTCATCCTGTTCTGGCTCGGCTACGGCATCTCCAGACTCGTGCCCGACGGCGGTGCGGGCGCCGCCGAAGGGCCGAACCGGGCGTCGCCTCCAGCATCGTGACATCCACCCCGGAGGGCGACCGGAGCAGGAAGACCGGTCTCACCCCACGAGCTCCCGGGTGACATGGTCGGCCATGAGCCGGCCGCGCAGAGTGAGCACCGCACGACCAGCCGGAGCGGCGTCGTCGAGCAGGCCATCATCCACAAGCCGGCTCACCACGGGCACGAGCCGCCTCGGCGTCCCGTCCGACATCGTCGGCTCGGCTCCGTCCCGCCCGATGCGCACCAGACGCGCCAGCTCCAGGCCCTCACGCATGCGGATTCCGAGCATGACCCGCTCCAGCTCACGCGCCCCGGTGTCGACCACCTCGTGCCCGGCCACCGGCAGACGCCCGGACCGCACCCGACCGGCCCAGGCCACCGGATGCTTGACATTCCACATGCGCACATCCCCCAGGTGCGAATGCGCCCCCGGACCAGCACCCCACCAGTCCCAGTCACGCCAATACGCCTCATTGTGCCGGCATTCGCGCCCCGGCCTCGCCCAGTTCGAGATCTCATACCACTCGTACCCGGCCGCCGCCAGAATCGCATCCGCCATCTCGTACTTGGCGGCCTCATCGTCGTCTCCGGGCATCTCCAGCTCGCCGCGGCGCACCCTGGCCCACATCCTCGTGCCCTCCTCGATCACCAGCGCGTAGGCGCTCACATGGTCCGCTCCAATGGCGATCGCCTCATCCAGGCTGCGAGCCCAATCCCCCGCGGACTCCCCCGGCGCCCCGTAGATGAGATCCAGACTCGTGCTCAATCCCGCACGCCGTGCCCACCGGACCACCTTCGGCACCCGCTCGGGCGTGTGCACGCGGTCCAGCACGGCCAGCACCCGCGGTACCGCCGACTGCATGCCGAAGGACACCCGCGTGAATCCGGCTCGCGCCAGTCCCGCCAGGTAGCGTTCGTCGACTGTCTCCGGGTTCGCCTCCGTCGTCACCTCGGCAGCCTCGGCCAGCCCCCACGTACCGCGTACGAGATCGACCATCCGAGCCAAGTCGCCGACCGGAAGCATCGTCGGCGTCCCGCCGCCGACGAACACCGTTCGCACCGCCCGCTGCTGCAGGCCGGCGGTGTCCATGGCCGCCCGCGCCAGGCGCAGCTCGCCCGCCAGTGTGTCCACGTAGTCGCCCGCCGACGCCCCCCGCCCCATGGCCAGATTCGTATACGTGTTGAAGTCGCAGTAGCCGCACCGCACCCGGCAGTACGGCACGTGCAGGTAAACCGAGAACGACCCGGCGTTCGACCGGGATGTCGCCGTCCGCACCCGGTCGGGCAGCACGTCCCCGCCCGGCAGGGACGCCCCCTCCGGCGGAGCCGGACTCATGCCCCCTCCCGCCGGCCCCGGCCGGGAGCCGGGTCGCCGACCGCCGCTGCGCTCACTGCCCCTCGCCCTCAAGAAGCCGGTCGACGGCGTCGACGGCGGTGATCAGCCGCTGCTCGAAGCCTCCGCCGACCTCGACGATCTCCACACCGTGCTCGGCCAGCAGAGTGCGCAGTTCCGCATCGGCCTCCTCGCGCTCATCGCCCAGCAGTCGGGTGCCGTCGTCCACCCACGGCACATCGGGCGGCAGGTAGAGAACCAAGTCGTAATCCTGCAGGCGGGCGATCTCGTCGATGAGACGCTGATTGAACCCCTCGTAGAGCCGGGAGTAGTTCTGGACGACCAGTGCCTCGGTGTCCACGAACAGGACTCTGCTGGCCCGCGCCCGCGCCCGATCGACGGCCAGGTGGTGGGCCATGGCGATACGCGGGTAGTCCTCGAGGATCATGTCGTTGTCCCCGGCCTCCCGCAGCAGGGTCCGCCCGGACTCGGTGACGCACTCGGTGTTGTAGTACAGGGCGAGGTTGCGGGCCAGCACCGTCTTCCCAGTGGACTCCGGCCCCACCAGCACGACCTTCTTGACCAGGAAGGCGCGTACGACGGCGGGGATCATCGCCCAGTAGCGCAGGGCGCCCTCGGTACGGATCCGGGCCGAGGAGACCGGATAGGGGTTCCAGTCCGGTTCGATGAGAACGTGCTCCGCGTCGGGGCCGAACGCATCGACGGCGGCTCCCTGTTGCGAGGAGAACACGTGCGTGATCGGTGCGCCGATGCACTGGGCGATCGCCTCGACGCCCGCCGTTCGGTCGGCTTCGTCATCCCCCGTGCGAGGCTGGTGCACGGCGTGCACCAGCACGTGCGGATGGTCGCGGAAGACCGTGCGCAACCACCGCTCGCGGTAGCGGGAGGGGAAAAAGGGGATGCGTGCGCCGCGGTAGAGGTGCTCCCACTCCCAGGCGTCGTCGGTGGCCACGACGACGTGCAGCACATCAACCATGGTCGAGGCGCGCACGATGGCCGCGACATGGCCGCAGTGCAGCGGTGAGAACCCGCCCTCGAGAAGACCGACGCTAGACACGGATGTCCTCCTGCGCAGTAGCCCGCCCGGCGGCCCCACGCCCCGGGTCCTCGGGCAGCGGCCCGCGCCGGTCGCACCGACCGGCCCGCCACGGCGTACTGGTGCGCACGACGCTCAGATCGCGTACGGTGCGGCCGGCCCGCACGCCCCTGTCTTCGAAGCGAGTCGTCACCCGACCGGCGAAGCGCTCCGACCAGCCACCGCGCACGCCCGCCGGGGACCCGGGATCCGGTCCGTTGCCGGAACTCCCTTCCACGGCGCTTCCAGCTCCCAGGTCGGGGCGCTCCCCGGCGTCGTCGTACCGGAAGTAGACGTCCGCTGGGCCGGCCCCGTCCCCCCCCGTGGCCGGGACGGGCGGCGCGGCTCCCGCAGGCGGGACGGAGACCGCCTCGAGAACGTCGCGCATCTGCCAGGCGTAGTCCGCCCAATCGGTGGCGAGCCTCCATACGCCGCCGGTGCGCAGCACCCGGGCGACGCAGTCGGCGAAGGCGACATCGACCAGGCGCCGCTTGCGATGGCGAGGCTTGCGCCACGGGTCGGGGAAGAAGACCCACACCTCATCGACCGAGCCCACCGGCAGAGCCGTGGCCAGCAACTGGGAAGCGTCGGCGGGGGCGACCCGCACGTTGCGCAGATCCCGCTCCGCCGCGCCGCGCACAATCTTGGCGATGGCGGTCTGCCACACCTCGACGGCCAGGTGATCGACATCCGAGTGCTCGGCGGCGTGGGCGAGTATCGCCTCCCCGCCGCCGGAACCGACCTCGACGACCAGCGGCCGTGTACGACCCGGGTGAGCGAAGGCCGCCCGCGGGTCGAGATCGAAGCCGGCGTCGACCGTCCGCACGGCGTCGGCACGGGGGACGTCGAGGACGTAGCGGTCGCCGTAGCGGGCCAGAGCGCGCGCCTGGCCGTCAGACAGGCGACCACCGGCGCGGGAGAAGGAGCGCACGCGGGAGCGGATGGCGTGGGAGCGGGGCGGATGGTGCTGAGGCATGGGGCGTTCCGTCGGTCCTCAGCCGACCTGCTCGTGGGCGGCCGCCCGGACATATTTCCTGGTGAAGGGGGCGATGACGCAGTTGCCGAAGACCTCGGAGTTCAGCAGCGCCTGGGCGTCGCGCGGGTCGTGGTGGGCGAACCATCGGGTGCAGGTCACGCGATGCCCCGGAGAGGAAATGACACGGACCTCGTCCCCGGTGCGCACCACGCCCTCGGTGAGAACCGACAGGTAGACGCCCACACGGACGCGCGCCGAGAAGACCTCGACCCAATCCGCGCGCCCCACCCCGCGGGCGAAGGTCGGGCAGGGGTTGCGCACACCGGTCACGCGCACCCGCACGCCGCCGGCCGTCGGATCGCCGAGCGAGAGGATCGCACCGAGCTCGACGTCATCGATGCCGCCGCGCTCGCCGGGCACGACGAGCATGTTCTCCCCCAGCCGGCCCGGCGCGACCCCGCCCAGCACTCCGTTCCAGTGCGCCTGCTCGGCGGCGTCCATGACATAGAGAGCCTTGGCCTCCCCGCCGTGATGCGTCTTGTCCCCGTGGGCGTCACCGACCAGACCGGTGCGCGTGACCCGAACCGGGCCGTCGACCGCGGTCTTGCCGATAGCCGACTCGCCTGCCTCACCGGCGTCAGGGCGCATACGCGAACCCACGCAGATCGGGCCGACGGTCCCCACAAGATCGCCGTCGTGGAAGGGCGAGGGCTCCCCGCGATGCCGCCCGTCCGCCCCGGCGTGCGGACGGGCGAGGTCCCGCGCCAGCGGCAGAGCGCCCAAAGCGGCGCCGTCCTCGCTCATAGCGGCATCCAAGATCCCCCGGGTCGCGGGGGCGCCGTCGATCTGCTTCATGATTCCTCCAATAACGCGTCGGAATGACGCGGGCCGATGGCGGCGAGCGCTCACCGGACTCCGTCTCACTTGCTCCTGGTGGCGGGCCGGTCCGCCCCCAGCGCAGCGATGAAGGCCTCCTGGGGCACATCCACACGGCCGATGGCCTTCATGCGCTTCTTGCCCTCCTTCTGCTTCTCCAGCAACTTGCGCTTGCGGGAGATGTCCCCGCCGTAGCACTTGGCGAGCATGTCCTTGCGCAGAGCACGAATCGTCTCGCGGGCGATGATACGTGTGCCGACGGCCGCCTGAACAGGCACCTCGAACTGCTGACGCGGGATGAGCTCCTTCAGGCGCTTGGTCATCATGACGCCGTAGGAGTAGGCGGCGTCCTTGTGGACGATGGCGCTGAAGGCATCGACCTTGTCCCCGTTGAGGAGGATGTCGACCTTGACCAGATCCGCGCTCTGCTCGCCGTCCATCTCGTAGTCCAGGGAGGCGTAGCCGCGGGTGCGCGACTTCAGGGCGTCGAAGAAGTCGAAGACGATCTCCGCCAGCGGCAGCGTGTAGTGCATCTCCACACGCGTCTCGGACAGGTAGTCCATCCCCTTCATGCTGCCGCGCCGCGACTGGCACAGCTCCATGACCGTGCCGACGAACTCGGAGGGGGTGAGGATCGTCGCCCGTACGACTGGTTCGCTCACATCCAGGACCTTGCCCTCGGGGAACTCGCTCGGATTGGTCACCGTGTGCACACTGCGGTCCTCCAGGGTGACCTCGTAGACCACCGACGGAGCGGTGGAGATAATGTCGAGGTCGAATTCGCGCTGCAGGCGCTCGCGGATGATCTCCAGGTGCAGCAGACCCAGGTAGCCGCAGCGGAAGCCGAAGCCCAGGGCCACCGAGGTCTCCGGCTCGTAGGTCAGGGCGGCGTCGTTGAGCTTGAGCTTGTCCAGGGCGTCGCGCAGGGCCGGGAAGTCCGAGCCGTCCACCGGGAACAGGCCGGAGAAGACCATGGGCTTGGGGTCCTGGTAGCCCGACAGCGGCTCGTCGGCCGGCGCCGCCGCGGAGGTGACCGTGTCACCGACCTTGGACTGGCGCACGTCCTTGACCCCGGTGATGAGGTAGCCGACCTCGCCGGCCCCCAGGCCGGCCGACGGCGTGGGCTCAGGGCTGATGACGCCGATCTCCAGCAGGTCGTGAACGGCCCCGGTGGAGAGCATCTCGATGCGCTCGCGGGGCTTGAGGGCGCCGTCGACGACGCGCACGTAGGTGACCACGCCCCGGTAGGTGTCGTAGACGGAGTCGAAGATCATGGCGCGGGCCGGGGCGGCCGGATCTCCATGCGGGGCCGGGACCGCCTCGACGATGCGGTCGAGAAGTTCGGGCACGCCCTGGCCGGTCTTGCCGGAGACCTTGAGGACGTCATCGACATCGCAGCCGATGAGAGAGGCGATCTCCTCCGCGTGGCGCTCCGGTTCGGCGGCCGGAAGATCGATCTTGTTCAGGACCGGGATGATGACCAGGTCACCCTCGATGGCCATGTAGAGGTTGGCCAGAGTCTGGGCCTGGACGCCCTGGGCGGCATCGACCAGGAGGACGGCACCCTCGCAGGCGGCTAGTGAACGGTTGACCTCGTAGGAGAAATCAACGTGACCGGGGGTGTCGATCATGTTGAGGGCGTAGGTGGTCGGGGTGTCGTCGGGCCCGGTCACGGTCCAGGACATGCGCACGGCCTGCGACTTGATGGTGATGCCCCGCTCGCGTTCGATGTCCATGCGGTCCAGGTACTGGGCGCGCATGTCGCGGGGCTGCACCACGCCGGTGGCCTGAAGCATGCGGTCTGCCAGGGTGGACTTGCCGTGGTCTATATGCGCGATGATGCAGAAGTTGCGCAGCTGAGCCGACGGCGTCGAAGCAGGCGTGACGGCGGCCGCCTGCTCGGGCGTGGGGATCGGTGACACGTGAGTCTCTGTCTCTTCCGGTGCGTGGGTCTGGTCTGAATCCGGGGCCAGTGTCCCACGAGTGGCGAGGCCCCGACGACGGCGTGCGCCACCGCCCGCCTGACAAACCACCCACCCGACAATGCGCGTTTGCGCTCCGCGTCGCACGTCCCTAACGTTCACACGGCGACGACCAGCGCTCCCCCGGCTTCGCACCCACCGCCACCCGCGTCCCCAGCGGTCCGCTCGGGCCCGAACGCCCCGGCAGCACCATGCCCGCCCGCGTTGACGATGCCCCCGCGAGACGATCCTGCCGGCCTTCTTCGCGGGCGCTTCGGCGGCCAGGAGGTCCCGACCCCCTTCTGCCGGCCTCGACGAGCTCGAAGCGGCTTCACCCGGACGTCGCCGATCCCGTCTTCTGGCGGAGCTCGAGAAGCTGCAAATCGACCACCCGAGCTGTCTCACCCTCATCTACGAGTGCCGTAACCTTCCGTCGGGCGACGGAGCGCGCATCGTCCTCACAGTCCTCAAACGCGAGAACCTCGTCCACGGCGGCGCCCACAAGGGCACCAACGCCCTGAGACGCTGCTGGCCAAGCGCATGGGCAAAACGCGGCTCATCGCCGAGACCGGGGCGGGCCAGCACGGAGGCGCAACCGCCATGGCGGTTGCGCTCACGAGCCTGGACTGCGCCATGTCCTGGACTGAGGAGCCGGCGCCCTGGAGGATGGAGGCCTCCCGACCAGGCAGTGCGGACGCTCCGTCTCAGCCCCCGCCACCGATTTGGTCGCTTCATGACCGCGTTCTACTCTCGATGCCATGACAGCGTTCCACGCCCGCCAGTGGTGGTGGCTCCCCAGCAGGCGAGCCTCCCGCTCTGTGTGAGCGGAAACTGTGAATGGAAACCAGGAACCGAGAGCTCGCCGCCAGGCGGGCTCTTCGCGTATTCGCAGGCGCGTCTTAGCGGCACCGACAGGAAGGCACCCCATGACATCCTCCCCGCCGACCGTGCTGACGCGCCCAGTGCGCTACCAGGGCGATAGCGGCCTGCTGCTCGAGCACCTCACCGCCGCCGGCCTCATCCCCGCCGACGACGCCGGGGCCGGCCGGATGCGCCCCGCCGATACCGTCCTGCTGGAGAGCGTCGACATCGCCACCGGGGCCTCACGTACTACCATCACCGTTCTCGACGCCTCCGCTCGGCTGACCTGCACCGGGGACGCCGTTGCCGTCGAGGTCCTCCCGCAGGCCGCCGACGACGGCGAGGCCGTGCTGGACCGCCTGCGCGCCGCTCTGGGCGAGTACATCACTGCGCAGGCCGCCGCCGGCCCGGGTACCCCGGCCTCCCTCACGCTCACCATCCCCACAGCCCCCGACGACGGCGCCCTGGAGGAGCGCGAGCGGCTCACCTCGCTGTCCACGGTCGAACCGCTGCGCGTGCTCGCCGCCGCCGAGATCGACCACCCCCACCTGCCGCTGGAGGCCGGCGTCGTCGCCTTCGACTACCTGGCGACCTTCGAGGCCCTCCCGCCAGTGCCGACGGGCGCCAACACCTGTCCCGACTACCTCTTCTACGACGCCCGCATCATCCTCGTCATCGACCACTCCACTGCCGAAGCGACCCTCGTGGGCGCGTCCGTCGACGCCGCCGGACTGGCCGCCCGCATGGACGAGCTCTCAACCGCCATCAATGCTTTCGACGCCGCCCGTGCGGATCATGACGACGGTGCCGACGCCGCCCGGGACGCGGCCGCATCCGCACCCGCGCCCACGACGCACCCATCGGGGAGGCCTGCCCCCGTCGTGCACGCCGTCCCCACTGTCTCCGACGCCGACTACGCCGCGGTCGTGGAGCGCATGAAGAAGGCCATCACGGCCGGGGAGGTCTATCAGGTGGTGCCCTCGCGCGGCTTCACCATGCCCTGCCCGGACGCCCTGGCCGCCTACCACCGGCTGCGGGAGGCGAACCCCAGCCCCTACATGTTCTACGTCAGCGCCCCGGACTTCGAACTGCTCGGCGCCTCCCCCGAATCGGCGCTTCTGCACTCGGCGCGCACCGGAGAGGTCGCCATCCGCCCCATCGCCGGAACCCGACCGCGCGGCCTGAAACCGGACGGGACCGTGGACCACGAGCGCGACACCCGTCTGGAGCTGGAGCTGCGCACCGACGCCAAGGAAGTCGCTGAGCACGTCATGCTTCTCGATCTGGCCCGCAACGACGTCGCCCGAGTGAGCGTGCCCGGTACCCGCAGGGTCGGCGACCTGCTGCGGGTGGACCGCTATAGCCGTGTCATGCACCTGGTCTCCGAGGTCTCCGGCCGACTCGCCCCGGACCTGGATGCTCTGGACGCCTTCCGCGCCTCGATGACCATGGGCACGCTGACCGGTGCCCCCAAGCTGCGCGCCGCCGAGCTCATCCGCTCCGCCGAGGGGGCCCGCCGGGGCGCCTACGGCGGCTACGTCGGTTACCTCAGGGGCGACGGCGAACTCGACACGTGCATCGTCATCCGCTCGGCCTTCGTAACCGGCGGGCGGGCCCTCGTCCAGGCGGGAGCCGGCGTCGTCGCGGACTCCGTGCCCGCTATGGAGACGGCCGAGACCGTCCACAAGGCCAGCGCCGTCCTCACCGCGATCGCGGCCGCGCAGGGCGCGGACCTCATCATCGACCCGGACCCCGCGGACTCCACCCCGGGGACGCCCGCCCCCGAGACCGGTGAGGAGAGCTGAGATGCGCGTCGTTCTACTCGACAACCGCGACTCGTTCGTCTACAACCTCGTCGACCAGTTCGCCGCTCTGGGCGCGGACATCGAGGTCTACCGCAACACGGCGCCCGCGGCCACGGTCCGCTCGGCCCTGGAGCCGACGAGCCGGGAAGCCTCGCACGGGCAGCGCCCTGTGCTGGCTCTATCCCCGGGGCCGGGTCACCCGCGCACCAGCGGGTGCCTCATGGAACTGGTCGCGGCGGCACTCGCCGACCGCGTTCCGACGCTCGGCATCTGCCTGGGCTTCCAGGCGATCGTCGAGGCGTGCGGGGGCGACATCGAGGAGGTCGGTCCGGTCCACGGCCGCTCGGTGCGGGTTCGGGTCACCCCCGCGGGGCGCGCCGACCCCGCCTTCGCCGTCCTGACTGGTGGCCCGCTGGACGTCGCCCGCTACCACTCCCTGGGAACGCGCGAGCTGCCGCCGTCGCTGACCTGCCTGGCCCGAACCGTCGAGGGGGACAGGGCGGGCATCGTCATGGCCGCCCGCCACATCACCGCCCCGGTGGTCGGGGTGCAGTTCCATCCCGAGTCGGTGCTCACCCCTCACGGGCCGGGCATCCTGCTCTCCCTTATCGAGGACCTCGCCGCCCCCGGCCGACCCGACCGAATCGACGCATCCGGCATCCGCGCAGTCGTCCCGCCCACGACGCACAGCGCAACAGACACAACAGACACAACAGGAGACGCACATGACCCCCGCCCCCGCTGAGAACAACGCCATGAGTACCACCGGCCTCCCGGTCGCCGACGCCGAGGACGCCCACCGCCTGCTGCGCTCGGTCATCCAGGGCAGCCGGCTGACCCAGGAGGAGACGGGTGTCGTCTTCGCGGCCCTGGGCGCCGGCGACCTGTCCGAGGCGGAGACCGCCGCCCTCCTGGCCGCTCTGCACTCGCGCGGCGAGACGGCCGAGGAGGTCGCCGGGGCCGCGAGCGCCTTCCGCGCCGCGGCCCGCCCCTTCCCGGAGGTCGCCTTCCCACTGGTCGATGTCGTGGGCACCGGCGGGGACGGCGCGGGCACCATCAACATCTCCACAGCCGCCGGAATCGTGGCCGCCTCCATGGGGATCTCAGTGGCCAAGCATGGCAACCGGGCGGTGTCATCCAGAACCGGCGCCGCCGACGTCGTGTCCGCCCTGGGCCTGCCCCTGGATCTGGGCCCGCAGGAGGCGGTGAAGGTTCTGGCGCGCGACCACTTCACCTTCCTGTTCGCTCAGGCCTACCATCCGGCCATGCGGCATGTGGCGCCGATCCGCAGGGCGCTGGCGACGCCGACGATCTTCAACGTGCTCGGCCCCCTGCTCAACCCAGCCCGCCTGACCTATCAGCTCATGGGCGTGGCCGACCCGGACATGCTCGACATGATCGCCGAGGCGATGTCGCAGCTGGGCCGCAAGCGTGCCCTTATCGTCCACGGCGCCGGCACCGACGAGATCGCCGTGCACGGCACGACGCTCGTACGCGAGGCGACCCCGCGGGGCGTCAAAGCCTACGAGGTGACTCCCGAGGAGCTGGGCGTGGGCCGCTGGGAGCTGTCCGACGTGCTCGGCGGGGCGCCGAAGGAGAATGCTCGCCTGCTGCGGGAGGTGTTCGCCGGCCGAGGGCGGCCGGCCCATCGTGACGCGGTCGCCGTCAACGCCGGTGCGCTGCTGTACCTGGCGGGGCCGGCCGACAATCTGACGGATGGTACCCGCATGGCTCTGGAGCAGTTGGCCAGCGGCCGCGTGGCCGAGCATCTGGAGTCGATGACCAAGGACTCGCAGGGCCCGACGAATCCCGACGATTCCGAGGGCCGGCAGGATCGGAGACAGGACCCGTCCCGGGGTCGGCCCCTCCGCGATGCCGAGAGGCCGACCCGATGAGCGGGGAGGGCCCCGTGGACGGGCGCCCTCGCAGGCGGCCGGTGGACGAGCGGCTTATCGCCACCGGCACGGTCCTGGACGCCATCATCGAGGCGCGTCGTGCCCGCATCCCCGAGCTGCGCAGGCGCTTCGAGCATGTGCGCCGAGTCGCTCCGCCCCGTTCGGAGCTCTCCTTCGCCCAGGCCCTGCGCACCCGGTGCGGCCCGGCGGCGACCCCGCGTCCGGCCTTGATCATGGAGTGCAAGTCGGCCTCGCCCTCGCGCGGGACGATTCGCGCCGCCTATGATCCGGCACAACTGGCCCGCGCCTACGCGCCCTGGGCCTCGGCTGTCTCGGTGCTCACCGAACCCGACCGTTTCAACGGCTCCTTCGAGGACCTGGCGGCGGTGCGCGCGACGGTGGACGTGCCGGTGCTGTGCAAGGACTTCATCGTCGACGAGGTGCAGGTGCTAGCCGCCCGGTCGCTGGGGGCCGACGCGATCCTGCTCATGCTCTCGGTGGTGCCCGACGACGTCTACGCCGAGCTGGCGGGATTGGCTCACCGGCTGGGCATGGAGGTGCTCACGGAGGTGTCCACCCCCGAGGAGATGCACAGAGCGGCGAACCTGGGGGCGGGCGTCATCGGGATCAACAACCGGGACCTGCGGACCCTGACCACCGACCTGGCCCGCACCGAGGAGTACGCGCCGCTGGCGCCCCCGGGCGTCGTGCTGGTCGGGGAGTCCGGAATCGGGACCGCCGATGATGTGCGACGCCTGGCCGGGGCGGTTGATGCGCTGCTCGTCGGATCCTCACTGTCGGCGGCCTCCGATCCGGCGGCGGTCGCCGAGTCCCTCGCCACGGCGGTGCCGGTCCCCGACAGCCCGTCCTCCCCCCGGCGGGATTGCGGCCCGGGCGGCGGAATCCGGCCCGGTTCCGCGGAGCAGCGGAACGCCTCGTGCGACCGTGCCGGGGGCGCGGAAGGCTCCGGTCGCGACCACCCGCGGCTGAATCCCTACTTCGGTTCCTACGGTGGGCAGTTCGTGCCCGAGCTGTTGGTGCCGGCCCTCGACCAGCTCGAGGACGCCTTCATCGAGGCGCAGGCCGACCCCTCCTTCCACGCCGAGCTCGATGAGCTCCTCACCCGGTATCTGGGACGTCCTACTCCGGTCACCGAGTTGCGCAACCTGCCGCGCGAGGGCAGCGCACGGATCTTCCTCAAGCGCGAGGATCTCGTTCACGGCGGAGCGCACAAGGGCAACCAGGTGATGGGCCAGGCGCTCCTGGCCAGACGCATGGGCAAGACCCGCATCATCGCCGAGACCGGTGCCGGGCAGCACGGCACCGCCACCGCCATGGTATGCGCGCTGCTGGGCCTGGAGTGCACGATCTACATGGGAGCCACCGATGTCGTGCGCCAGGAGCCCAACGTCGAGCGCATGGAGCTCATGGGGGCGAGGGTCGTGCCGGTGGCCTCCGGCGCGGGCACGCTCAAGGACGCCGTCAACGAGGCGCTGCGCGACTGGACGGCCTCCTTCGCCACGACCCACTACCTGCTGGGCACGGCGGCGGGGGCTCACCCCTTCCCCACCATTGTCCACGAATTCCATCGCTGCATTTCACGGGAGGCGCGCGCCCAGGTGCTCGCCATGACGGGTCGGCTGCCCGATGAGGTCATCGCCTGCGTGGGCGGCGGCTCCAACGCGATCGGCATGTTCAGCCAGTTCGTGGAGGACGAGGGCGTCGGGCTCATCGGCGTCGAGCCGGCCGGCGAGGGCCTTGACACGCCCCGCAACGGAGCGCCGATCTCCAACGGCACGGTCGGCATCCTGCACGGGGCGCGCTCCTATCTCATGCGCACGCCGCAGGGGCAGGTCGAGGAGTCCTTCTCCGTCTCAGCGGGACTGGACTATCCGGGCGTGGGGCCGGAGCACGCGTGGCTGGCCGACACCGGGCGGGCCCGCTACGTCGGCGTCACCGACGACGAGGCGATCGAGGCCTTCCGGCTGCTCAGCCGCTGGGAGGGCATCATCCCGGCTCTGGAGTCGGCCCACGCGCTGGCGCAGGCCCTCAAGATCGCCCGCGCCACACCGCCGCACGACCCGGTTCCGCACCTGCTCGTGTGCCTGTCGGGCCGCGGCGACAAGGACCTGGACCAGGTGCGCGCGCGCCTGGGCGGGTCGTTCTCGACCGATTCGGCCGTCAGGCGGGCTGCTCTCATGGTCGGGGAGATGGGCAAGCGCACCGAGTACCTGTCGCTGACGAGGAAGCAGGAGGGTTGAGATGTCCCGCTACCCCGAGATGTTCGCCCGCCTGGCCGTCCGCGGCCAGGGAGCCTTCGTCCCCTTCGTCATGGTGGGGGATCCGACTCCGGCGCTATCCGAGACCGTCATCGAGGCACTCGTCGACGGGGGCGCCGATGCCCTGGAGCTGGGCCTCCCCTTCTCCGATCCGGTCGCCGACGGCCCTACGATCCAGCGCGCCCACATCCGGGCGCTCGAGGCCGGGGCCGACTTCGCCGCCTGCCTGGGGGTGATCTCCCGGGTGCGCGAGCGGCACGCCGAGCTGCCCATCGGCATGCTCGTCTACGGCAACGTGCCCTTCGCCGTGGGAGTCGGGGAGTTCTACTGCCGGTGCGCGGATGCGGGCGTCGACTCTGTGCTGCTGCCGGACGTGCCCGTGCGCGAGTCGCCGGCCTTCTCCTCCGCCGCGCGGGCTGCCGGGATCGATGCGGTCTACATCGCCCCCCCGTCGTCGACGGCCCGGACCCTGGACGCTGTGGCGGCCTCCTCACGCGGTTACGTCTACGCGGTCTCGCGCGCCGGTGTGACCGGGGCCGAGCAGGCGTCCTCCACCGTCGGCCTGGCCGAATCGGTGGCCCGACTGCGCGCTGCCGCCGCCGCGCCCGTCATGCTGGGATTCGGCATCTCCCGTCCAGAGCAGGTGGCCGCGGCGATCGCGGCGGGCGCCGACGGCGCGATCTGCGGGTCGGCTACGGTCGCGATCGTCGAGGGACACGCACCGGCCCTCGCCCGCCTGGCGGCGCGAACGGGCGAGGATTCAGCCGCCTGGGACGCCGAACGGCGGTCGCTGACGGCCGGGCTGCGCGAGTTCGTCGCCGCGATGAAGGCCGCCACCCTCCGCTGAACCGTCCGACGCCGGAATCGGGCACCGGTGCGCACCCTGTGACCCTAGCGGCTCCCCCTCGCTTCGGGCGCCCGCCGCCCGAGGCGAGGCCCTCGGGGGCGACGCACCTCACGCGTCGCACCCGGTCCGGTCCAGCGCCCCCGCGTCGCCGGATGCTAGAGTGCTAGCTCGGACCTCCGGCCTGGTCGGCTTCGGGGTCCGGCGACCGGGCTCCGCCGGGTGCTTCCACCACCTTCTTGTGTCGGCCCGCGTGCGCGAACCCTCTTTCCGGCCACTGTCCGCACTCGAATCAAGAAGGCTTCACCAACCGTGGCGAACATCAAGTCCCAAATCAAGCGTATCAAGACCAACGAGAAGGCCCGCCTGCGCAACCAATCCGTCAAATCCGAGCTCAAGACCTACGTGCGCCGCGTACGCGAGGCAATCGACGCGGGTGACAAAGCGGCAGCCGAGGAGCATCTGCGCAAGGCCTGCCGCAAGCTGGACAAGGCCGTCTCCAAAGGCGTCATCCACAAGAATCAGGCTGCGAACCGCAAGTCCAAGCTGGCCAAGCGCGTCGCCGCCCTCTGACGAGGCTCGGCGAGCTCGACACCGTGGGCACCGAGCAGTCTGCGAGCACACGCTCCGACGCCGCCGGCACTCGTGAGACCAGCGACCGGGGCCGGTACGCGGCTTGCGGACAACGTCCTCTCGCAGATGCATACGACGAGATGCTCCTCACATCCGCGTGCGGGGCTCAGTTCCCGCGCACCGACGGGGTAGATTCATCCCACGAGTAGAACTCGTGTGTTCTGGGGTCGGTGGAAGTCCGAACCGGCGGTGATGAGTCCGCGACCCGGTCGCAAGCGACCGGTTGACCAGGTGGAAATCCTGGACCGACGGTGAGAGTCCGGATGGGAAGCGCGCACGAGGCATACGACGCCGTCATGGGTCCCCGGGCTCGGCGCGGCGTACGGGTGTCTCCCCCGGAGCCCGGGGGAAAGGACCCGATGGCCTTGTTCACAGCCGCCGAGACGGCGGCGATGAGGCGCGCTCTTCGTCTCGCCGCTTCACCCGATGCCCCGCCCGGTCCCAATCCGCGGGTCGGCTGCGTCATCGTGAGCGCCGAGGGGCGCATCCTGGCCGAAGGGCACCACCGGGGGGCGGGCACCGCCCATGCCGAGGTCGACGCGCTGACCCGCGCCGGCGAGCGCGCGCGAGGCGCCGTCGCCGTCATCACTCTCGAGCCCTGCGACCACCGAGGACGCACCGGGCCGTGCACCCGAGCGCTCCTCGACGCCGGCATCGCCGAGGTCGTTTACGCCCAGGACGACCCCAATCCGCTCGCCGCGGGTGGAGCGGCGAGGCTGCGAAAGGCCGGCGTGCGAGTGCGCTCCGGGCTGTGCCGTCGGGAGGCCGAGCGCCTCAATCGCGCGTGGACCTTCGCTGTGACCCGCGGAAGGCCACTGGTGACCTGGAAGCTGGCGGCGAGCCTGGACGGGCGCGTGGCCGCCGCCGATTCCACCAGCCGATGGATCACCCCGTCGGTCGCACGTCGCGATGCCCACAGCTTGCGCCGCGAGTGCGACGCCATCATGGTGGGCACCGGCACCGTCCTGGCCGACGATCCCGCCCTGACCGTGCGCGACGAGGACGACCGGCCGCTGCCGCGCGCCCTTCAACCGCTGCGCGTCGTCGTCGGACGCCGGACGGTGCCCGAGGGCGCACGGGTGCTCGTCGACGACCGGCACCTGCTGGTGGCCGACCATGATCCGCGCTCGGTCCTGGCGGTCCTGGCCGGCCGGGAGGTCCGCCACGTGCTGCTCGAAGGCGGGCCGAGGCTGGCCGCCGCCTTCCTGTCGCGAGGCCTGATCGACGAGGTCGTCGCCTATCTGGCCCCTGTTCTGCTGGGGGCCGGCCCCGCTGCCGTCGACGACTTCGGGGCGGGCACCATCGCCGCCGCCCTGCGTCTGACCCGCCCCCGGGCCCGCCTCCTGGGCGAGGGCGACGACCTGGCCGTGCGGATCGTCGCCGACGTCCCCGCCGGCCCGCCCGGCGGCGAGGGGGGCGAGCCGCCCGACGGCGGTCGTCCTTCGCCACCCGCACTATCGGACATGCGCAGGAGGATCACCGATGTTCACCGGAATCATTGAGGAGCTCGGAGACGTCGAGCGCGTCGAGCGCGCCGAGGACTCGGCCCGGCTGACGATCCACGCCCCCCTGGTCATCGAGGGGACCCGAAGCGGGGATTCCATCGGTGTCAACGGGTGCTGTCTGACGGTCGTCGAGGTCCGCGCCGACGCCTTCACCGCCGACCTCATGGCCGAGACCCTGAGGCGGACGTGTCTGGGCGAGCTGGCCGCCGGCAGCCTCGTCAATCTGGAGCGGGCGCTGCGCCCGAGCGACCGCATGGGCGGTCACATCGTCCAGGGTCACGTCGACGCCGCCACCCGGATCCTGGAGCGTCACCACGCCGAACGGTGGGACCTCGTCCGGATCGGCGTGCCTGACGATCTGATCCGCTACGTCGCAGTCAAAGGTTCAGTCGCCGTCGACGGGGTGTCCCTGACCGTCGTCGAAGTCACCGACTCCCCCGGATCATTGACCGTCTCCCTGATCCCCGAGACGCTCAACCGCACGACGCTGGGCGCGAAGCAGGCCGGGCGGAGTGTCAACCTGGAGGTCGATATCATGGCCAAGTACATCGAGCGCCTCATGGGCGCGGGCATTCGGACGGAGCAGCGGTGAGTCGCTCGGACACCCGCCTGGATACAATCGACCGGGCTCTGGCCGCCCTGCGCGACGGGGGCGCTCTCATTGTCGTGGACGACGTGAGCAGGGAGAACGAGGGCGACCTCATCTTCCCGGCGGCCACGGCGACCGTCGACCGGCTCGCCTTCTCCATCCGCTACTCCTCGGGCATCATCTGCGCGCCCATGAGCGGCCGAGAGTTGGACCGGCTCGCCATCCCCATGATGACCGAGCGCAACACCGACCCCAAGCGCACCGCCTTCACTCTGAGCGCGGATGCGCGTACGGGAGTGTCGACCGGGGTCAGCGCGGCGGATCGGGCCCGCACCCTCCACGTGCTGGCCGACCCCGCGTCCTCACCGGCCGACCTCGTGCACCCCGGTCACGTCTTCCCGCTGCGGGCCCGCGAGGGCGGGGTTCTGGCCCGGAGGGGCCACACCGAGGCCGCCGTCGATCTCATGCGTCTAGCCGGGCACCGTCCGGTCGGAGTGCTCGTCGAGGTCGTCAACGACGACGGCACCATGGCGCGCCGTCCTCAATTGCGGGCTTTCGCCGACGCCTACGGCCTGCCCATGATCTCCATCTCCGACGTGGAGCGCCACCGATGGCTCACCGAATCGCTCGTCGAGGAGGTCGTGAGTACGCGCCTGCCCACGGCCCACGGCGATTTCGTCGTGCACGGCCTGCGCAGCCGGGTCGACGGCGCCGAGTATCTGGCGCTGGTGCACGGTGAGATCGGCGACGGAACCGACGTGCTCGCACGTGTTCACTCCATGTGCCTGACCGGGGACGTCCTGGCCTCCCGACGGTGCGACTGCGGTCCTCAGCTGGGCGCCGCCCTGGAGGCGATCAGCTCCGAAGGCCGCGGCGTACTCGTCTACGCCAGCGACCACGAAGGACGGGGCATCGGTCTGCTGGCCAAGCTGCGCAGCTACGCCCTGCAGGAGGAGGGCTTGGACACCCTCGACGCCAACGTCGCCCTGGGACTGCCAGCCGACGCCCGCAGCTACGCCACGGCGGCCCAGGTTCTGCGCCACCTGGGTGTGCGCTCGGTGCGGCTGATGACGAACAACCCGGACAAGGTCGCCGGTCTGGAGCGCTACGGTGTGAGCGTCGCCCGGCGTGTGCCGACCCCGACCTTCACCACCGGTGAGAATCTGGCCTATCTACGCGCCAAACGCGATCGCATGGGTCACCTGCTGGCGGGGCTCGACACCCCGGGGCGGCCGGGACACAACGGACGCGACGAAGGACGGGAACGATGAGCGGATCAGGGGCACCTGGGCAGGTCGCGCCGGCGGCCCACGGGATGACGGTGGTGATCATCGCCGCCCGATGGCACGAGCGGGTCATGGACGGTCTGCTGTCCGGCGCCCTGCGCGCGGCCCGCGAGGCGGGCGCCGAAGCCGAGGTAGTGCGGGCAGTGGGCTCCTTCGAGCTGCCGGTGCTCGCCGCAGCCGCGGCCGAACGGGCGGACGCGGTGGTGGCGCTGGGCGTGATCATCCGCGGGGGCACGCCGCATTTCGACTACGTGTGCCGCGCCGCGACCGACGGCCTCGCTCGGGTTGCTCTCGACAGCGGCGTGCCCGTGGGCTTCGGGCTGCTGACCTGCGAAGACGAGGCGCAGGCCCTCGCCCGCTGCGGCGGCCCCGGGGCGAACGAGGACAAGGGCCATGAGGCGGCGTGCGCGGCCATGGAGACGGCGGCGGCGCTGGCGTCCCTGCGCGGCTGAGGGGCCGGACCGCCGACGCCGCTGCGAAGCGGGCGGGTGCGCCGCCGTTCACCGGCGCGGGCGGGGACGGGCGCGCCGGGCCGTGCAGATGGCGAGCACCGCCCGTTCGACCGCATGCACCGGGTCCCGGGCCTCGCCCTTGACCTCAACGTCGGCGCGGGCGACGGCCACGATGGCCGCGGCCAGGGCGTCGTCCGACCATCCGGACAGTTCACGGCGGGCCCGATCGACCTGCCAGGGCGCCATTCCCAGCTTCTTGGGACTGACGCCCCGTCTGCCCCCCAGCGCGGCCACGCGGGCGAGCTGGCGGACCTTCATCGCCAGAGCGGCGACGATCGGCACCGGCTGCGTGCCGGTGGCGATGGCGTGACGCAGGGAGGTGATGGCCTTGGCGACGTCACCCGCGACGGCGGCGTCGGCGACGGTGAAACCGGTGGCTTCGAAACGTCCCGCGTAGTAGGTGTTGACGGCGGCTAGGGTGATGGTGCCTCGAGTGTCGGCGATCAGCTGCTCGACAGCCGAGCACAGCTCGCGCAGATCCGATCCGAGGGCGTCGACGAGCGCCCCGACGGCCTGCGGCTCTATGCGGCGGCCGGCCCTGCGCACATCGGCGGAGACCAGGGCGGCCTTATCCTTGGGAGACTTGACCGCGTCGATGGTGACCACCGGGTGGGGCGATCGCGCCAGGGAGTCGAGGAGCTTCTTTCCGCGCCGTCCGCCGTTGTGACGCAGAAGGAGGACGACGTCGGGATCGGGGGCGGCCGTGTAGGCCAGCAGGTCACTGGCCAGCGCGTCGGTCATCCGTTCCAAATCCGGCACGAGGACCAGCTTGGGCTCGCCGAACAGGGAGGGGGACACGAAGGTGTCGAGCTGGTGGGGCTGGTAGGCGGCGGCCTCGACGGTGCTGATCTCAGTCGACGCGTCCTTCCGACGCGCCTGGTCCAGGAGTCGGGCGACGGCTCGATCGGCGAGGATCTCCTCGCCCGCACGGATGAGGACGACCGGCGCGAGATCGACCTGGTCCCAGGCGGGTCCCGCCGGTGCGCGCCGAGAGCCTCGGGGGGGTCGGGTCGGTGCCATGGAGCAAGCCTGCCACGTACCGTCGCCGCGCTCATGCCCGCCACCGCGGCGAGGACACGAGGCGCAGCGCGCAGGCGCGCGCGTCCCCGTCGCGAGGCGAGGACCGCGCCGGCGGCTTCGAGGCCGGCCAGGGCGAGTGCGCCGGCGGCCCCGCCCGGCCATCCCGGGTTCGCCCCCGGCAGGGAGGCGAAGAATTCGGCGACGCCTACCAGCCAGGCGCAGGCGGCTGTCGCCGGCCAGGCGACAACCGCCGCCAGGGCGGGCCACCACGGCGCCAGCAGCGCGGCGAGGAGGCCGGCGACCGTCGCCAGGGGCACGAGCGGGGCGGCCAGAACGTTGGCGGGCACAGCCCAGGTGCTCACCTGGGGCTGGAGGAGCACGAGGACGGGCCCGCAGGCTGCCTGAGCGACCAACGGCACGGCCAGAGCGCCGGCCAGCCACCGGGGCAGCCGACGGGTCAGGGCCGCCCGCACGGGTTCGGAGCCCAGAAGGATGCCCGCAGTCGCCACCACGGATAAGGCGAAGCCGTAGGAGCGCCCCTGCCAGGGGTCGATGAGGAGCAGGACGGTGACGGCGGCGCACAGCGCCGGGAAGGAGGCGGAGCGCCGTCCCGCCGCCACGCCCGCGAGGAGAACTCCGCCCATGGCCGCCGCGCGCAGGACGGAGCCGCCGGGCCTGACCAGAGCGACGAGTGCCGCTAGGACCACGACGCCGGCGGCGGCCCGGCACCGCCTGGGCAGCACGCCGAGCCCACTCATGATCAGCCCTAGGACGATAGCCACATGCTGGCCGGAGACCGCCGTGAGGTGGGTCATGGATACCACCCGCATGTCGGAACGGACGTCGGCGGGCAGGGCATGGTCGTCGCCCAGGGCCACCCCGCTCACCAGTTCGCGCGCGCCCTCGGGCCAGTGCCACCGGCCCGACGCCGTCGTTGGTGCTCCCACGACGTCGGCCAGTCCCGCTCGCAGGGATCCGACCGTTCCCAGCACGCCGTCGGCGGGCGCCTCGAGCCGTACGGCGGCGTCGGATCCCAGGACGACCGCCCGGGCGTCGCCCGCCTCACCAGGACGGGGCGTCGCCCGCACGCGCACGACGGCGCCCATGGGCAGGTCGTACCAGTCCTCGTTACCCAGGACCAGGGCGCTCAGGCGCGAGGCGCTCCCGTCGACGTCGGTGACGGCCAGGTCCGTGAGTACCGCTGTACGGCGGGGCCCGGCCACCACCCGCGGCTCGGTCTGCACAGTGCCCAGGAGTGTGACGGTGCGCCCGTCGGCCGCAGCGCGGGTCAGGGGATCTTCGGCCCGGCTCCACGAACCGGCGGCGGACACGGCGAGCACCGCAGCCATCGCGAGCACGGCCAGCAGGATGCTCGCGATCACCGACCCGAGGGCGGACCCGTCCGGCGCCTCCGCTCCGGGACGCGGGTCGTAGCGGTGGCGCGGCGGCCGGAAACGTCGGGCCGCCAGACTCAGCGGGATGGCCGACCCGGTCAGGGCCAGGACCCCGAGCAGAATGGTGCACCAGGCCCGCCGTCCAGGCAGGCCGACGGCCCAGGCGGCGCCCACCCAGGAGGCCAGCGCCGGCGGGAGCAGGCGCACGTCCAACGGGGCGGGCGCGGCGTCGCGCGAGCGGTGATGACGCGGACGACGGGGCGGCTCCCCCTGCTCGCCCCGAGGCGTCGTGCCCGCGGCGGTCCGCCGGCCTCCCCTTCCCGGGGGGAGAGCCGAACCACTCGCGCGGTTCATACGGTCGCCTCCGTCCTGAGGGCCTCGAGCTTGGCCTTCCCTATGCCGGGCACGTCTGTGAGGTCGTCAAGGCTTTTGAAGGGACCGTTGGCCTCACGGTGACTGACGATCCTCTCGGCCAGGGCGGGTCCAATGCCGGGCAGCGCCTCAAGTTCGGAGGCGGTGGCCGTATTGACGTTGATCGGGCCCGCACCGCTGCCGCCGGAGGCGGTCGACGAGGCCTGCGGTCCGGGTGAAGCGGCTTCGAGCACCTCGCCGACGACAGGCACGCGCACCTGCTCGCCGTCGACCACCGGCCTGGCCAGATTGAGCTGATCGGTGTCGGCGTCCTCGCGCGCACCGCCCGCGGCCTCGATGGCGTCGACGACGCGGGCGCCCTCCGGCAGGCTGACGACGCCCGGAGCGCCAACGGCTCCGGCGACGTGCACGAGGAGCCCGCCGGTGCCGGAGGAGCCGGCGGAGGGGCCGCTCACGAGTTCGGCGGAGGGGTGGGCCGCGGCCGATCCGGGGCCGCCGCCCGGTTCTGCCGGCGCGGACGCCGCGACCGTCGATCCCCCGCTCCCCGACGCCCCCGCCGAGGTGACCGGGCCCGCCGCGGCCGGGCCGCCGGGTGCGGCCAGCACTGTGCGCAGCGCGAGAAGGAGAGCGAGTCCGATGAGGACCGCTCCCAGAAGGATGGCCGCACGCGGTGCTACGGCCGCACGTCGGGGCCGGCGGACCGGTTCATCGGGGTCGGTGGAGCAGGCCAGACGAACCAGGTCATCCAGGGTTCGTCCGCTGCGCCGCGCCGTCCGTCGTCCGCTCATGATCACGACGGTAGGTCCATGCGGGCTCACGGCCGCCGCCGGCGCCCGGATCCTGTGGACTCGCTCCCCCGCCGGGGCGCACGGGCCCGCCTGTGGAGCCCCGCGACGCCTGCCCGGTCCGTTGCCCGCCGGAACGGCTCCCGCTCACCGGCCGCGTCCCGGCCACGGGACGACGGCGACGCCCAGGGCGCCCGGTCCCAGGTGGACGCGGTGGGCGGCGTCCACCGGCGAGCGCATGACCGACTCGACGAGGGCCCCGGCCCGCGCCATCGCCTCCGTCACGTCGTTCTCGAGCTGACGGCCCCGGGCGGGGTCATCCCCGTAGTGGACGGCCAGCCGCACGGGCTCGAGCGGGGGGCGCGGCCCGCTCAGCCGCGTCCCGCCCGCCGCGCGCACGGCCTGGGCCACGAGGTGGCGGCGGGCCCGTGCGGCGCCGCGCACGGTCTCGGCGACGGTGATGCCCGCAGCGGACATAGCGAGCACCGGGCGTATCCCGAGGGCCCCGCCCATCAGGGCGGTGGTGCGGTCCACGCGCCCGCCGCGCCGCAGACCGGCCAAGTCGTCGACGAGGAAGAATGTGCGCGAGCGCGCCGCGCACTCGCGGGCGCGGGCGGCCCCGCGGCGCGCGTCTCCGGCCTCCCGGGCGGCCAGGACGGCCAGACCGAGCGCTCCACCGGAGACCCCCGAGTCGAGGACGGTGATCGAGCGCCCCCCGGCGGCGAGCTCCTGGGCGGCGAGGCGGGCGTTGTCGATCGTGCCTGACAGGACCGAGGCGATGTGGACGGCCAGGACTTCGTCGGCACGGTTCAACGCTGCCGTGTACGCCGCCGCGAGCTCGGCGACGCTGGGACGCGCGGTGGTGGGAGCCACATCATCGTCGATCACGTGGAGTGGCACGACGTCGATGCCGTGGTTGCGCGCGAGCTCGGGCGGCAGGCAGGCGGCGGAGTCCGTGACGACGGCGAGGGTCATGGCCTCAAGGGTAGCTCCGCTCCCGAGCGCGTTCGCATGGGACGTCGGGTCGGCACCGGCGCGATCATCCGCCTAGGAGAGCTGGGCGATCTGCATGCGCCGGTTCTCCAGGCCCACGATCTGCTCGAAGAGCTCGCGGTAGCCCTCGTCGTCTGAGCTCATGCGGCGCTGCCGGGCGCGCAGCTCGGCGAGCTGACGATTGATCCCGGTGCGGGCCAGGGCCGACAGGACTCCTCGGGCGTAGCGCTCGACCGCGTCCGGATCGGGCTCAGCGCCCCCGCCCCGTGGCGGCGCCAGGGGCAGGGGCGCCACGGCCAGTTCGGTGATGGCGGCGCCGACCGGTCCGATCGCCCCGGCGCGCACCTGCTCGATCCAGTGAACGGTGGCGCGGTCGACGGCGTCGGCGCGAGTCAGACCGGGAGACTCGGCGCGGGAGATGAGGTCGGAGACCTCGCCGGTCCCTCCGGCCGCCTCGACAGCTTCGAACACGGCTCGGTGGACGGGCACGGCGAAGGCCGCCGGACTGATGTCGTCGGCGCCGACCTGCGCGGCCGCCACCGGCATCTGGACGATGATCTCCAGCGCCTGGCGCTCGAGCCTGGCCACCGGATCGTTGACAGGCGGCAGCCCGGCTCGGGCGGGAGGACCCGCTGACTGTCTGGCGGCCCCTCCCGCCGGTTCGGACCCGGAAGGACCTGCGTCCGCGCCGCGCCGCTCGGCCGCGCGCACGGCCCCCACGGCCTCGCTCTCGGGCATACCCAGCCAGCCGGCCAGACGACGGGTGTACTCCCGGCGCAGCGCCCGATCGCGGATGCCGGCGACGACCGGCGCGGCCGAACGTAACCCGCGCACACGTCCCTCGGCGGTGTCCAGGTCGAGGTCGGCCAGGCAGGTGCGGATGACGAACTCGAACAGCGGCACGCGCCGTTGAAGCAGCCGAGGGATCGCGTCGTTGCCTTCAGTCATGCGCAGATCGCAAGGATCGTAGCCGTGCGGATCGACGGCGACGAAGGTCTGCGCCGCGAAGTGCTGGTCCTCCCCGTAGGCGCGCAGGGCGGCTTTCTGACCGGCGGCGTCACCGTCGAAGGTGAAGACGACCTCTCCGCCGCGGGCGCGGCGCCCGGTGATGACGCCGGCCGACGGATCAGCGACATCCCCCAGCAGGCGGCGCACGATGCGCACATGGTCCGCGCCGAAGGAGGTGCCGCAGGTGGCCACAGCCGTGGTCACCCCCGACAGGTGGGCGGCCATGACATCGGTGTATCCCTCGACGACGACGATGCGATGATCACGAGCGATGTCCCGCTTGGCCAGGTCCAGGCCGTAAAGCACCTGGCCTTTGTGATAAATGGCGGTCTCGGGGGTGTTGAGGTACTTGGGGACGGTGGCGTCCTCCTCGCTCAGGCGCCTGCCGCCGAAGCCGACGGTGGCACCGGTGACGTCGCGGATGGGCCACATGAGCCGGTCGCGGAACCGGTCGTAGACCCGCGACCCTCCGGCGCCACCGCGACCGCACAGGCCCGAGGCAACCAGCTCGTCCTCGGTGAAGCCGTTGGAGCGCAGCATGTTGGCCAGGTCGTCCCAGCCGGCGGGTGCGTAGCCGATCCCGAAATGGTCGGCCTCCTCGGGTCCGAAGGCGCGCCCGCCCAGGAAGGTGCGGCCCGCGCGCGCGGCGGGAGTGGCAAGCTGCTCGCGGAACCACGCCTCGGCGAGCCGGTTGGCCTCCAGGAGCCGCTGGCGCGTCCCGGGCTCGATGCCGCGAGTGACGCGCCCGTCCCCCTCCTCGTAGCGCAGCCGGACGCCGACTCGGTCGGCCAGGTACTCGACGGCCTCGGTGAAGGACAGCTGGTTGATCCTCTGGACGAAGGAGATGACGTCCCCGCCCTCGCCGCAGCCGAAGCAGTGCCACAGCCCCAGCTGGGGGCGGATGTTGAAGGAGGGGGTGCGCTCGTCATGGAACGGGCACAGCCCCTTGAGCGACCCCACCCCCCCGCTCTTGAGAGTGACGTGCTCGCCGACGATATCCTCGATCTTCGCGCGCTCGCGCACCGCGTCGATGTCCTCGCGCTTGATCAGCCCCGCCATGGCCTCATCCTAGGCGAGGACTCCGACATGGCCGACCCGCTCTTCCACGGCCCGCCGGCATCGGAACGGACCCGGGTCAGACTCGCGAGAGCAGGCCGCACAGGCGCGCGTGCCAGGCGCGCGCCGAGGTGTCCGTCAATGAGGCGATCTGGTCGACGACCGCGCGGGTGCGCCCCGCCTCGTCACCGGCCCGGCGCCAGGCCGCGGCGAAGATCGGCTCGAGGTGCCCGCTCCCGCTCGACAGCAGAATGTCAGCCAGGTCGAACAGTTCGGTGCGCTGACGCAGGTAGACCGGCTCATGCTCACGCGGGGCCATGACGTAGTGCACCGCGGCGCCCTTGAGGACCAGGATCTCGGCCGCGGTCTCGTCGGGGATGATCAGGTCGGCGCCGTAGCGGGTCAGGGCGCCGGAGCCGAACACGTCGCGGGTAGCCGCGGCGACGGCGGAGACGAAGCGGCCAATGAGCTGGCTGGTCAGGTTCTTCAGTGCGGCGGCGTCCGCAAGCGCACCGCAATAGGACGGTATCCAGCTGGGCAGGCGGACCAGTCGCTCCCATGCCGCACCGAGTCGACCCGGGTCGATGTCGGCGCCGTACCAGGCGCGGGCGTCCTCGATGATGGAGGCGACCTCGCCGTCCTCGCGCAGCCGGGCGGGATCCATGCGGAACAGGGCGATGGCATCCTCGACGTCGTGGACCGAGTAGCCGACGTCGTCGGCCAGGTCCATGACCTGAGCTTCCAGGCAACGGCGCCCGCCGGGGGCGCCCTGACGCATCCAGTCGAAGATCTCCCGGTCGGCCTCGTAGCAGCAGTACTTGCGTGCGCTGCGGCCCTGCGGACCGCCCGGCCCCTCACCCCGGGCCCACGGGTACTTGGCGACGGCGTCCAGGCTGGCGCGCGTGAGGTTGACGCCCACGGACCGTCCCGAGCAGTCCAGAGTCTTGGGCTCCAGACGGGTCAGGATGCGAAAGGTCTGGGCGTTGCCCTCGAAGCCGCCGACGGACTGGGCGATGATATCGAGAGCCTTCTCACCATTGTGCCCGTAGGGCGGGTGCCCCAGGTCGTGGGACAGGCAAGCGGTGTCGACGACGTCGGGGTCGCAGCCCAGGGCCTGTCCGAGTGCGCGCCCCACCTGGGCGACCTCCAGGGAGTGGGTCAGACGGGTGCGCGCGAAGTCATCGCTGGAAGGCCCCAGAACCTGCGTCTTGGCGCCAAGACGCCGCAGAGCGGAGGAGTGGAGGACGCGAGCCCGATCGCGTTCGAAGGGGGTGCGCTGAGGATTCTTCGCGGGTTCGGGCATGAAACGGGCGACGTCCGCACGCCCGTAGCGCCCGTACTCGTCCGATCCGCCGTACCTCCCGCCCGCGGGCCCGAGGGCGTCGCCGACATCACCAGAGTCGAAACCGCGAACCGGCGCCTGGTGGTTGGACATGGTCACAAGGTATCGCAACAACGCGTTAGGATGACGACGCACGTGTGCGATTGTCCTGTTCACCCGTAAGAACACGGGTGGCGTGCGCGCGAACCGATTGTCCGGGCCCGACCCGGCGGAAGGGAGCAAGCAGCCGTGACTACCACGACGACGCTCGTCCACCGCGTTTACAACGGGCCACTGGAATGGTGGAGGGACGGGCTCGTCTACGAGATCGGCTCCAGCGAGGTCGGCGCCGCCGATCTCGACGCGGCTCACAGTATCCTGGACCACATCAGCTCGCTCGGGTTCAACGTCATCCTCGTGCGCCCCTCCCAGGTCCCCACCCGCGGGGACCTGTCCTCGTTCCGTTCCTTCGCGCAGCGGGCCCACGAGCTCGACCTGCGCGTGATCACCAGGATCTCGGGGGCGCTGGGGCCGGTCACCGGGATGCACGCCGGCGATGCCAATCCGATCTTCACCGGTCAGGAGCGCGGTGAGAAAAGACTTCTGGAGCGCGCGGCCGCCTTCCTGGCCGAGGGCGCCGACGGCGTCGATCTGGGCACCATCGTGCCGCCGGAGGTCGATCGGCAAACCGACCTGAACCGGCTCAGCGACTACTTCGCCATCCTTCAGGCCCTCGTGGCCGAGCACGTCGACGAGGGCCTGATCGGAGCCGACGTCTCGGCCGTCTATCCCGAGGCGCTGCGCCACCACCTGGAGGACGACTGGCTGCACCACCTGCGCGATGACGCACTCATGCTCGTCTGTTGGGATGCGGATTCTCTGACCCGTCACATCACGCACTCCCTCGACGAGCACGATCGGTTCGGCGCTCCGCCCGTGTGGCGCTACCTGCCCAGCTACCGGCTCATGGAGCACACCGATCCCGGTGACGGACGTCGCTGGTTCGAGACGAGCGATGAGGAGCGCGTTCGCCGCTCATTGGCACTGCAGGCGCTCACACTCTCCCTGCCCGGGGCGGTCTATCTGCGCCAGGGGGATGAGATCAATCTCCCCGACAAGGACAAGCCAAGTGACACGCAGGATCTCGCCAGGTTGATCAACGAGCGCTCGGCCGAGCAGGGTGACCGGTTCGGCTCCCCTCTGGCCACGGTGCGCCGGGCCACCTACGTCCGACGGGAGCACGCCCTGTCGACCGGGCCCTTCGCCTTCGTCGTCGGTCTCGACTGGTGCCCTCCGGGTGTCCTGACCTTCCTGACCCGCGACATCCTGGTGCTGGTCAACACTTCCGCGAACGACGTGGTGCTGCCCGAACAGGCCCAGGTCCTCCTGGCCTCCGCGATCCTGCGTCAGGAGGGCAGGCACCTGCTCGTCCCGCCCACGACGACGGTCTGGCTTCAGGCCTCGACCGTCGCCTGAGCCCGACACCGCCCCCTCCCCATCCCCGTCTCTTCCCCGCGATCGACCGACCCGCCCGCATCCGGACAACGTGCCGTTCCCTCTAAGTTGTTCGCCCCCATCTGCACCTCCGCCGCCGGCGCGTCCGAGTCCGTTCTTTCATCGGCGCCCGCAGTCAACGTTCGTAATTGTTGTATGTATGCGTTACCCGTGTTTCACAACGGGTCTCCTCCTCTCTTTCAGATTCGAAGCAGAATCACGGTGACTGTCAATCGCCGGTCTTTTCTGTCCCTCACCGCTTTCACCACCACTTCGGCAGCCGCAGCGGTCTGCAGCTCCAACGGCTCAGGCTCCGCCGCCTCCCAGCCCTCATCCTCCGCAGGGGACGAGGACTGGGCGAGTCGGTCGCCCGCAACGCCAATGCCGACCTGCTGATCTGGGCCGATGAGAAGAAGGCTCTACACCAACAAAGCACTAACCGGCACGGCCTCCCCCGCAACCGTCGAAGAGCTGATCCAGGCGCGCGGGACCGCCGGCGCCGAGCAGGTCCCGGCCTACCCGTGAGACAGACCGGCAACGGCTACTTCATGCAGTCCTTCTACTCCTCAGCAGGCGGATACCTGGTCCGTGCGGCAAATTTTTACAATCGCGACTACGGGTCGGTCAATGAGATACTGCACCTGCACATCAACTGGCGCGGCGCCCCCCCCTGAGCAAAGGTCGTGGTGTTGCTGACCAACCTGTGGATGGGCTTCCTCTACATGTTCATCGTGTGCACCGATGCCCTCCAATTGATCCCCGCCGACGTCGAAGAGGCCATTAGAAGGAACGGTTCACCCACTGGCGGTTCCCCGTATCGTCCTGCTGTCCACACTCAGGCCGATTATCGCCACGACTTTCCTGCTGGCCCTCACGGGCGTGATCTCCGAGTTCATCCTGGGTTCGACCTTCCTGACTGATAGGGCTGATCGGACGTCGTCCTCCCCTTCACCGGTGCCCGCCGCCGCGCCCCGGGCCGGTGGACCGCGTCGTCCGCGACCGGTACGGTCATGAAGTGGACATCGGCGCGGACGTGCCGTGCCGCGGCACGTCGCGTCCGCGCCGACCCGGGTGCGCCGGTGCACAGCCGCCCGGACCGACACCTAGGAGATGACCACCGTGCAGCAGCGCCCCACTCTCGCCGACATCGCGGACCAGGCGGGGGTGTCCACCGCCACGGTCTCGCGCGTGCTCAACGGAAAGTCGAACGTCGCCGACGTGACCCGCCAGCAGGTCCTGGTCGCACTCGACCTTCTGGGCTATGAGCGCCCCGAATCCCTACGACGCAGCTCGCGGGGCCTGGTCGGTCTGGTCGTACCCGAGCTGAGCAACCCGATCTTCCCGGCCTACGCCCAGCAGATCGAGCAGCTCCTGGCCGCCAGCGGGCGCACCCCGCTGCTGTGCACCCAGACCCCCGGCGGCACCAGCGAGGACGAGTACATCGAGATGCTCGTCAACCGCGGGGTGTCGGGAATCATCTTCGTCTCCGGTCGTCACGCCGACACCGGCGGTGACGTGACCCGCTACCAGAGGTTGCGCGAGCGGGGCGTTCCTCTGGTGACCATCAACGGCAACGCCCCGACGATCAGGGTCCCCGGTTTCACCACCGACGACCGCGCCGCCGCCCGCGTCGCGGTAGAGCAACTCATCAGCCTGGGGCACCGCCGCATCGGCCTGGCGACCGGTCCTCTGCGCATGGTGCCGGCCCAGCGCAAGCGAGCCGGGTACGCGGACGCCATGCGCTCCGGACTGCCCGACCAGCCGCTGCGGATCCTCGAGACGCTCTACACCTATGAAGGCGGCGCCACCGCCGCGGACCGGCTCGTCGATGAGGGCTGCACGGGCATCATCTGCGGCTCCGACATCATGGCTCTGGGCGCTATCAGCGGTGCGCGGAGCCGAGGGCTGCGCGTGCCGGACGACCTGTCGATCATCGGCTACGACGACACGGCTCTTATTCCCATGACCAACCCGCCCCTGACCACCGTGCGCCAGCCCGTAGCCGCCATCTGCCGAGCCGCCGTGACCACGCTCATGTCCATGATCGGCGGCGAGGAGACGCCCGACGCGGAGATGCTCTTCGCCCCCGATCTCATCGTGCGCGGGTCGACGACGCCCGCCCCCCGATCGGCGAGCGCCGAGTGACGCCCGGTCTCCTTCCGTGCTCCGCCCGGCGGGCGGCATCGCCTTCCCGAACCCCGACCACGCCGTTCCCGGCCTCCGGGGCCCGGCCCGAACGGCCGACGCAACGACCCCGGATCGGTCGGCAGCGTCCGGCGCCTCAGCGCGACCAGGAGCTGGCCAACCTCGCACCCATCTCGACCAGGCGCCCGCGCACGGCCCGTCTCCCGCCGGCGTTCCAGGCGACCGGCCGGGCGGTCGCATCCCGCGGCGCTCCCGCAGACTCCAGGGCGTAAGCACTGACGATGCCGACCTCGGCGAGCTCACCGTGCGGGATCGCAGTGCGTCCCGCGACGAGCACGGCCGGCAGCGCGAGAGAGGCCGCCGCCGTTCCGACGACGGCGATGACGGAATCGGCGAGCACGCCGTAGGCCTCTCCGACGCTGGTGACGACCAGGTCCTGCTCGCCCACCGCCTCGTCCAGGCCGAGCAGATGAGCCATCACCCGCGGTCCCGGCATGGCCCGGGCGCCCAGCGCCCGCAGCACGGCCGCGCCGCCCCCGGCCGCGCCGGTTCCCCAGGAGGTCACCGACAGTCGCCCGCTGACGGCGAGGGAGTCGCCAACCAGGTCGAGCGCGCCCGGGTGCGGCGTGCCCACGAGGTCGATCACCCGCGACGCCGCCGTGCACGCCAGGCGGTCGCGTTCCTGAACCTGGGCGGGTTCCAGAGCGGTGAGGCTCGTCAGAGCCTGGCCGGCCCCCGCCAGGCCGCCCAGGGCGACGTCGTCGGCGAGCGCGAGCAGCACGTCGCGTCCTTCCATGAGCGTGCGAGCCGCCTTCAGCCCGCCGAGGCCGTCGAGCATCCCGCGGCCGCCGTCATGGACGGCCGAGCGCGCCAGGCCCACGACGAGGGTGTCGCGGGCGCCGACGAGCGCCAGTGCCTGAGCCAGAGCTTCCCCCAGCCCGTCGGTGGTGCCCTCGCGCGCCTCCCGGGCCGCCAGCTCGGCGTCGGCGGGCAGGGCCGTCAGCCGGGCGGCGTCCAGGAGCCACGTGCGCGCGTGCTTGTCGCGGGTCCAGGCCCCGCTCGGCTCGCGCAGGCGTAGCAGATCGACCTCGCGGACCTGCCCGAGCGGGCTGCACGCCTGAAGAGCGCGGCGTGCCGCCACGCGCCGGGCATCGACGGTCTGAGCCGTGCCCGGGCCCCCGTCGGGCAGCGGTAGAAGAGTCAGTTCGTCGCCCGGGCGGCGCATCCTCCAGCCGTCCGCGAGTGCGAGCGCGACGTCGCCGGCCGCCAAGCCGGTGCGCGAGTCGACGAGGGGGACTCCGCCCGGTTCGGGATACATCCCCCCGGGCGCCAGCAGGATCCTCACGAGCGCTTCGCCGCCCTCACCGATCGCCCTCGTCGAGGATCGTCCCGCCCAGCCGGGCCAGCAGGAGCGCCTCGCCGGTGACGATGCGCTCGAGATCGCCCAGGTGCATGGATTCGTCCTCGCTGTGAGCGCGGGTGTCGGGGTCCTCGATACCGGTGACGAGTACCTGGGCGCCCGGGAACGTTTCTGTGAGGGTGGAGACGAAGGGGATGGAGCCGCCCTGGCCGATCTCGACGCACTCGTGGCCGAAGGCCGTCGTCAGGGCCCAGCGGGCGGCACGGCCGACCGGGTTGTCCGAGGAGCCGTCGAAGGCGGGGCCGGTCTCGCCCCGGGTGATGGCCACACGGGCGCCGAAGGGAGTGTGCGCCTCCAGGTGGGCGCGCAGAGCCTCGAAGGCCTCGACCGGATCCTGTCCGGGGGCGACGCGCATGGACAGGCGGGCCGTGCAGGCGGGGGCGAGGACGTTGCCGGACACTTGAAGCGGTGTGACGTCCATGCCGATGACGGCCAGGGCGGGCCCGGTCCACAACCGCGCGGTCAGATCGCCGGTGCCCGCCAACTCGACCCCGTCCAGAACGCCGGCGTCGGCGCGGAAGTCGGCCTCGGAGTAGTCGGGGGCGTCCGGGGAGGCCTGCGAACGGCGGACCAGCCCGGGAACGGCAACATCCCCCGTCTCATCGTGGAGGGTGGCGATCAGCCGGCACATGGCGGTGACGGCGTCGATGATCGGGCCACCGTACTGGCCCGAGTGCAGGGCGTGGTCGAGGATGTCCAGGCGCACGTCGGCCTTGACAACGCCGCGCAGCGACGTCGTCAAGGCCGGAACCCCGACTTTCCAATTCGAGGAGTCGGCGACGACGATGACGTCGCAGTCCAAGTGGTCCCGGTGGGCCGTCAGGAAGGACTCGAAGGTGGGAGAGCCGACCTCCTCTTCCCCCTCGACGAACACGCTCACCGAGCACGGCAGCTCGCCTCCTCCGAGCGCGGCGAGAGTGCGCAGGGCGTGGACGTGAGCGATGACGCCGGCGCCGTCGTCGGCGGTGCCCCGGCCGAACAGGCGCTCCCCGCGGCGCTCGGCGGCGAAGGGGTCGGCCTGCGCCCAGGCGGCCGGATCGCCGACGGGCTGGACGTCGTGGTGAGCGTAGAGGAGCACGCGAGGCGCCCCGGCGGGACCGTCGCGGTGGGCCAGGACGGCGGGCCGACCGGAGACGCCGTCGGCCCCGACGAGGCTGAGCACCTGCGCGCTCAGACCGGCGCCGGTCAGGAGGCCGGCGACGTGCTCGGCGCTGCGGAGCACCTGGACCTGGTCGTGACTGGAAGCGGATACCGACGGGATGGAGACGAGCTCGACCAGGTCGGAGACGACCGACTCGAAGGAGTCATGGACGGCGGAGCGCACGGCGTCGACGGTGATCATGGATTGCAGGGTATCGCGAGTGAGCCGCTACTCTGTGCTGCGTGAAGCTGTTCAAGAAGCGCGATGCTGCGCCTGATCTCGAGCCCGCCGCGGCCCCCGTCAAGATCGAGGGCAAGGGCCGCGCCACCCCCAGGCGCAAGGACGCCGAGGCGCGCCGCCTGCACCCGGTCGTCCCCACCGACCGCAAGGCGGCCAGAGCGGAGGCGCGCGCCAAGCAGAACGAGGCCTGGAAGCGTCAGCGCGAGGCCATGAGCACCGGCGACGAGCGCTACCTGCCGGCGCGTGACAAGGGGCCGATCAAGCGCTACGTCCGCGACTACGTCGATGCTCGTTTCTGCCTGGGCGAGACCTTCCTGCCGTTGAGCATCCTGCTCATCGCGAGCATGATCGGCATTCAGACGCGCATGCCCCAGGTCGGGCTGCTCCTCATCATGGGCCTGTACGCGGTGTTCCTCCTGTCCATCCTCGACGCCGTGGTGTGCTGGTGGCTGGTGCGGCGCCGGCTGCGGGCCAAGTTCGGGGCGGATAAGGTGCAGTCCCAGGGCATGATCTTCTGGTACGTCTTCTCGCGCTGCTTCAATCTGCGCCGCTGGCGCCAGCCCTCCCCGCAGGTCAAGCGCCGCCAGTACCCGTCCTGAGCACCCCGCGCCACCGATCCCATCCGCGTCCCGCCCCTCCCCCGACTCCCCGCGGCCTCCCCTCCCCCGGGTCCCCGGCGGCCATCGCCCCCCGATGCCTGTCCGCCGGCCGCGGACAGGCATCGGCGCACCGTGACGACGGCGATGCCGGAGGGCCCGGGCGGCCTAGGCTGTGACCATGGTCGCTTATCGTCATCTCGGCAGCTCCGGGCTCAAGGTCACGGAGATCACCTACGGCAACTGGCTCACCCACGGCTCCCAGGTGGAGGCCGACACCGCCATCCAGTGCGTGCATACCGCGCTCGACCTGGGTATCACCAGCTTCGACACCGCCGACGTCTACGCCAACACGAGGGCCGAGGAGGTCCTCGGCAGAGCACTGGCGGGGCAGCGCCGGGAGGGCCTGGAGATCTTCACCAAGGTCTACTGGCCCATCGGCCCCAAGGGCCCCAATGACGTCGGCCTGTCGCGCAAGCACATCATGGAGGGCATCAACGGCTCACTGCGCCGCCTGGGCACGGACTACGTGGACCTCTACCAGGCGCATCGCTACGACTACGAGACTCCGCTGGAGGAGACGATGCAGGCCTTCGCCGACGTCGTCCGCTCCGGCAAGGCCCTCTACATCGGGGTCTCGGAGTGGACTGCGGACCAGATCCGGGCGGGTCAGGAACTCGCCGCCCAGATGGGGTTCCGCCTGGTGTCCAACCAGCCCCAGTACTCGGCGCTGTGGCGGGTGATCGAGGAGCGTGTCGTACCCGTCTCCACCGAGCTGGGCATGGGGCAGATCGTGTGGTCGCCGATGGCCGAGGGCGTCTTGTCCGGCAAGTACCTGCCCGGCCGCCAGCCCCCGGCCGGCTCCCGCGCCACCGATGACAAGGGCGGCAAGGACATGATCGCCCGCTGGATGAGCGACGAGGTGCTCGCAGCCGTTCAGAAGCTCAAGCCGATCGCCGCGGACGCCGGGCTGACCATGCCCCAGCTGGCGATCGCCTGGGTCCTGCAGCACGATTATGTCTCCGCGGCCCTGGTGGGGGCCTCCCGCCCCGAGCAGCTGGTCGAGAACGTCAAGGCCTCCGGCGTCAGGCTCGACGGCGACGTCATGGAGGCGATCGACACTGCCCTGGGCGAGGTGGTCGCCCGCGACCCGGGCCTGACCCGCTCGCCGGACAAGCGCCCGGCCTGACCGCGGGCGGCGCCGCTAGCCCCGGCGCCGCAGCCCCGCCCGGCAGGCCTCGCCCAGGGCCACCACGACCATGCACGCCCCGGCCACGGCGGCGGGCAGATTGCCGAGGTGAAGGTCGCCCCCGATCGCCCCGGTGACCAGGCTCCCCAGAGAGACGCCCAGGACATTGCCCGTGGAGGCCACGGTCATGGCGCCGGTGACGCGACCGGCGGGCGCGAGCTCCTCCACTCGCGAATAGCAGGTCACCAGGGTCATGCCCACCGCGGCGCCCAGGCACAGGATGACGGCTTCCGTGGCGATGGCGGACGGCACGCCCATCAATGCCAGTGAGCACAGGAGTATGACGATCCCGCCAAGGGCGGTCTTGCGCAGGCGCCCGACGCGCAGCCCCGGGCTCGCCAGGCCGACCAGGGCGGAGGTGATCCCCATGGAGCCGTAGACGGGCCCGGTGAGTCCCGGGGTGCCGTGAGCGGCGTGGACGGATGTCAGGGCCGTCTGCGTGGTGCCGAAGACGACACCGACTCCCATGATGACCACAAGGACTGGGAGCATCTCGCCCACCACGGTCCCCGGTGCAGCAGGCCGCGCCCGGTCCCGAGCATGTTCGCCGCGCGACCCCCGGTCCGTCTCAGAATGACCGGCGTCGTGGTGAACCAGCAGCCATGCGACGAAAAGCCCCTCGCCGACCAGGGTCAGCGTCGCGAGCGCGACGACAGTCCCCTGAGCCCCCAGGAGGCTGACGAGGCCCCCGGCCGCAACGGGCCCGACGACGAAGCTCGTCTCGTCGGCAGCGGTCTCCCAGCCCATGCCGATGCGGATGATTCTCAGGGCGCGGGCGGGCTGGTCGGTCGCCCGTGCGATCGAGGACCACACGGCGCGCGCAACCGATCCCGCCTGCGGGTTGGCCATGCCCATGACTGCTCCCGCAGCCAGGATGACCCAGTCGGGCAGTGCACGGCTCACCGCGCACCAGACGAGAACCAGCGCGGCCGTCTGGATCAGGAGCACGCCGCTCGTCACCCGCCAGGCGCCCAGATGATCGTGCAGGCGACCGATCAGCGGCGCTCCGAAGGCGGTTCCCAGGCCGACGGCGGCGACCACGGCACCGGCCAGCGCCAGGCTCCTCCCGGCGGAGGAGACGACCAGAAGCAGGCCGAGCTGATTCATGGCGGCCGGGAGGCGCCCCAGATAGGCGCAGACGAGGAAGCCCGGCCCGGCGGCCTCCAGAAGAGTGCGAGCGGATGAGTCGGATGAGTCAGCGCGGCTCGAGCGCGCGACAGGGTTATTCATAGCGGTGAGGCACCTGGGAGGACGACGGCATCGGACTGCCGGCCCGACCTCACAGGCAGTCTCTTCTCCCGCTTATTGCGACGCCGCACAGGTTATCAAATACCGGCCGCTGCGTGTCACCGCCGTCGAGGAGTGGTGGCCAGAGCCCGATTGATGCGGCCGGGCCAGGCCGGGCCGTTGTAGACGAAGGCGGAGTAGGCCTGAAGCAGGTCGGCTCCCGCATCGAGCATGAGCTCGGCGTCCATGATGGAGGAGATGCCGCCCACCCCGATAATGGTGGGGCCCTCCCCCAATCGGGCGCGCAGGCGGCGCACGACCTCCAGGGACCGCGGCAGCAGCGGAGCGCCGGACAGACCGCCCTCGCCCAGGTCGTGGTCGATCGTGGTGTTGGTGGCGACGACGCCGTCCAGTCCCATTCGCGTCACCAGGTCCGCCACGGCGTCGATGTCCTCGTCGGCCAGGTCGGGGGCGATCTTGACCAGGAGCGGCACGTGGCGGCGCGCGGCGGCGTCGCCGGCCTCGCGCACGGCCTCCAGGATGGGGCGCAGCGCGTCGACGTTCTGGAGGGTCCGCAGGCCGGGCGTGTTCGGGCTGGAGACATTGACGACCAGGTAGTCGGCCCAGCGCGCCACGACGCCGGCGGAGTAGCGGTAGTCCTCGACGGCATCGACCAGTGCCGTGGCCTTCGTCTTGCCGATATTGGCGCCCACGACGATGGAGCGGCCGCGCGCGGTCGCCCGCAGGGCTCGCAGACGCCGAGCGGCCTCGTCGGCGCCCGGGTTGTTGAATCCCATGCGATTGCGGATCGCACGAATACGCGGATGGCGCCACATACGGGGCCTGTCGTTACCCGCCTGGGCGCGGGCCGTGAAGGTGCCGACCTCGACGAAGCCGAAGCCGAGCATATCCATGCCCTCGACGGCCCGCCCCTCCTTGTCCATGCCGGCCGCCAGGCCGAGCAGACCCGGCACGGGACGCGCGAAAGGACCGCCCTGGTTGGCGCTGGGCACGGGGAGGATGGGGCGGCGCCCCCACATCTGCCTCACCGCGTCGCGCACGAGCGGAATCCCGCTGGTGACCTCGATGGCCTTGACGCATGCGTCATGGATCAGCTCGGGGTCGGTACGCGTCAGGACGGTCTTGTACAGCAGGTCGTAGAGCACGCCGCCAGCGTACTCGGACCAGCGCCTGCGCGACGCTACGCTGACGCCGCCCCTCCCCCGAGGACACCACGAGCTTCAATCGCGATATCACGATCGATCCGAATCGCATCTCCGCCTTGACGGGAGGCGCGGCGCCGACCGTCGGGACGGGGTGCCACCTCTGACTCGGTGCTGACTCGGTGCATCTGGAACTGCGGGCCGACTGTTACGCGGGCGTATGGGTGCACTACGCCTCGACGACATCTTCGAGGAGCCCGGGCAGAGCCTGTGAAGAACTCTGAAGGCTCTGAGAACCCTCCGAGAATCCCCGAGCGCGACGGCACTCCCCCGACACCGGCGCAGGAGGCCGTTGGCATCCCGGGTCGGCACCGTCACTCGGCGGCTCAGCGGGTCGTCAGCCGAGCCGCTCAAGATTGTTCCTATCGAGAGTCGTTCGACGCGGCCCTCGGCCATATCGCAAGGAGAACGCCTCCCCGGAGAAACGATGAATGCTGGCGAGAAGACGCTGCAGATCAACAGCTTCAACGAAGGTGGTGTAACGGCGACCATGATCACCCCACAGGATATCCTCGGCGAATAGAGAGAGCTTCCCGCATGTCTTCGGAGCCGTTCCACCGGTGATGAAGGCGGTATCGGTGTCCTGGCGCAGTCGGGCACCATCGGCGCCCCAGTGCCGAAGACGATCGTGATCCCAACCGGGGTCGTCAAAAATAAGCTCCACGTATTCGCGGATACCGTCGTCACCGACGAGAATGATGTCAAAGGCGCATCGCCGGTCGGGGTGGGCGAAACTTGAGTATCCCGTGACGGCGACGCCATTCATACTCGCCATGATCTGCACGGACTCGGGAGTGTCGTCCGTAAAACTGGTGTAATCGGAGTTAATGACCGCAGCATTGTGCAGATGAACATCCTCAGCCGATGCGCCGGTGAGGTAGCAGCACAAGTCGAGGGGATGCACGACCTCGCTGACGACACCCACGGTGGGCCGCGGATCATCGAAGCGGTTCTTCGCCCAGGTGAAGTCGATTCGTGCGATCCGCAGATCGCGGCGATGTGTCTGCGCGAGGACGTAGTCGACTGCCGGAGAATAACGTTCGATACAGTTCATCGCAAATCTATCGCCGCTCCCCCACGCCTCCGTCCAACGATCAGGAATGGAATCCTGAGGCGCAACGAGAGGCTTCTCCGAGAGGATGAATCCGTCGACGTGTTGAAGAATATTGAGGACATTGAGATGCTGATCGTCATTGGTGGCGTTAACGATGACATCGGAACCCTCGGACATCAGACGAATCCGTGCAGGATCATCGGCCAACGAGGCAGTGTCCGCACGTGAGTAAGTGCGCACATCGACGTCCTCCTCTCTTCCTGCGGCAACGTACTCAAAGGATCGGGCGAGTCGGGTTCCGACATAACCGGCGCCAATGAGGTCGATTCTCACGGTCAATGCAGTTCCTTCCGCAAATGCGGCTCATCGTTGATGACGTAGCCCAGGCGTGTGTACATCCGCAGTGCACTCGGAGTGGAATCCAAGTAGATGGAATCTGCACCACGGTCGACGAGTCAATCCTCGGCCGCTCGAGTCAGGGCGGTACCGACTCCGAGCCCTCGGGCGGACCCGTCGACATAGACGCCCTGAATCCAGCCTTCAAGGCCGTTCGGATTGGCAGGATTGGCCAGGCGTCGATCGATGATCGCGGTCGCCGTGCCCACGGGCGCGGCGACCGCGACTGCGAGGAAAGTCGCCTGCGTCGACACGATTCCGTCGATCTCCTCCTCCAACTGCGTGCGATAGATCGCCTCCCAATCGCCAGCATCGCCTCGGGCCCAGTGAGCCTCACCGGTGGTAAGAAGATTCCGACGCAATGCCAGCACGGCCTCGACATCGGTACGGGTCGTCCGTCGTACCGCGATCGTCGAGCGAGCGACGCGCGTCGTTGAATTATCGGGCATTTTTCTTGTTCTCGGAAATTCCCAAGCGGCTGAAGACCTCATCGAGGGAGTCGGCGAGGCGGGTAACCTGCTCCGCCGTGTGAGCAGGTGTGGCGTTGATGCGGAATCGACTTGTGCCCGACGGCACGGTCGGCGGATTGATCGGCTGGATGTAGATCCCGTATTCATCGAGCAGCATCGCCGCAGCGGTCCGGCAGTTGCGGGCGCTGCCGATGAGAACCGGAAGCGCATGCGTCGTCGAGGAGGGCATGATCTCGATGCCCCGAACGCCCAGTTCATGTCGCAGTTGCGCGGTTCGGCTCTGCAGCAGATCACGTGCGTGATCGTCGGCACGGACGATCTGAATACTCGCCCGGCAGGCGGCGGCCACCGCCGGGGGCATGGAGGTTGTGAAGATGAAGCCCGGAGCGAAACTGCGCACGGCGTCGACGAGCCAGTCAGGACCCGCGATGAACCCGCCTATCACACCAACGGCCTTCGCCATTGTCCCCTGGATCACATCGATCCGGTCCAGAATGCCTTCTCGATCGGCGATCCCGCGCCCTTGCTCCCTGTAGAGCCCGATGGCATGGACTTCGTCAAGATAGGTCAGAGCGTTGTACTGCTGAGCCAGGTCGACGACTCCGGGCAGGTCGGCCGTATCTCCGTCCATGGAGTACACAGATTCCAACGCGATGAGTTTGGGTGTAGACGGATCGTCGGCGGAGAGAAGCTCCTCGAGGTGATTCAGATCGTTGTGGCGCTACAGGCGATGAGCATTCTTGTTACGAAGGATCCTCGATATCATAGACGCATGATCGAGCGCGTCGCTATAGATCAGCAGATCTGGATATATCATGCTGAAAGCCTCTAACGCAGCATCATTGGAGCCGTAGCCCATCGGGAAGGCCAAGGCTCGTTCTTTGTGGAACCAGTCCGCGATCTCCGCCTCGAGAAGAGCACCTTCTCGTGGGTGCCCCCGATGTTATGGGAGCCGCCGGCTCCTGCGCCGTAGCGGACGGTGGTGTCCTGCATCGCTGCGATGACCGTCGGGTGCTGGGACATGGCCAGATAGTCGTTACTGCACCAGACCTGCACATCTTCATATACGCCGCCATCGCGCTTGACCGTAAGCCATGGGGTATCGTCCAGCATGTCGATTGAGGGTCACGAAGGTCCGGTAACTGCCGTCCTGCTTAAGGTTGTCAAGACGCTCAAGGGCCGTATCTGCGTACATGAAGAATTCTCTTTCTTCTCATTTTTTCTCGTCGTGGTCGCCGTTCGCGACCGGTGTCGTGCGATGCATGCGAATGCGCAGCAGCTGCAGAGCGAGTGCCAGCAGGGCCGGGATGGCGGCGAGCAGGGCCAGGTTCGTGCCGGTCACTCCAATGGCGAGCACGCCCGCGCCGAGGGCGGATCCGATCGCGGAGCCGAGGTAGTTCGCCGAGGCGTTCGCGGCGACCGCGGTCGCCCCGTCCCGCGGATTGGTCTCCAGCAGCGTGTCCTGCTGAGGGGCCAGGGAGGACCATCCCAGGGCGCCCCAGGCGAACAACGCGGCCGCCAGCAGCCACACGGCCGGGCCGGTGCCGAGCACGAACAGAACGATCGTCAAGAGCGCCAGGATCACAGCGGTGATGCGGAGCGAGTCGCCGACCCGATCGACCAGGCGGCCGATGAGCATGACGCCGACGGCTCCGCCCACGCCCCACGCCCAGATGCCGGCCGTGGGATGGGAGGCGAGGCCGGTATCACCCAGGAGCGAGGTGATGTAGGTGTACAGGCCCAAGGAGGCGATCCCGGTGAACAGGGTGACGGTGACGGTCATGAGGTTCGGTCCGGATCCGATCGAGCGCAGGCGCGCACCCAGGGAGGGGGCGTCCACACCGGGCAACTCACGCCTCCGGGAGGAGAAGATACCGATCAGGGCCAGCGCCCCGACGATCGTGATGAGCAGGATGCTCACCCGCCACGATGTCAGCTCTCCGAGCAGGAGGCCCAGCGGAACGCCGAACACGGTTCCCATCGCCAGCCCGGCCAGGACGAGGCCGAGGGCCCGGCCGCGACGTTCCTCCGATACGGATGCCGCCGCGACGGCCGAGGACAGGGGCGAGTACACGCCCGCGGCGGCGCCGGCGATCACCCGGGCGATGAGGAATACGACGATGGTGGGCGCGCCCGCCGTGACAAGGTTGCCCACAGTGAACATCGACAGAGCGATCGCGAGTCCTCGTTTGGACCGACGGCCTGCGGCGCCGGCGAGCAGAGGCCCCGCGATCGCATAGGCCCCGGTGAAGGCGGTCACCCCGAGCCCGGTTACGCCCTCGGTGGCGGCCAGGTTCTCCGCTATCGCGGGTAGCAGCCCTGCGATCATATAGGCGTCCAATCCGAGCGCGACGCCTCCGATAATGAACGGCCAAAGCCGACCAATCACGTCTATTCCTCTCTTTCCACTCATCTGGTGGCCCTGCCACCCACCTACCGATCGACTAGTCAGGACTGGTCGTCCACGCCGTCCTATGACACCCACTCACGGGGCGGTCGTGGCAGAGTCGTACGGCGAACAAACCCAGTGGCCCCGTGCTCGTAGAATTCGTAGAACCGTTCTTCTCCTGGTGCCGGTTAATCCGGCATCGGCACATCCCGGCCAGATAGTCGCGGAGAGACACGAATAACCGTCGTCAGACATGACACACGTACCGAAGAACATTGAGGCAGTTCTGCGGAGAAAGGCAGAAGAATACGGTGCAAACAGTGCTTCGTCAGGGCCTTCCGATAGCCATCATCGACGCAGGACCGCCCTGATGGCGCATGTCAGCGCATCTTCACTGAACGCGACATCGATTCGAGTAGGACTTCCAGAAAACCATCGTCGTTCCTTACGAGGTGCTGCGAAGATCAGGCCAAGGCCTCAGCTGCAGTCAGTAGTCTAGACACCGTGTCGCTGTTGTCAATATCGGTTCTGCTACGGCTCCTGCCTCCTTCCACACGAGCGTCGCCGAAACCTGGAGTTCCGCGCTGAGGCGACCGGAACCGCCACAGGTCGTAGTGGGTGCTCTCCTCGGATTTCGAGAGGATTCCCCTCATGATGCAGACTCACTGCATGCGCGTCGCCCAGATCGCCCGGCTCACGGGCACAACTGTGAGGACCGTGCGCTACTACCATCGCCTGGGTCTGCTGCCCGTGCCGGCCGAGCGCGGCGGATGGCGGGACTACGAGCTGTCGCACGCGGCCCGGCTCTCTCGCATCCGCTGGCTGACCCGGGCCGGGATCCCGCTGGAGACCATCGCGCGGGTACTGGATGCAGAGCCTGCCACCGATCCCGGCGACGAGGCCGGCGACGAGAACCTCGAGCAGGACGCCCGTGCGCGGGACCGCACCGACGATGCCGCCCCCGCGCCGGAGGTCGTCACCGATCTGAGCGCGGCGCTGCGCGCCGTCGAAGGCCGCCTGGCCGAGGTCGCCCGTCAGCGCGATATGCTCGCCGGCCTGCTGCAACGGGCCGAGGAGGGGCTGACGGTCTGTCCCATGTCCGCGCGCATGGTGGCCTTCTTCGATCGGCTGGAGCGTGCGGCACCCGACGAGCGTACTCGTAGCGCCGTGCGTCACGACCGCGACGTCGTCGACCTGGCCTGCTACTGCGGGCGGATGCCGCCTGAGGCCGAGGATCTCTTCCCCGAGCCGGACAAAACCGAGGACGCCGCCGCTCTGGTCGGCTACGGCAGAGATCTGGATGCAGCCACGCAGGGTGAGCTGACCGAGCACGCCGACTGGGTCGTCTCCCGTCTGGAGGGCCGGCTCACCCCCGATCGGGCCCAGCGCCTGGCGCGTCAGACCGATATCGGCGCCGTCAGATCACTCTACCGCCTGATCGCCGATGTCGATCCGCGCTCCGCTCGGCTCGCCCCACTTGTCGAACAGCGTCTTGTGCGGACCATCGAGCGCTGGCGCTCCGTCTGAGCGGGGCGGGCGAGCAGCCGCGGAGCGGGTGATGAGCGGCTGCTACCGCCGGGCTTGAGTACGACGCGGCGTCGCACCCGAGCCTGGGGCCATGACAGCCCATCACGACGGCCTCGGCTCTCCCTGTCCTCGAAGTGGGACCCGGCCACGAGCCTCGGGCGCCGGTTCCCGCCGGTCCGGATCTCGTCCGGGTCGGCGGAATCCGCGCCCGAGCGGTCGCGAGTGCCCGACTCGATCGCGCCTGCGGCATCCGCCCTCACTCTCCGTCGAAAGGAAAACGCTATGACGACCGCAGCAGCACTCGTAATCGTCGAGTCGTACTTCGGCGCGACCCGCACCGTCGCCGAGGCCGTCGCCGCCGGGCTGACCGACGCCGGAGTGAGGGCCCGCGTCCTCGACGTCGACCAGGCGCCCGACGCCCCGCCCGCGGACCTCGACCTGCTCATCCTGGGCGCTCCCACCCACAACCGGGGTCTGCCGACCACCAGTACGCGGGCGACAGCCCGCAAGCGGGGAGCGGCGACACCAGCCCGGGGCGTGCGCGAATGGCTGGCGACGGCGTCGATCCCGGCCTCGCCCCGTGTGGCCGCCTTCGACACGGTCACCGCGAAGAACTGGTTGGCCGGTTCGGCCGCTAAGGCGATCGCCAAGACCCTGCGCCGTGCGGGGTGGAACGAGTCGGCCGTCACGAGTTTCCTTGTCAGCTCGGACCGGGGTCTCCTGGCCGACGGGGAGGAGACGGCCGCCCGCGCCTGGGGGTGCGAGCTGGCCGGTGAGGGCGCGGTTCGTCGATGAGGAAGAAGGAATAAGAAATGAGTGACGACGAGGAGCGGAAAAGAAGATGAGGACAGAACGAGGAAAACAAGGAATTGGGGCGGCAGAACAAGAATGGACGGATTCGGTATTGCCGGCATCTGCCTTGCAATATGCGGCCTCCTCACCCTGATCTGGGGAGGCGCGGTGGTGCCCGTCAGCCTCACAAGCCCCGACTCCATGTCGTTCGCCACCGACGGCCTGGTTCTGCTGGCGGTCGGGGCCCACCTGGTCCCCGGCCTGCCGTCCGTCTGCCCGATCGCCGCCATCTGGCTGGCGGCACTGGCAACGACGGCCTACCTCTTCTCCCTTGGAATGGACACGATCGTGAGCCTGATCGGCTGCATCCCGGTCGCCGGTCTCGCCGTCTGGCTGACCACCGGGTTCCGAAGGCGATGACGCGGCAGAAGCGGAGCAGAGCCGCGGCCGACGGCGGTCAACGGCAGCGCTCACCGCCTCCTGCCGTCGTGGGTCTCGCCGCCTCTCCCACCGCCGACCTCATCGACGCTGACACTCAGCCGCTGATGGTCGCGGCGACAATGATCGCGATGGCGATCGCCGTCCCCGCGAAGGCCACACCGAGACCGGGATTCTGATCCTCGAGCAGCTCCCGCCGAAGATCCAGCTTGAACACCTTGTTGACGACCCAGCTGAACAGCATGAGCAGCAACACGCCCAGAACCGCGTACACCACGGTGCTCAGCAGCGTGAGCGCGTCAAGGCCGTGGGTCGCCACGAGTGACGCTTCGTCCGTGTCGATGAGGTCAGTAGAACCGCCAATGAACTGCAGCATATCTTTCTCTCTCGTCATTCGCCGGCACCGTCGTGGCCTTCGTCGTAGACGCATCGCAACTTCGGGCGGCTCCGCCAGGCACGCTCCCGATGTCCGCTCAACCCCGTCGAAACCGATCAGACTTCACGGCACGGCGAGGACACCTCGCGCTCACAGGCAGGCGCCTACTGCGACAGGACCCTAGCAAAAGCGCTGAGAGCGCAGCAACACGCAGTACCGCCCGAGGGGAGCCCCTGTCGAAAGTCTTTGATGGCCGGTGGCGGCTCAGACATTGAAGCCGAGAGCCCGCAGCTGTTCCCGACCCTCGGGGGTGATCTTGTCCGGGCCCCACGGCGGCAGCCACACCCACTGGATGCGGACCCTGTCGGCGATGAGGCCGAGCGCCTGCTGGGCCTGTTCCTCAATGACGTCGGTCAGTGGGCAGGCCGCGGTGGTCAGCGTCATGTCGAGCACGATCGTGCCGTCCGGTTCGACGGACACCCCGTAGAGCAGCCCGAGGTCGACGACGTTGATGCCGAGCTCGGGATCGATGACGTCGCGCAGGGCCTCCTCGATGGCGGCGACGTCGGCCTCACCCCCGGCTGCGGGGGCGTGCTGGGCGGCCATCGGATTGACGGCCTCGCCCTGGATGGTACCGGGAGCGTTGCTCTCGCTCATGGCTCCTCCTCGCGTTTCTTCACGTCGGTCATGTCGGTCAATGCCGGTCATAGTGGTCGTGGCAGTGATGAACTGGACGATGGATGGTGGTGATGGCGCACGGGTGGTGAACGTCCATCGGTCAGGTCTGCTCGGCGGGCAGCGCCACGCCGGCCTTGGCCAGGGCATCCCTGAGCGCCATCCACCCCAGGAGGGCGCACTTGACGCGGTTGGGGTACTGCGAGACGCCCTCGAATGCGGCACCGTCCTCCAAATCGTCCAGCACGGCGGCATCGACGCCGCGGCCGCGCGAGTGCATGAGGGCGTCGAAGTCCTTCTCCAGGCGGGAGACGGTGGCCAGGTCGGCCCCGTCGACGAGGTCGTGCATGACGGAGATGGAGGCCTGCGAAATCGAGCAGCCCTCTCCCTGCCAGCCGGCCAGGCGCAGGCGCCCGTCAACGACCCTGACGCCGAGGGTCACCTCGTCCCCGCAGGTGGGGTTGACCTGGTGCGACTGCCCGTCGGGGTCGATCAGCGCGCCGGAGCCGTGCCGCTCACGGGAGTGATCGAGGATGACCTGCTGGTAGAGCTGGTCGAGTTCGTTCATACTCACCTCTGGAAGTAGGCGCGAACGCCGGCGGCGGCCTCCAGGAAGCGGTCAACCTCACCGGCCGTGGTAGTCACCCCGAAGGATACCCGGGCGGAGGAGGACACTGAGAAGTGGGCGTGGATCGGCTGGGCGCAGTGGTGGCCGGTGCGCACGGCCACACCGGAGGCGTCGAGGACCTGTCCGACGTCATGGGGGTGGACGCTGTCGACCGTGAAAGCCACGACACCGAGCCGCTCGCGCGTGTCGGCCGGGCCGAGAACGCGCACCCCGTCGAGGGCCGCCAGACCGTCCAGCACCCGCTGCATGAGGTCCAACTCCCCGGCGTGGAGGCGGTCCATGCCCAGCCCGGACAGGTAGTCCACAGCCGTGCGCCACCCGGCGGCCTGCGCCAACGGCTGACTGCCCGCCTCGAAGCGGGCGGGGCCGGACATGTAGGTCGAGGACTCCATGCGCACGACCTCGATCATGGAGCCGCCGGTCAGCACCGGCGGCATGGCCTCCAGCAGCTCTTCGGCGGCCACGAGCGCGCCGATGCCCGTGGGGCCGAGCATCTTGTGGCTGGAGAGGACCATGGCATCCACGCCAGCGGCATGCAGAGCGGCGAAATCCAGCGGCAGGTGGGCTGCGGACTGGCACGTGTCCAGTACGACGAGCGCACCGACCGCCCGGGCCGCCGGCAGGATATCGACCAGTGGAGTGATCGCCCCGGTGACGTTGGAGGCGTGGGTGAGGGCGAGCAGGCGGGTGCGCTCGGTGATGACGCGGACGGTGGTCGGGTCGATGCGCCCGTCCTCGGTCAGGTCGAGCCAGCGCAGGCTCGCCCCGGTGCGCGCCGCGAGCTCCTGCCAGGGCACGAGGTTGGCGTGATGCTCGGCGCGAGTGACGACGATCTCATCGCCGGGGGCGATGACCAGGCGACGGGCCGGGTCCGCGTCGTCGGCGCCCGCCCCTCCGCGCGCGGCGGGGCGGCTCGCGCTGGCGTGCCCGACGGCCAGGGCGACGAGATTGATCGCCTCCGTGGCGTTCTTGGTGAAGACGAGCTGAGAGCCTCGGGCCCCCACGAAGCCGGCGACGGCCTCTCGGGCGTCCTCCCACACCCGGGTGGCCTCATCGGCGATCTGGTAGGTCGAGCGTCCAGCGGCCCCGTTGGTCATGCGGTAGAAGGACGCCTCGCGCTCGATGACGTCGGCGGGCTTCTGGCTGGTGGCGGCCCAATCGAGGTAGGCCAACGGCTCGCCGTTGCGCGCGGGGCGCTTCAAGTAGGGGAAGTCGGTGCGGACAGCATCGATCTCGGCCGCGGTCAGCGGCCGCGCCGACGCGGACTCGTGCGATGTCATGGGGGTGCGCCTCCTGGCGGCTTTCGGTGCGGTGATTCGGTTGGTGATGCGGTGCTGGCCGGCCGCAGTGCTCGGACCCGCGGCCGGCGGACGTCGACGCCGGCCCGAGTGTCTCAGGCGAGGAAGCGGTCGTAGCCCTCCTCCTCCAGGCGGTCGGCCAGGCCGGGGCCGCCCTCCTCTGCGACGCGCCCGTCGACGAAGACGTGGACGTGGTCCGGTTTGATGTAACGCAGGATCCGCGTGTAGTGGGTAATGAGGAGGAAGCCGGCGTCGGAGGAGTCGTGGAGGCGGTTGACGCCCTCGGAGACCACGCGCAGGGCGTCGACGTCCAGGCCCGAGTCGGTCTCGTCCAGAACGGCGAAACGCGGCTTCAGCAGTTCCATCTGGAGAATTTCGAAACGCTTCTTCTCGCCTCCGGAGAAGCCGGCGTTGACATCGCGCTGAGCGAAGGCGGGGTCCATGCGCAGGTTCGTCATGGTCTCGTTGACCTCGGAGATCCACTGACGAACCTTGGGAGCATGGCCGTCGACGGCAGTTTTGGCGGTGCGTAGGAAGTTGGCCACAGTGACGCCGGGAACCTCGACGGGGTACTGCATGGCCAGGAAGAGACCGGCGCGGGCGCGCTCATCGACGGTCAGGTCGAGGAGGTTGGCGCCGTCGAGGAGGACCTCGCCGTCGGTGATCTCGTACTCGGGGTGGCCGGCGATGGAATAGGCCAGTGTCGACTTGCCCGAGCCGTTGGGCCCCATGATGGCGTGCACCTCATGGGAGTCGACCTCGAGATCGACGCCTTTGAGAATGGGCTTGGGGCCGTCATTGGTGGCGACCTGGACGTGAAGGTTCTTGATCTTCAAGGTACTCATGAGTGCTCTTCTCCGAAGTCTGCTGGGTTGTTGGTCCCGCTCGGGGTAGCCTGCTCAGGCCCGGGCGCCGGTGGATTGCACGGCGCAGGCGCCCTCCCCCTGCCGGGCGTTGATGAGGCCGGTGAGCGCGAGCTCCTTCTCAATCTCCATCAGGAGGCGCTCCTCAACCTCGTTCACGCCGATCTCGGCGACGATCTCGTTGAAGAAGCCCAGGACCACCAGGCGACGGGCCT
>RBWB01581039.1_pt1 | contig 59369 bp, 64 predicted proteins | sample 2014201 | NCBI WGS metagenome assembly RBWB01 (sample SAMN10133834, study PRJNA383868) | Human oral metagenome, whole genome shotgun sequencing project. | isolation source: supragingival plaque isolated from 88 juvenile twins | host: Homo sapiens | place: Australia
GATTGCCAACATCAGAAAGAATTTCCTGCATCAAATCAGTAACACGATTAGCAAGAACCACGCAACCGTGTATGTCGAAGATTTGCAGGTGAAAAACATGTCCAAGTCCGCCAAAGGCACGGTGGAAAAGCATGGCAAAAAAGTCAAGCAGAAATCCGGATTGAACCGCGCCATACTCGACCAAGCATGGTACGAGTTCAGACGGCAGTTGGAATACAAATTACGTTGGCGAGGTGGACAACTGATATTGGTTTCACCACAGTACACCAGCCAATGTTGTCCTGCCTGCGGCCATACAGCGAAAGAAAACCGCACCACCCAAGCCTTATTTGCCTGTGTGCAATGCGGTTATACCGAGAATGCCGACGTGGTTGGTGCAATCAATGTATTGCAACGCGGACGCGCACTAAGTGCGACAGGCTAAACATTAAATCAGGGCAGGACTTGCCCGCAGCGTGTGTCAAGTGAATCAGGCAGTCAGCCGGTCAGCAACACGAACCCACCGAAGTAGTTGGAAAACTACAGTAGGAATCCCAGCCCTTTATGGCGGGGAGGAAGTCAAAATAAGAAAAACGAAAAAAAATATGACAGAGCAAAATAAAAAAGATATTTACAAGAAATACATTTTGAATCCCTATTTACAATGTAAAGAATTACAAATGCCGAGTATGGAGGATTGGGACTATGATATTATTTCTGACGCAATACATGAAGAACTACAAAGACGCAGCGGTTTAATCTATATCTTTGCCAATTCAAATAAAGACTTATTCAAAGTGGGAATGACAAAGATTGGTGTGGATGGTAGATTAAAGAGTCTGAATAGTGCTGGTGTGGTTGAGCATTGGTATTGTTTGCGTAGTTTTGAAGTTAAAGATGTTTTTGTTGAGAGATTGATACACAAGAAATTATTGGAAATCAATCCTTACCACATAAAAGAGATTTTCTTTCTTCCACTAAACCTAATTGAACACATTATTGAAGAAGAAATCAACCAGTTTCACCAATTCTTAGAGAAATTGTAATGTCAACCAAAATGAGTAAAAAGAAACTTCGTTTTTTTTGAAATAGCAAAACAGGTTTCGCTTTTATCTGATTTTCACAAAACAAAAGTCGGTTGCATCATTGTTCGAAATAAGAAAGTCATTGTTGCCAGCGGTTACAATAAAGCAAAAACACATCCAAAACAATATAGATTAAACAAAATCTGTAAATGTGGAACCCACAAAGAAGAAAATTCGTTTATCCATGCTGAAATTGATGCGTTGGAAAACGGAAGATTTAGGTTTGCTAATTGCGATGATGAACATTATGAAATTTACTTGTTTAGACAGAACAAAAATGGAGAACTTGCTAATTGTCGTCCATGTAATTCTTGCATGAGTGAGCTAATCAGACGAAATATTACAACGATTCACTATACAACAGAGATTGGTTTTGTAACTGAAATTGCAAAACACATTAAATAATAGAAAGACTGAAAATGAAACTATTTATTGGTGATTTATGTTATGTTTTTAATAATCAAGAACATTATGATAAATTTATCAGTGAAGCACATAAACAGAAAAACAAAATAAACTTTGATGGAAAAGAAGTTGAATATTCTGTTTATGATTCGATATATGATGTGGCACAAATGTTAGTTGATGATAAGGTTGACTGGTTTAAGCCTGAAGCAAAAAATAAAAGAGATAAAATTCGAAAATTAGCAAACAAAATTGAAGGAAAAATGGAAACCATTGTTCACATAAACATGAATATAGACAATATGCACATTGTTGCCATGTTTGATAAAACATTTGCTGGTGATGGAATTTATGATTGTTTTCTTGATGTCAATCTTATTGATAAAAATATGACCGGTATGAAAAGCTTTCCATGTTCGGTTGATTCTGGTTATCTTGGTTACATTGCTTTACCAAATGAGCTTAAAGTTGACATGGAGAAATTAAACAAAATCGGTGTTGTGGTTGATGTTGATGAGTTACCTGATTATTCTGTTGAAAAACACAAGAAAGAGTTTATCCATCGTTTTACTTGGTCTGATGGCAGAATTGCTACTGTTCGATAGGTAGAGCTTATGTTTATGCAACTAGCAAGTGTTTTTCGTACACCAGAGTATAAATATAAGTATGTTTATATTGGTGATTTATGTTATTTGATTAAAGATAATTCTTTTTATAGAGAATTATTTCAAAAGTTACATCCGAACGAGAAATACGATATTGTTTCAGATTATGAAGATTTGATGGATAAATCAGCGACACGTTTGTTTTGTGGTGAAATTCAGGGGGTGGAACTTAAAGTTATCGGTTCTTCTACCCGAATGGGAGATATCTGTTTTTCTGCAAAAACAACCAGTCTGGCTACGAAATATGTTGATAATTCCATTTATCTCTCTATTGATGCCGGTAATATTTATGCAGTTTTACTAACAGAAGAAGCAGCACAAAAACTTAATTTCAATAAAGATGAATTGTCTTCCATTGGTTTGGTTTATGAAAATGTTTCAGATGTTGATTTTAGGATTGATTTTGTAAAAAACAAAGACGATGAATCAAAAAATGTCGAACTGATTGATTTAAACAACACGTTCAACAATAATGAAGATGTTTTGTTTAGACACACATTTGTCATTCGTAGGAATTTCTTTAATTATAGTAAAATTAAGAAAATTAAAGAAATTACAAAACTGGAATATTCTGACAAAAAAATTCGTGATATTACTGAGGAGCTTATTAACGAACTGCTTGAAAAAGTTTGTTTAGAACTTAAGGTACCGTTCATCAAGTTTAACTCGATGAATAAATCACAACTTGATGATTTGATTGATAAGTTCTTTTTGAAACATTATGAATCTGTTGTTTTTGAAGTGATTAGTTAATAATAAAAAGACCATAATTGGTCTTTTATTTTAGAAACTCATTAATTGATACGAGACTGATAGGAAATTTTAATGTTTTCAACACTTCGTCACTAATATTTACATCCTTCATCGTTACAACTAATATGTTTATTTGAATGTTATCACCAGTATTGTTATAGAAATTATAATTGGTTGCCTTTTTTATAATTTCATCAAGTTCTTTCTTGGTTATGTTCCATGTGTTATCATAATTCTTTAACTCCAAAATTGTATGTTTTCGATATAATGCCTCATTGTTTTTAATTCCATAAGAATTACTTTTTATCAATAAATCCAACTGTGAAACAATTTTATTTTTCCCCTCTCTAATAAACCAATTGAGAAAAATCTGCTTATCATTTACGTTAATCGCAGCAGCATTCAGAATTTCTTTTGTTAAAGAATCATTATTATTCAGAATGTTAAACAACATAATCTCAAAAGCGTTCCCCTTCCAAGTATTGTAATAATTGTTGTTTGTAAACAAATAGTTATTGTTTACCCAGTAATTGATAAAATAGCTAAACGGGTCATTTAACATGAAATGAATCTGATTTTTATTCTTTTGTTTCACAATAAAACGACATGATTCCAAATCATTTAGGTCATCAATTAGCTTTGTTCTGTGCTCTCCAAATTTTTCTGATAACTTGATTAGATTTGTTCTCAGTCCATTTTCATTAATATTTTTACTTGTACTGAGTAGCTGCATAATCTCTTTATGTAATCCAGATTCAAACATTGAATCAAAGATTTGCTCTTTTTCCAACATAATGTAGTTTTGAAAATTTTTATCTTGAAAATTTTCAATTGGCAATCTCCTGAAATCGATTTTCTCATAGTATTTTATAATTCCACCAAACGCTAAATAATAAGTAATTACATCTTCCATATTAATATTTGGGTTATTCATTTGACAATATTGTTTTATTTCCAATAGTGAAAATGGCTTAATTTCAATAACCTTGTTTACACGACCATACAAAACCTTTTTGTCTTCCAGTATTTTTTTTCTAATCCAGCCAGCAGATGAACCAGCAAGTAATGTCATTGTGTTTTTTGAATTACACAAAGTCTGATTGTACAATTGTCCAAGCTCTGTTAGAAATGTTCTATCTTTTGTAAACCAGTTAATTTCATCAAAAAACAGAACTAATTTAACGTCTTTGTTTAAAAAATGTTTTTCTGAAAATAAAACCAGTTGCTCTAATTTGTGATGAAAACTATTCCAGTTTTTTGGTTGATTTTTATCAATAGAAATATCTAAATGAAAGTCTCTATTAATATTTTTGATAAACTGCTCTAATTGATAATTACATTCCCTAAGTGATTCTTTGTTGCTCATCTTGATGTTACCAGTAAACTTTAACATCAAGAGGTTTTTATTACTTTTCTTTTGAAATTCGTTTGCTATTTCTGTTTTACCAACGCGCCTGCGACCAGTCAAAACAACTAAACGACCACCAATATTTAACTCTTTATTTAGCTCTTTAATTTCTTCTTTTCTACCAAAAAACATATTCAAATTTATAAATAAGAATATTTTATCTTAAGAATTTAAGTTTTCAAGAAAATAATCCAAAAATAGACCAAATCTTTGAAAACTTATTTTTTCAAATGGTAGTTTTCAAGAAAATAATCCAAAAATAGACCAAATCTTTGAAAACTTAAAATTCATCCGTTTTCAAAACATTTTCGTGATAAAATAGTGAAATCGAGGCTTACAAAAATGGAACAAACAGAAAAACAATATGTATCTCTTTTAAGAGATTTGCTAGATGCACCAGCTATTTACAACGAGCGAACTAATACAAATTGTTATACGATTATCAATCCGCAACCATTCACTTACACTCAAAATGACTTTCCTATATTAACTATCCGTAGGACTTACTGGAAATCCGCTGTTGCTGAGATGCTGGGCTATATTCGCGGTTATACTTCTGCTGCTGATTTTCGTGAATTAGGCACAAAAACATGGGATGCAAATGCCAATGAGAATGATGCTTGGTTAAACAATCCCAACCGTAATGGTGTAGATGATATGGGGTTGGTTTACGGTGCTGTTGGTAATACTTTTGTCCACCATTCTTTCAATGATATCTTTAAGGCAATCCATCAAAGAAAAGATAACCGTGGTTTAATTTGGAGCTTTTGGAATCCTAATGTTTTTGATAAAGGTTGTCTTCGTCCATGTATGTATTCACATCAGTTCTCCATTGTGAATGACACTCTATATCTGACATCAACACAAAGAAGCTGTGATGTTCCATTGGGTCTTGTTTTCAACATGGTGCAGTGCTGGTTTTTATTGTATCTAATGTCAACTCTGACTGGCTTGAAGTTCGGTCATGCACGACACAACATCATCAACGCACACATGTATGAAAATCAAAAAGATGCTGTTATGGAAATGGTTGGTAAACAAACGTTGGAACATGATGTTAAGTTTAAGTTCAAAGATGAAGTTTTGCAGAAAATTGAAAACAACAAGGGAAACCTTTTATGGGCTATGGCTTTTGCAAATTCTTGTTCAGTAAATGATTTTGAGCTTGTTGGTTACGATAAGTTGGACATTCCACCAATGGAAAACAAAATTCCGTTTAGTGTGTAAATTTTGGAAAATCTTGAAAACTTGTTAAACGTTTAATATTACAATTCGTTTAGTTTAAATAGTTTCACTATGTCTATGAAATTCACACATTTACAAGTCGTTAATGGAAACAAGATTGAAAATGAAGACTTCTGGTTTTCCATTGTTATTATTGATAAAACGAAAAACGGATTGTTTCTTTTCCCGTTGGATAAATTTCTTTATCGATTAGACAATGCGATTTCCAAGTGGAAAATGGAAAATCGTTTATCTAAGCTTCATCTTGATAAATATGAAGACGAATTGAATATTTACGATTTTGTAAAGTCAAAACATTACCAATCAATGTTACACATTATTATCAATAGAAACTTTTGGTTGCTCATTGATGGAACATTGCCCACCAATGAAAGCACCAAAATTATTAGTAAACCAGTTATTCAACCAATTAATATTCAAGATGTTGTGGTTGATATGAAATTCGAGACATTTAACAACTGGAATGATATTCTTGATTTAATTCAGAAAGTTGAATTAGAATTGAATTAGAAATGCTTAAAACGCAAGTTTGTTGTTCTTAATTTAATTCTGCTTTACTTTCTGTTTCTGATTTTGCTTCGCTTTTATTATTCTCAATTACATCATATTTTAAAATTAAAATATGACAAATCATAGAGAAAGCAAAAACAACCAAAAAATAACCAGTAAACACAATTATTGTATTGATTACTTTTCCGAAAATTGGTGTAAACAACGAACTAGAAAATGCAGTTTCAACAGTAATTTCAAAACATAAACAATAAATAACCACATCTCTAAAAATATTGCCTTTAAATCGATATGATGTTTCTATGTTTAACAAATTAAACCAATGACTATTTAAAATAGCAACAAAAGAGACAAACAAACATGTGTTGAAAATGTACAACAAAAAATTCATCTCTTTATCAACATAAGAAGCACTCATTAAAAAGCAAATAAAACCTAAACTTACTAGAAACATTGTAACTTTATTATTAACACCACTTTTTAAGTTTTCATAAAACTTATGGGAAACAAGATTCTTTTTACTATTTTGAGTATTAATAGTTTGATTATTAGTTAAATTACTCATATTTATTCTCACAAAATTAAGTTTTAACAGTTTATCATAATTCTTTCAACAAAAAAACAAATATATCCAATTCTTAATCTTCATCAAAAAACCAACACTTAAAAACCAACGAACTGTTTTTTATATTAGAAATATTAAAGAACTGGTTTAATGGCTATCTTTGAAGACCATCAATACACATCGTTACCATCAATGGTAACTACTTCCGACTTGAATCCGTTACTTCTGCACACTACAAGTCTAAACGCATCTGACGTATTTATTCGTTCAGGCAAATACATTATGGCAAACGTTTTTGGCAACATCAGTCAAATTAGCAAACGTAAGCTCGCTCACAAAGAAATTGAGACATGGGTTGAAAAAATCTATGAAGACCAATCTGGTATCCTGAAACTAAATTCTCGTGAAGCCATCAATAAAATGTATATCATTAATGATGGGAACAACTATCTTCGCTACCGTGCCAACATCATACAAACAGATGGTGGGATGGGTACTCGCGGTTATGAGATTACCTTACGTACCATTCCATTGATTCCACCGGATTTGGATTTGACAGAAATCCCAATGGAAATCGTTAATCAATGGTTTCAACCAACCGGTATGTGCTTGGTTGTTGGTGCAACTGGTTCCGGTAAATCTACCCTAATTGCTTCGCTTGTCAAATATGTCATGCAAAACCCAAATGTAACCAAACGTATTGTTACTTATGAAGCACCCATTGAATTTACTTTTGAACGAGTCCCAGAACTTTATTCAATGATTACACAAACCGAAGTACCCACCATGATTCCAACCTTTAAACTGGCTATTGAAGAAGCTCTGCGTCGTGCACCACATGACATTTATATTGGAGAGATGCGTGATACACAAACCATTGACAATGCATTGCTTGCTGCAAAATCCGGTCATTTGCTGTATTCAACCTTGCACGTAAGCAATGTTGCTGAGACATTGAAACGTGTATCTGATATGTATCCAGGTGATATGCGTAAGTCTGTTTTGGGTGATATGGTGACAAATATGCGTGTGATTGTCTCACAGCGCTTATTGAAAACACTTGACGGTAAACGTACTCCTATTCGTGAATATCTTGTTTTCAACGATAAAATTAGACGTGAATTATTGTCTGGCGATATGGATACTATTAGTATGAGATTACAGGACTTTGTGAATCAAAAAGGCGTTCCATTTATTGTTCATTGTCGGCAAAGGGTTCTTGAAGGAAAGATTTCCAATGAATATCTCAATCAGTTTATGACTGAAAGTGATATGAGCATTGCTGATATTGATAAGCGGATTAAAGAGTTGAAGGAAGAGGGGAACGTTATGTTCCAAAACAATGACCTATGATTTATTTTATTATCACAGCCGTTTTAGTTTGTGCAGTTTTATTTATTATACCCAGAAAAACAAGAAAGAAACGCATTAAAAACAGTCGCTTTCTTACCAATATCTGCTATATGGAAAACGGACAAAAACGTTTTTCATTCGGTTATATAGACTATGCACCACAAATTGAAATTGTTGACAAAAACAAAGACTACTCAAACGACAATGATATTGCTTATGTTGGATTCAAAAGCATTATCAACAATAAAGAATTTCGTATTTTAAAAAGCAATATTGTCGGACAAGTATTTTCACCATTTCTTTATCGAAGACTATATCGTGAATTACATACTTGCAAAAATCTTGTGTTCTACTGTGTAAAAGAGAATGTCAGTTTGATTTATGTAAATGATGTTGGTAATACAGTTGAAAAAGATACGTATTACGATAGGGTAGAGTTTAAGGATGGAGATGTTTTTATTGATAACATCAAGTTCAGCAAAATATCAGATGTCTATATTGATAATAAAAGAGTGGATAAACTTAGTTTAATCAACAAATTGTTTTACTTGGAACCGGAACATAAAAATGTGTTCGACATCAGTTTGTTGTTTAAGTTTAACAAACATATTGATATGTATAAAAGTTATGATAACTGTTTGAAGTCCAGTAAATTCTTGTTTATCAATTATTTTGAGTTACAAGAAGATGAACAAAGGTTGGTCCGTGAAAATTTAAATGTAGTAAATTTGATTAACTCACATATTGAGATTTTTGTTTTATTGAAGCGGTATGGAAAACAGCATATGTTGAGTATGTTTAGGGATGTCTTTAATGTAGAAGTGGGGAATCCTGATGTGTTTATGCTGGTTGGAGAACCGATTGATGATTATGCTATTGAGTTGTGTGTAAGTAATGTAAATGAAAAGTATGAGTATGATGTTATTGATAAACTGCGCTCATACTTGTTGATGGAGAGGGAGTTAGCCTCAGCTACAATTGCAAATCAATTGAAATGTGTTTAGAAAGTTCTTCAACAATGTAATTCGCATTTCGATAATAACATGAAGAAACATCATCAGAAATAATTTTTAATTCTTGTTTGTCCAGATTAACAACAATGTTGAAATCTGGATGTTTTTTGATGAATTTTAAAATATCAACAACTTCCCATTTACAAACCGGAACAACTTCCTTTAATTGCCTCAATAGGTCTTCAGTTTTTTGTTTTTAAAATCTGTTTGGTCTGTTGTCAACCTCAACCCCTCAATTTCTAAGTTCCATTTGTTGCTTTATTTTTTCCTTCTCTTTTTCGTCCCATAACATCCGCATAATCTGCTTATGTTCTTCATAGTTGTTTAGCTGTTGCTTATTCATTTGTTCTTTGAATAGTGGTTTCATTGCTTTGGGATTCAAAATTGGACCATTGTGTATTCTTTGTATTGGGGTTTCAAGAAATTCGAACTTGAAGAATGTTCTTTCTTCAATCCCATCTTTCATCATGGCAACGTTTAAATCACGCATCCATTTCCCCAAAGCATATCCGTTTTCGTACTTTAACTGGTCAAATTCTTTGCCCCATAAGTTTCAAACACAAACATTTCTTTTAGTTTCTCTAAGGAAAACATAGGGTCTTTTTTAGTAAATTGTCTTCCATTCATAAACTGTCCGATTGCCAGTCTTCTATACAGTGCGGCTTTTAAACAGAAATTCTTACTATTCACTGGAAGTTTCATTTTTCTTTTGTGCATTTTATTACTCCATGAACAATTTCATATATGCAATGATTATTGCATGAAGCTAGAAAAATTGTTTCAATATAAAGTTCACCAACGCGCCAATAGTAACAACGGTGAAAACATAGAATGTAAAAAATAGTTTTTCTTTAATTTTTGAAATCATGTTAAAATCTCATTAAAATCTAATTATTTAATTTTAACAGACTTTATGTAAAGAAATTGGGGAGCTTTGTAAAAATGTTTAAGAAAACAAATTCTTCTTTAATTGATATAACTAATAAAAAAGAGTTTAAAAATAAGATTGACTATCTGAAAAAGAGTTCAAAGTCAATCTTATCTACATCAAAATATTTCAAAATCGAAAATGAAATTAAAACAAATGAAAATCACTTGATTACATTTGAAAATGTTTATCAGATTATTCTTGGTCTTTATCAGTGCAACAATAAAAACAAAAACCGATTGATGCACTTAACTTATCCGATTGCTCATCAGTACATTGAATTTGGTGGAGAAGATTTTGTCGAACTGATTGAGGAAATTAACTTTAGTTTGCAAAAACAACCAGACTATAATGTTGTTTCTAAAGAATTGTTAGGAAAACTATTGAGTTTTACTTCTCCAGTCATTCACTATGAAACCAAATTCAAATGCAATGAACAAAATGTTTATATTGATTGTAATCCTTTGATAATCAGTTTTATAAAGTTCGATTTGTCTCATAAAGTTATCAGTAAATATCAGAATAATGGTGGTTTTTTTGATAATTTTGAAACAATCATTTTAGATTTTGAAGACGGAATTGGTCTACCAATATTTCCAGCACACATGAGAATTTTTAGTAAAAATAAAAGGTTGTTTATCTTTCATGAAAATGAAGAGTGTGATGATTTAATTTCTTTAAAAGCAAACACTTAATTTTTATAAGTGGTATATAATAATCATTGTTTTACTCCATGTTTTTAACATGGAGTTTTAAAATAATTTCATGCCAATTTTTCTTTTATTATCGCTCAATTCAGCGACAATGTTTTCATAAGCCTCCTTATCAATATTCCCATTTTTCAAATCATTTAACAATTGGTTAATTTTTAAATTACGGTAAGAATTGATTAACTTACTCAACCGATAATTGTCTTTATGTTTCTGATAAATGTCATGAGCGTCTTTATCATTCAATAAATGAATATTTAACTCAAAATCTTTCAAATACCCATTATCAATCGCATCTGCAATATTCTTAATCGGATACTTCATATTTGGATTAGACTGAATCTTGAAATTCTTTAAGTTTCTATTCAAAAGTTCATACTTATCTTTATGTTTTGAACTAAGAATTGTTGGATTATATTCATAATCACGATATTCTTCGTTTAATTGATAAAACAAAAGGTTTATCTTTGATTTCTCATACAAATTCTGTTCAATAAAACTTACAAAGTAATCTGATTGTGCAAAACATCTCAGTAAAGCGCAGTCTTTCATGTTGTAAAAAGATTCACTATTGTCATTAATAATAAACTTTTCATCATAATCATGATTATCATAGTTGATACGTTTCATTTTTAATGCAGCTTCGTAAGCTTTATAATCTCGACCAACAACAAAATATTTCATGCGTCTTGCGTTCTCAAAGAGATTGGTTAAAACTTCTTTATCAAATAAATCAAGCTGACCTTCATCTAACAAATGCCAATATTTCTTAAACGAATACAAAACACGCTCTTGTTGTTCTTTAAAATCACTTTTGTTAAACGTTAAGTCAAAGATATTGTCGAACTCTTCCTTTTTCAAATCATCATGTGTTTCTAATGTAAATAAAGAAGCAAATTCGATTTTTCTTGTTTTAGATAAAACCCTGTTAAATAACTCCAAATAAGAAATACTATGGTAATCTTCACCAAAAGTCTCTCTCATATCTTGCTCATATAATCCCAAACTCGAATTATAAAAATGACTGTATTTCTTTTTCATGTCTTTATTCTTGATTTATATATTTTAGTATCAAACAAAAAAGACCACTAAGGGTCTTTTGTTTTATGGTTTTGTGCCCCGCTTTTTAGGTTTGTTAATATCAAACAAATCTTTTTTATTACCAAAGTCATTCAAGCTGTCTTGTGACACTGACTTCCTGTACGTTGATATCAGGAACATCAAGTTGTTATACTCACATTCGGTCAAGAAACGAGATTCTTTGTTTTTATCTGTAAAAACATATTCTTCCAGTTCAAAAGGCAGGTTTTCAGAACCTCTTTCTGACAACACTTTTTCATAAAAATGTTTAGCATCTTTGTAGTCAACAACAGCACCACGTTCCAAGTCTTTAAAATCAGACTTGATTCCGTATTCTTCACAGAATCTACCGACTTCTTTATAGGTCGAGAACAAACCATATCTAGCCATAATAGCTTCTTTGTTTGAATCGTGTACCATAGGAATAATGGATGCGTCTTCTGCATTTTCATCACCCAGATACAATTTACGCAATAGCTTGTGTCCCAATGTATGTTTGGTAACAAAAATTTCATATTCCATATCTTTTGCAACAGAATAAGCCCGTGAAGCATCATCGAATGTGTGAATCAGAGCTTGTGTATATTTCTGATACATAGAAGTCAAAGCAAACCCCAATAAACAGTTTTGTGGCATCATGTAATTTTCTTCGCTGCCACAGTATCTTGGGTCATTGGCATCGTAAACGATACCAACCAAATTGGTAGAACCATCTCGATTTAAGAATGCATTCAGGTCATCTTCAATGAACTTGGTAAAATAGTTACTCAAATAAACCGATTCGTTGATGATTTTCGCGCCTTTCATAATATCGGCAGCAGCAACTTCACGCAAAATTTTTGCATCCAGTTCGTCCAAATCGTGTTCTTTGCAGAAAGCTTCGATTTTTTTATAATCTGGCTTGCCAGTATCCCAGTCTCTAAACATCATTTGCAGCGAAAGCGAACGGGCAAAGTTGAACGCAGAATACTCACCATTCAAGAACAACTTGCTGATATAGTTTTTCAAATAATCACGACCACTATTTGCCATTACAGTAATATAGTCTGCTTCAATACCTGTAACTGGAACGATGTCTTTTTCTTCATAATACTTGGTTGTCGCACGAGCACTGGCACGAGCGCTTTTAAGCAGGCGGTTAGTTGCTTCTTTATCCAAGAAACCAATATCGTAATGTGCGCGAGTTACCGCAACCGCATCTTCGATTTGTTTATTCATTGCTAAGTGAGAATAGGTATAATGTTCAACAAATTGTGCTGGAACATTACCTTTTGACATGTTGGTTGGGTCGCCATGCACACCAATAACGGCTTGGGCAAGAATCAGAACTTCTGGTGAACTAATGGTGCGTCCATGTAAACGTGCATCTTCTTCTGCAGCATACAGACGAGTAGACAAGCGTTCTGCACCACGGAATGTTGGGAAACCAAGCTCTGAATTGTTGTCAATCTGGTTTTCAAACACATGTGGATAGCGCAACACAAAAGAAATTACAGCAGGATGCAAACCTTTTTGTTGTGCGTATCGTGCCCAAGCTGTTGCGGTTTGATAAACGAGATAGGTGTCAGTTTTAGTTTTACCAGCAGCGTCTACTCGGTTAGCGTTATTCAAACCATCTTCAGAAGAGTTTTCCATAGATACAACAAACATACCGTATCTTGGTGTTTTAATACCATCAATCGGTTCACCTGTTTGCAACGCGTTAAACATGTTCAATTCTGGAGAACGGTTTTTCTCGTCCAAAATCAAAACAGCATAGTTGAAGTTACCTAAGCTGGCAATACGTGCAACTTCAGAGTATGTTAGTGTTGGAACGGTTTCATGTACTTCGCGGATGATTTCAACAGATTTACCTGTTTCTTCATCAATTACACGATGTTTTTCCATCAGGACTTTGAAGTCTTCACCATAAACTTCACGCTCTTTATCAACTTTGATTGGCATCCCCTTAACTTCAAAGGCTTCCAAACCAACACATGACATATATACAAACAAACATTGGTTTTCTTTGTTAGAACCTGTTGGGCGCATAACACCTGACGCATCGCCTTTTGTTGGGTCATAAATAACTGGAATGAGACCTTTCTCACGAACAGAGCGAGACAGGATTTCCATCGTCATTTCGGTTTTACCAATACCGTTGCCACCAATTAGGTTAATTGCGGTGGTATTGCTTTTGGGGTTTAGTGAATTTTGGGTAATTTGTTTGTGTGCTTCAGCATGAGAAATGCTGTTTTTGTCAGCAAAATTTTTCACACGCAAGAATTGTGGCATATTGCCGGTGATACCTTGTTCTACAGCCAATCCGATTGGCACTCGAAAAATACCTTTTCCTTGTTTGCCATCCATCACTTCTTGGATGGATTCGATGTACTCCTGACGGATACGGTTTTCATAACGGATTTTGGCTTCGTTTTTAATTTCAGACATTTAATAAAGTTCCATTTAACGATTATTAAAAATATTATTTCAGATTCTCTTTTACTTCTTCAATCTTTTTCGTTGCTTCACTAATTTCTTGTTCGGCTTTTTCAACAAGTTCATCCAGCTTTTCCAGTTGTTCGGCATTGTGAATGACACCTTTTTTATAGATTTCACGAAGTTCTTCTATGGAATGTACGCCAAACTCGGCACAAACTTCTTTTAGTATTCTATCATAATTCTCGGTATCCACCTTGATTTCTGTTTGAATGGCAATCTTTTTTTGCGTCAGAGAATCAATCTTCTCCTTAGCCTGTTTAAATTTTTCTTCGTTTGTCATATAAGTAATCCTAAGATTTGCTTTACATAAAGATAAAAGCGTTTATAATAGTTTGCAATAACAAGCAATTAGAAACTATGTCTAAAAATTATTCAAGCAACCTTTTCATAAAGACTGCGAATTTTATCACAAGAAACGGATTGAAAAAAGTTCAATCATTAGATAATCGTGTAAATAGGGAGGATGAAATTGTTAAAGAAAGTAAAGACTTCCCGAAAGATAAGGTAATCAATATGAATCTTAAAAAAGAAGGTGAACTCGATATCCAAATACCAGAAGAATTGACAGAACAAAAACAAACAGGAAAACCAATATTATTTAAAGTTGCAGCAACTACGTTTTTTGTTTTAAGTGCTATTGCTGCAGGTACTTATTTCTATACGGAAAACCAAAAACAAAATACACAACTGAAACAAGCTCAAACAGAAATCCAATCGGTTATTCAAACAACCCAGAAAACCAATGAGATTATTCAGAAACAAGTGGAAGAAGCACAAAAACAACCTGAGATTAACTGGTGTCCAGATTTTGAAATGGTGGACAGTTGTTTCGTTCCGACCAAAGAAGAATTGACTATTCCATCAGTCAAAGCTCGGTTCAACGAATTGTATTCATACAATCAAGAACTGAAATACAGTTTGGATAAATACATTGAGTTACGCGATACAGATGTCAAAGACAGTGTTTATCAGGAAGTAAACGATTTCCAAACTTATATCAAAATGTCTCCCAGTATTACCGTTAAAGAAGCCGCTGACGTTATGAATAAGTTTAAAAAAACATTAGGTAGCTACATCTCTGGTAAACAGAAGCAAATCGAACAATCATCTTCTGGTGTTACATCCAACTCTACTCCCACCAATACGGCACAGATTAGAGTTAATCCACAAACCAAACGTGTACAACAGGATTATGCTCGTCCAACAACATTACCGCCTAGTATAAAACGTGGTAATCCTACACAGGATGCTCAGGATTTATCCAATGCAATTGCAAACCTGCCCAGTGGACAGATGCCACCTATTGTTCCTACTCCAACTGTAAGGGTTATGCCACAAATTCAACCACAAGTTCAACCTCAGATTTCACAAATGACTGGTCAACCTTATCAGAACAAATTGAATGTTATTCGCAGAAATCATAATGCAGATGATAAGCAAGAGATTAAAAAGCCACTTGCTAAAAACATTTTACCTAGTGAAGAAATGGAAGACGAAAAACCTAAAAAACAAGGTTTCTTTAAACGTATGTTTAAAGGTCGTTCAGAAGCTGACGAATAGACAAAAGATTGGTTTTGCCAGTCTTTTTTAATAGTTATATTTTTTGTGGAAAAGTTAGGAATTACCAAAGTCAATCCGCTTTAGCACAGGCCAACTACAAAGGGACACAAGTAAAAGTCACATCCCGCTTTTTCGCAATATTATAAGCTGCATTAATATCTGCGTGAATAAATTTGCCGTATTTAGAGCGGAAGGTTCCCCTGTTTATCCGCTTCCCAGCATAAATATCATGTTTTTTAACCGGTTCATGGTCAAGAAAACTACATTTTGATGTGTACGATTCTTCTTGTAACTTAACTACGATTCCATATTCTGTTGCCTTATACTGAATGTAGTCAATTAGTGTTTTATGTGGTATTTGTACGAAATTCTGATTGTTCCGTTTTCCGATATTAATAGCCTGTTTCCATTCCTTGTTATAGCCAATAACAATGATACCAATTCTGTTGGAAACACATAGTTCTATCAACCTGCGACTAAGCCAATGTAAGCAATATTTCAATCTGTTATTTCTGTTTTCATATGTCCTCGCAATGATTTTTTCTAATTTTCTCAATCTGTTTATGATATGTGATTGTTTTCTAATGAGTTTTTTATATTTGTCTTCATTGAAATCAAATGCTATTGATACTTCGTAATAGAAAATTGCATCGTAATCCATTTTTTCAAGTTGGCATTGTAATTTAACCCATTGATTTTTAAGTAAGTCTCTTTCACCTTGTAGTTTGGCGAGATTTTTGTTAAATATGTGGTTTATTCGTTTTAACTGTTTACCATCAAATAATACTTTGTTGGGGCCATAGACTACGGACATGATTCTATCCAAACCTAAGTCTACAGCCATGATTTTACTGCCATTGGTTTTTTGTTTTGGTTTTTTGTTGACAATCAGTATTACTTGGTATTTTTTGAATTTGTAAACCACACGAACTTGTTTGATATCGCCAAACTGAAGTCGCAACTTACGTTTCAAGTTGGTAATATCATATTCGAATGTTTCATTCTTGAAACTGAATGAGATTTTGTTTTCTTGGTTAAACTTATGTTTTGAAATTGCTTGACTGGTTAAAATAATGTTTGCTCTGCCGGTTATAGAATCCAGATATTTTGGCAGCTTTGCATTTTCTTTTGCATAAAATGACTTAATGTTTTGGGCAACCTGCATAATTACCTGCTGTTTGACTTTTGCAAGCACGGGAGAATCATATGTTGACATGACATCGAACATATCGTAAGCCGATATCATTCATTCGCCATTGAAGAACATTTGGCGATATTCGTATAAAGTAGAATTGTATAGGTTTTTGCAGGCAAACGCATATTCGTCTAGGCGTTTACAGAAATAATTTGCAATGATATAAGTTCTACTCATTTTCTTTCATTTTGTTCTTTAATTTTTCTGTTTTGTAAATAGCTTAATATATTAAAATAATTTTTGAAAATTTTCAATTACTTTCCATAAATTTTAAATTAGAATCAATACTCATCTTTATCAATTCCATTAATGAACCGTTCTATCAGTCGCCCACGTTCCAAATCAAAAATACTGCCGACCAAAGACAAATTCTTCAACATTAAGAACCTGTCCAACATCAATTGACCCGGACTTACAAATCCATAATCGTCTTCACGTCTTGCCATTAATTGACTTTTGAGAACCAGTTGAAACAATACCATATTTCGGTATTCTTCAAACCATTTAAGAATCCTAAATACCCATGATGTGTTCATATAGGCAAGAATCATAATCAAGTCTTCTAAGTTAGCAACTATTTGTTCGTTGTCTACATTTTCTTCATCTTTAAGATTGTCTGCCATATTTTTTAGCTCATAAGTAATGGCTGGGTTTTTTACTAACACCCAGTTTTCCTTTTTATCCATTTCATATAGAGCCTTCATCACCATAGGGTCATCATTGTTCATCCAATAACGTCTAATCATGCTGTCAGTCAGAACCAGTTTTCGGTTTCCAGCTAATCTCTCATTGTATTCCATCAACAAAACAATTTTTAATAATCTACAAATCAAAAAACAATTATGAAAATGTCCACGTTGCCTATAGTTGCAATTAAATTACAAGAGAATTAAATGAAAACAGCAAAATCACGCTATGAAATTAAACTGTTGTTTTTAAAAATAAAATTAACTGTATTTTAGTAAACTATTGATTTTATTGATAAAAATATTGATGTCCACGTTACCTATAGTCAGGTAATACATGAGGATTCCTTTTAAACTTGATAACTTATCAATTAAAATGATTGTCAATGAATTTATCAATCAATTCATTGTGACAGACATAGATGTCCATAATCGTATCGTGAATTTTCAATTTTTTTTAGAACATTACAAATAACAATAAATCAATATCACAAACATAACACTTTGATTTAAAATTGGAAACTTATACTAGATTTGTAAGTTATTGATTTTGTTTATTAAAATATTAGTGTCCACGTTACCTATAGTCAGGTAATAGACATAGGCACGAGGATTCATTCTTAATCCTTACTCTACTGTAATTACCAAATAGTTCTCCCATTCCCATATAAGAACAAATGAAAACCAACAACTATGAATTCATTTGAGTAAAATTGATTTTCTAATTTTTTATCTTATCTGAAAGTGAAAATCTCGTATGTCTAATGCATTGGAAAACGTTGTTTTAAATTTGAAAGAAATTGGTGACTTATTAAACGACCAACAAGAAACCATTGGTTCACTCTCTGAATTATCCAGACAACTGGATACCGTTTTTTTGAATGCTTACATGAAGTCAAATATTCGTGGAAACGATGAAGACTTTTTAATCATGTGCCATTCACTAGAACACCTAAACAACAATATGAAAAACATTGTTGCTACTTTAAAAAACAATAACAAGGGAAACCTTGAAACAGTACGTAAAACAACTAAACAGATTGAGGAAATTGCTCAATGAAAAACGAATACAAATTAACATTAGCTATCTTGGAAAAAGCCAAACAAGGTGAAATAGACTTTTCTGTGTTTGACATCAATGAAACGATGTCTTCCATAAAACCATTATTTGAAAAGCTAGACAAAAAGATTTTAACCAAAGTAGAACCATTGTTCACCGAGCAACTTTTCCAATATCAAAACAGCAAAGAAATTCCACTGATTTTACTGCATGAATACACTAAATCTTCCAATAAAACTATTGAAGAAGCTATTGTTGAACTTTATCCTAAAATTAAAAAGGAAAACAAAAAACTGTTTGAAACTCTGGTTGTCAATCAAGAGTCTTGCTACGAGCTTTTCCAATTTGCAAACTCAATCAAATCAGCAATCAATACCATCACAAACTGCTTGGTTGCCAACGAAAAAAGTGCATATGGTGCAGATATCTTTGAAACCCTATCATCAATAAAAACAGACCTGATGAAAATTAAAACAACAAGCTTCACGTTGTCTTTTATTAGAGACAAAGTTTGCAAATTAATAGAAAAAAATGAATACCAAAGCACTGATATTCAAATGCTTATCTTGTACTCATACGTTTTAGAACATCTGTTGAACAATGAGTTTTACTTGATGTATGACCAATATGCAGACAATGATTTACTCAACATTATTGATGGCAACTTTTCAGATTACCCATTGTTCGCCCTAAACAGCAACAATCAACACAGTACACTTAAATCATTAAAAGAATCCATCAACAACAATGTTATCAATAAAATTAAAGGATTGATTAATAGTGATGATGACAAACAAGAATTACGAGAACAATATGACAATCTTATGGTTCTTGTTGATTTTGTCTTACCAAATCACAAATATCGTGATGAAGAACCTACAGTAGAAACTATTGTAAAAATTGAAAATGATATTGATAAAGCTGAACTCACACTAACTAAAAAATTGTCTGACTTCGTTATCAATGGTGTTGAGTTTGACGTAGTGAAAGCAAACAAACCTAAACGTGGTCGTCCTAAAAAAGAAACCATAGAAGTTGAAGTACAACAAATAGCAGTAGAACAAAAACCAGAAGAACCAGAAGCAAACCAGAAAGAAGAAGCAGAGCAAATGGAAGAGCAGATTGTTATTGATAAAGATAGAGTAATTGATTATTCGGCACCATACTATGTTGATGAGCTTGATTTAGATAATCAGAATGCTGAATCAGTTGAAATGATTGTTCAGGAAGCGGTTGAAATTATTGATGAGATTGACAGTATTTTTGACAACAATAAGAACATCATTGGTTATGATGAAGATACGGATTCCGATATTGTTGGTATCGGAGAAGAAGACCATTTAGCGATTAAAAAGCTGTATCATAAGATGAAAGGTGGGTTAAATCTTGCTGGTTTAACCAACTGGGGAGAAGTATTGTTTGTGGTTGAGAGAATGTTGCTCGCTATGCATGAAAACCGCTTATCCAATCCTGATAATCCAGTCAATCTTATCAATGAAAAAGAAATCACTATTTTTACCGACATCAACAGAAGATTACGTAATTATTTTGAAAGATTGAAAGAAAGTTACACAAAACAAGATGAAGTTCCAGTTGATGGTATTTTTGATGCGCTGCATAGTGTGTGCCATTTTGCCCATCACTCACCACAATACATCCCTATCCCACAAACACAGGAACAAGAAATTCAACAAGAGTTTGAGTCAGAAGAAAATGTTGCAGAAAAACATGAGCAATACGAAGAAGTTCCAGAGCATAATGGGGAACCTGAACCTGTAACAACCATAAGCCCAGAGTCGCCGAAGGCGGTAGTCGCGTCAGCGCCTGTACAGGTATCAGCCATCACAAACCAAGTATTCTATTGGGACAATAACTCACAGCAATACATTATCAATAACAGCGTATCAGTCACCATCAACCAATGGGGTGATATTTCACGCTGGTTACGGGAAAAAATTGGAACACTATTAACCCACAACAATGATATTGCAGAAGCTGTAGAAGCTGGACAAGACGTTTACTTCGAAATGGACTGGGAATACTCTTGGATTATTGAACTAGATGAAATTATTAATCAATTAGAACAACTGAGCATGTTTAAAACCGCAGCCATGTTATACAAGCTACGCTACCTAATCTATCTGATGTCTTATAACAGCATGAAATATGATGGTGATGTATCACAAGTGACTATTAAAGCGCTAAATCCGGTTTACTCTTTAATTGAAAATACGATAAACAGTTTTAATCATGAGAACTTTGAACACATTGTTGTCCAAATTGATAACTCAATTAACTTTCATCAATTCATTCTGTTGAAAGACAGCCAAGAAAATGGACTGGAAGACAGATTGATTAGAATGGAAGAGAATATCAAAGAACATATTGGTAATGTTTATACGACTATTGATGAGAGTTACCAAATTACCAACAAATTGTCAGCAGGTTTCTCTCAATACACCATCGCCAGCCAAAATATGATGACCAGAATCATCAACAACCAAGAAAACGATGTTCTGTCAGAACAAATACACAGTTTAAGTAGCGATATCAAACACGGCTTTAAAGTGCAAAATGAAAATGATGGAAAAATATACAAGGCTATCGAAGCTGTTTACAACATGGTTAAAACAATCAGTAAGAAAAAATCTTGGTTTTCATTTGGGAATAAAAAATGATAAAAAACGATATTGATGAATCTTTGCAGAAAGAAGAAGTCATAGAGTTTTTAACGGAAGGAACAACAAACCTTGACTCTATTGCCAACCTTGTAAATAAAAAAAGAACTGCTGCTGAAACCAATAAACTCAAACGTGAACTACATACCCTAAAAGGTAGTATGTCCATGCTTGGGTTTATCCCCCTTTCTAAACTGATACACAAACTGGAAGACAATCCCGACGATAGACAAGTATTATCAACGATTATCGAAGCAATCAAACAATACAAGACAGGTAATTTTAATTACGATTTCACACAAAGCAAACAAGAACAAGTTGTTGAGGAACAAGATGTTGCTGATAGACAAATTAATAAAGAAAAAACAACAATCAGCTATGATGAAATAGACAACCTAATTGAACGCAATCTAAACCTAAGAACTTCGAAAAACAATATCGAAGTCACCATTGACGATATATTCAACGAATTTAAGAACCTTAAATTCAAAGTCAATAACGGCGAACTAGACAACCTGCACGATATCAATTTTAGTTTAGGTAAATTGTTTTCTATTTTTGATACCAAAAGAACACTACTTAAACACGAACTATCAACACAAGATACAACCACACAAAACATTTTGTACGATGTGTTTAAATTCAGACAAGTATCCTTTAAAAAACATGCCAACCTGATGTATAAATTAGTTGACAGGATAGCAAAGGAATCCAATAAACAAGTCAAACTCCATATCGAAAATGAAAACATCAAGTTTGACAAAAAGATTATGGATAAAATCATCGTTGTCATTGAACACCTAATCCGAAATGCTGTCGTTCACGGTATTAAAGAAACCGGCAATGTTTACTTAGAACTGAGAATATCGAATAACTATTTGTTGGTATCAGTAAGGGATGACGGTTGTGGTATTAATTTAGAAAAACTGAAAAGCAAGGCAGAACAATTAGGGTTACGTGCTTCTGATTATAAAGAATTGATTTTCATGTCTGGAGTATCTACCAATGACAACCCAGACCTTCACTCAGGTCGAGGCGTTGGTCTAGACATTGTTAAAAATATAATTGTTTCTTTTGGTGGACACATTTCAGTTGAGACATCCAGTAGTGGAACAAATTTTTTAATCAGCGTACCCATTGAACAAAGTTTGTCTAAGATTCTTACTATACTTGAATGTGACCAGTATTATGGTTTTCCAAACAATATTGTTGAGCATATTTTGTCCTTCAACAGAGAAACCTTTTTATCCATAAAACAAAAACGCTCCATTGTTTTTGAAGATAAAACCATCCCACTATATCTATTCCATGAAATCATAGGACTACCTGCACCATTAGAAAACAAGGAACACTATAAAATCATTATTCTTGATTTTCTTGGTGATAGGATAGCTGTGTATGTTGATGTTATTGATAATAACCAAGAAGTCATTATTAAGAATCTTGGCTTACTTAACCGAACCGATGGCGTTATTGGCGCAACAATATTAAACAATAGTAAACGGTGTTTGGTATTGAATCCTGTTGTAATGGTTTCTGATAATTCTGAGACGCATAGTGAGAAACAGGATTATATTTTGATTGTTGATGATTCAAAGACAGTTTGTATGATGCAGGAGCGAGTGTTGAAACGGTATCCCATTGCGACTGTTTCCAAATACAATGGAAAAGCAGCATTAGATTATCTTATCAATAACAAACAAGACTTACCTGTGATGATTATTACCGATTACGAAATGCCAATCATGGATGGTTTTGAAATGGTTGAAGCAATTAAACAAGATGATGATTTAAAAAATATCCCAATCATTATGGTGACATCCAAATCACTAGAACAATATCGTGATAGAGCTAAGGAAATAGGTATTTTGGAAGTATATGGTAAACCTTTTAATCAAACAGAGATATTCGAAATGATAAGGAAACACAATGGCTGACAATACTGCTAATCCTTTGGTAAAACAATTGCCGGAAAATCATTTGGGACACGATTATATTGTTGGCGATATTCATGGTTGTTATGATGAGCTGATGGCTTTAATGGAATTTGTTAGATTTGATAAAAAACATGACCGTATATTCTGTACCGGTGATTTGATTCATCGTGGCCCTAAACCATTAGATTGTTTGGACTTACTTGGAGAAAAATGGTTTTACACAACACTAGGAAACCATGACGATTACTTTAACCAAAAACAGTTTGAAAAAGAAGAAGACTATATTGACCTTTATGATTACAAAGAAAAATTAACCTGTTTGCCTTACATTTACCATGTAAAACACAGACATCTTAATGATTTTTATATTATTCATGCTGAGTTTAATTATGAGCAACTCTTTTATCCGCAAAAAGTGGATGTTAAACCTGAAGAGAAGCTGAGTTTGATTTTAAATAATGATTATACTAAGGAAATCAAGAAGATTATTGGTAGTGGTTTTCGTATGGATGAAACTTCCAGAAAGAAAATGATTTGGGAACGAACGATATATAAAGGTTTTATCGATAAAAACAAAGACAAAATCATAAAAGGAGACTTCTCATTTCTCAATGAACAAAAAGTAAAACGCGGTGAAATCATTATGTTCTGCGGTCATACAGTTGTTCCTTTCCCTATGCATGTTGGACAACAAATCTATATGGATACTGGGGCATGTTATGGCTATTTGGATTACAAACGATTGAAATACTATTCGATGTGGGGAAGTCGGTTTTTTAGTTTATCTATGATGGATGTGAATAACGGTACCGTGTATTCCTGTGTAACAAATGAGAAAACGATACCGGATGAAAATGGAGATTATTTCAGGCGTGGTGATATTTTGACTATGGGACAATCGGTTTACCCAAGTATATTGAAATAAAAAAAGGGAGTATACTCCCTTTTTTTAATAAACTCGTTTTACATAGAGCATGTTGTGGAATTTTTCTTTTTGTGGTTCTGACATGCATTTTTCGATGATGGCAATCTTTTTAGGGTAGACATTCATCTTTTCGTAAAAGTCAATGATTAAATGGTCTGCATGGATTCGTTCCCCAACTGTAAGGCCAGCGGTTAATTTGCTGATGTGCATCATAAGCCCCATACAGAACATTTGGGTGTCAAATGCTGCATCCATTAGGATTTTTTGTTGGCTTTGCCACTCAATATAAACTTCTTGTTGTGACTGGTCATGGATGAACACTGTATCAAAAGCAGCAAACTTTTCAGCCCACAACAAAATCGGGTCTTTCTCTACTTCTTTGGACAACTGGTTTCGCTCAATTTCAATTTGAACCGGACGCAAGTCATCGTAGTCAAAAGTGTTTTCGTTAAACGATTTGTATTGGTGTAATTTTGCATACTGACCGATAAAATCGAAGAACTGATATTCCAAATATTTGTAGTTCTTGTATTCTTCATCTGTCATGTAATCGAAGTCTTTTTTCCCATATGGGAGAAAGAGTAGACTGTCGTTGCTTGAAAACAATTGTTTTGACAGAGTAAGCAAGTATTCTTTTGTTTTATTTTGTGTGATTGTTTGATTGGGATAGGAGAGTAGGTCTTTACCATCCATCTCGATGAAAACCTTGTTGCTCTCTATGATAATCTCTTCCATGTTTGCCAAGTTTTGCAAAGAAAAAATAATACCTTGAGCCAACATAGGTGACATAGGAAAGTAAATTGGTTTTTCTTGGGTAAATGTTTTAAGCATTCTTTTTAGATTCCTCAATCATTTTGTTGGTTTCCTCTACAGAAACCCTTTTCAGATAATAGTTTAAAATTTTATCTTCGCTATTAGAACCATACAATACTGCAATGTGCTCTAAAGATTTGTAACGATTTAGTAAATGTACGGCTTTTGTTTTACCTATGCCACTAGCAAATTCAGTACCGGAAAGCATTTTGTATTGCAAAACTTTTTTTAGATAATCAGAGAAAGTCTCACAACCATTGGTTTCCAATTTGTTGTAATGGTTATAGATATACTCTTTTACATCGCTGATTTGTTCAACGCTGTTTTTATTGATTATACGATAAACTTGAACACCATTTAATACACACAAGCCAAATATAATTTTGTGTGTCAATAAACGACAATCTCTCAACGAATAAACAAAAGAATCAAACTCGTTTGTATCAATAAAACGAATCTCAACATTGAGTTTCAGTTGGTCTTTATTCTCATTTTGTTTTACCAGAATAACGAAATTTTCATTCGGATTGTTATCAATGAGTTGTTGGATGTATTCTTGCCCGAGAAATTCTAAGCTGTTATAGTCAATATATGTTGTCATGTAATAAATTATTTTTATTTAGAGCTTCTTATTTATGAAATTTGAAAAGTCAAAAGAACTTGGTTTCACCAAAGAGGATTTGTACCACATTTTTAATGTGATGTCCGATGAAGAATACCAAGCATACGTAGATAATTATAACGCAGAAGCAGAAGAGTTATCAAATTATATTAAGCACCTTGCTTCTACTTTTAGCAGGGAATTTTATCCACTTGCTCCAGTTGAAATTAAAATCGTTGAACGATTGCTACGTACAAGGGTTATGGGACATTCAGGTATTTACGTTCCCAAGTTCCACGAAGCTATTGCATTACAAGCATCTACAGGTTGTACCACAGCCTTCATGTCTGAAGCACCATTACGTACTGTCATGTTTAAGGACTTTGCCGATGCCTTAAGCCCTCTTGGTATGATTTTTATCATGTTCCACGAGATGCAACATTACTACCGCAGACATATTACTCGTTTGATGCGTAGAAATCCTTATACTTGGAACGTAGCAACAGATTTGGTTATCAATTTTGACCTACTTTACAATAAGTTACCTAAGATTGCAAAAGAGGCTGGCATTAAAACAAGGTTTAACGACAGAGTAACCAAGTTTGATATTTATGACGATGGCTACGAGTATTTAAGAGATATGGCAAACTATATTGGTAATGAGTTTCCACCAGAACACCTGATTGGAACACCATCTGACATGTCAGATTGGTTTAAGAGATTCAGAATTGATAAATCAATGACCGAAGAGGATATCTACGAAGCCATTAAAATGATGGATTTTGGTAATGATATGAACCAATCTGATAATTTGGACAATGATAAAAATCAATCTGACGAACAAAACAAAAATAGTCAAGATGGTCAGAGTGATGAGCAAAATCAAAATGGGGAAGGACAATCTCAACAGAATGGTGGCCAACCACAAGATGGACAAGAACAAGACGGTCAACAACCACAAGATAGTCAAGGACAGTCTCAAAATCAAAATGGTCCATCACAATCAGGTGGTAATGGTCAATCACAAGATGGACAGCAGCAAACAGGTCAAGGTTCACCAACGGGAAAAATAGCTGGTGATACAGCTTCTAATGGTAATCTAGATGATGAGCAACATATTCATACTGGTCATGAGATGTTCAAGAAAATTAAAGATTTCTGTGAGCAACAAAACGAGTTTGACAAAATCTTTGGTAAACGCGCAGACCAGATGCGTAATGAAATGAGAAAGATTGCCAAAGATTATGGTATGCCAGAAACCAAGGCTGATGAAGCTGCCGAATTACAAAAGAATAAAGACGAAATTAACAAAATACGCCATGAAGTAAGACAGGAATTTGATAATTTTGGTACTGAGGCTGGTGATTTAGATGAGAGTATCAGACGTGAAAACGATATTGAGTCTAAATTACAGTTTGCCTTTATGTTGGAATCAATGGCTAGAATTAAATCAAATAGTGGAAGATATGAACCTGGACAAGAACCTAGTGTTCTCAGTCGCATGTCTAAACTACCAGACATGCAAAAAAACATGAATATTCCCAACAGACTGTTTTTAAAGAAAAAAGAGCAAACCAAATCAGAACTGAATGCTCTTGTTATTATTGATACTTCAGGTTCTGTTTCTATGCAAGATTATCAAGAGTTTCTTGCTGAAATTCGTAATGCTGTCATAAATTATGATTTACACCTACACTGCGTACCTGCTGACGTAGAAGCAAAAGCAAGTTACCGTTTTGTTATCAATAAGGAAAACTTTGAAGAATACGAGAAAAACGGGTTTAAATTCAGTGGTGGTGGCGGTACCAATATGCTTGGACCTTTGGCAAACGAGTTGGTATATGCAAAAGGCGTAGAGAAAAACGGTTACGATATTGCTATTGTGTTTTCAGATGGGGGGTTTAGTGCGTTTAGTAAAGACGAACTGATGAAAGAAATGCGTAAAGCCTATAACCGTTATGAAAAAGACTCTACAGTAACATCAAAAGAATTTATGGAAACCAAAAAACGATTAAAAGAAGTGGCTGGAGAATTCCAAAATCCAGTTATTCTTATGGCCAACACGCAAGAAATGTGCTGGGGTGAAACCGTATTTAAAGGTTTTAAACAAAATGAATTACAAGAATTCGTTATTTCTAAGAAAGCATCAGATGTGGTAAAAGTGAAACCAAAAAGAAATAATCGTATGGGTTCTTTAAGTAACAAAATAAAAGCACGTTAAACTATTTTTTAGGAAATTGAAAACTTATGGATATTAATGAAATCAAACGCCAACAGGAAATTGGTGAAATCAATAGAAAAGCATATGAACAAACTATTCGTGCAGAACGAATGACAAAAGGACATTGGGGTGATGATGGTGTACTGTCTGTCCCTGTTTCTGTTGCGGTTGAAACCGCCCTGTTCAGTAATATGCCTGATTTGCTTCGTACACATGAGTATGCGAAAGAGCATAACATCAGTCAAGATGAAGCCTATGATATTTTGAATAAAGGTAAAACCAATCCAAAATCAATGGTTAAGTCTGCAACCTTTATCGGTGGTAATGGTATTGGTAAAACAGAAACAGTTATTGATGAAGTTGTGAAAGACCTTAAACGTCGAAGCATGAATCCAATTATTTTTGATGGTCGTGATTTGCGTAAGCTTCCTAAAAACGATAATGACGTACTGATTCTCTATTATTCTTGTGTTGGTGTTGAGTCACATGAAATTAAAGGTATTCCATCTATTCAGATGGAAGAGCGTACCGAATATTGGAACGGTATGAAACAATATGAAGAAGTATCTGTTGAAGAAGGTGGAGAAATCATTACACGTATGCACGAGCTAAAACGTAAAGTACCTACTCTACAATACTCAGAAGCATACAAATTATCTCTATTGAAAGAGTACAAACATGCTGTTCTGATTTTTGACGAACGTAACCGCTCTCCAGAAGTCAGTCACATCAATGCGATTTTGGCAGGTGAACCTGTTGCTGGTTTTGAATACCCACAAAACATGCTGGTGTTTGCATTAGAGAACTCATCTAATGACAGATTGAACCAAACCTATACCGTTGACGGTGCGGGTAAGACTAAATCTTTGACTTACATGGTTTACCAGACTGCAAAAGACTGGGCTCGCTATGCACAGATGAAGGGCTTGCACCCTGCCGTTATTTCATTTGTTCTACAAAATGAAAAAGTTTTTGAAACACAGATGGATAATAACGTTGAAATTGCATTTCCAACCTATCGTGGTGCAGCAGAATTGTCTAGAACCCTATACAATTTAGAAAAACAATATTCTGAAATGAGTATGCCTGTTCCAACTTTGGTGGTTCAATCACAAGCACAAGCTGCAATTGGTAATTATCCAAAACGCGATATTGCTCGTGATTTTGCACACTTTTATCAAGAATCTCACGTCAGCATCATCAGCGCACTGGAAAACACTTTGCGTACCGTTAAAGGCGAGTTCGAGTTTGGTCTGGGTGACGACAAAGATACCGCAAAACTGATTGCTGCTGGTCGTACCAACTCAGAGCGCAACAAACCTTACTATGATGTTGAGAAATACGGTAAGTTTGACAAGATGAGCAGCGCTGAAGCAGATAAAATTAATTTGCGTATTGCTTCTGGTCGTGACTATATCATTAACTTTACAAACAAACTGTTTGGTGGTGGTGAATATAATGTTGTCAAGATTGCACAAGTTACAGCAATTAAAGATGTGGTAGAGAAAAACGGTAAGGATAAGTTTGCAAAAGAGCTTGGTTTGACTAAAGAGGACAAAGAGATTCTTGATATTTTGTTGTCCAAGTCACATGTTGTTGATACCAACCGTTACTTACCATTGTCTAAAAAGTTGAATGATTGGTCTTACAAATATCTTGAGGAAGACATTAATGAACATCTTAAATCAAACGAAGAGATTTCACAATTTGCTGATTTTACTGTGTTGGGTGTTGTGATTGAGACCATGTTCTTGAAGCTTATGAAAGCCATGAGCCCAACTATTGAAGACCAGTCTAAAATGAGAGCTTTGCGTTCTATTTTGGAAAACGAGGTTTTTATTGATAAAAACAGCTACGGTTTTGAACTTGTTAAAAAGCTCTACCCAACCGGCATTCGTGGTGAAGACCAAGTTTATCCAATGAGTCGAGTTTGCCATGAGTTGTCACGCAGCTTGATTTCCATAAACCATGCCCCTTATATGGATAAACAGGAATACATTAAACGCGGATTGGTTGCGAGTCAATATGACAAAAATGAAAACAGCGATAAAATGAAAACAGAACACAACGTGATGGAATATCATGAAGTAATGAAAATCTTTAAAGAACATCCTGAATTGGAAATCTTTGAGGATTTCGCAAAAGATGGCAAACCTGTTGTTAGTGAAATCCAGTACAACAATATGCAGTTCTTGTATGAGGGTTTGAGTTTTGAAGTTGGGGTAGTTTCCCTAGACAATGACAAAACACTGAAATCAAGAGGTAGAAAGAAAAAAGTACAGTAAATGCTTTGAATTTACAAGAGTTCAGAAAAACTAAAGCAAACAATTAAGACTGCTACATAAATAAAAAGACTGGTTTCCCAGTCTTTTTTATTATCCCAACAGATATTCGATATTTTCTTCGATGATTGAATCATCAATGCCGTTTAGGTGACAATTGAATTTCTGGTCTTCCATTGAGATGTCTACATTACCATTTTGGACTTTATAGACAAATGAAGCATTGTAGTATTCTGCTTTTGTATCAGAAATCCACTCAACCAATTTCTCAATGGTTTTAATGGTATCTTCATCAACACTTACATCATATGACTGAACAACAGACTTCCCATGTTTAATGTTGATTTCGCCATCAAACGACATTGTGAATCCGTTATAAAAACGTTCATTAAAGTCGTCATCCGATTCATTATCAAGATACTGGAAGTTAGAGTACAGTCTATCGATAAAATCAAAATCAAAGTCAAACATAGATTGATTTGTTGCAAAACAAACCAAAGCTTTCCATTCATCACTCTCAATAGTGAAGTCGGGCAATACCTGTAACATGATGTCCTTTAATTCAAGTTGTTTACGAAAACCAAAATATAGCACATAAGAAAACTAATTGGTTTCCTTATACCAAGTTTTACCTATGTTAAATAATGATTTGATGTAAACGTAATAACTTAAAACAACTTAACATTTATATTGTGTAAAATGTGAACTTTCAAATTGGGGAACAAAAGTCATGAAACATGTATTGGTACGTGAAGACGAATTGCGTTATGAAGTTGAAAAAACTAAAAGTTCTTGGTTTATTCAAATAATGATGAATGATGTTTTGTCTGGTAAGATAAACTCGATAACTAAAGAAACGATTGAAAATGAAGCTCTTAAAAGTCTTGAAATCAAAGCTTTAGTTCGTGCAATTGCGGAATTAAAAAGCGAACGCCTGATTATAAAATACGGATTGGGTAAAAATGATTGGGATTTGGATTGGTATTCCATTGATGAAGACAACCCACCGGAAGACATTATGTTACCAAGTCAAATCAAGGAAGCTATTTTCTCTTGTCTTGAACACAATAAAACCGATGATAAATACATCTGGTTTACATTGAATACTGAAAAACTATTGAACGACTTGGATTTAAAAGATAAATTGACTATCCATGTTTCAACCCGTGAAATCATGTTACCTAGTGAAAATTTATGTTTTGTGCAAACAACTTCTGGTTTAACTAAAACCATGAACGCTATTGCAGGATGTTTGAGTAAAAATGAACTGGTTGATTTTTTTGATAAGCATTTGTCTGTTTTTGAAAAAGTATGCCAATTAGTTCAAAAATACTCAAATAAACCAGTTGACATGGATGACTTGAAACTAATGTTCTTGTCACACTTGAAAATTGAAACACAAAAAGAGTTTAAACCTGGTTTTCATTGGGTTAAACTTCGCTTGTCACCAGAATTTTTCTATGAGTTGTCTGAGTTAGATATTTCGCATGAGTTTTATGCAAAAGAATACGGAGAAGTATCTCTAGACTTTGACAGCTTCAAAGAAAACGGGAATGATTTTTCATGTAGTATTAAATGTACTGACGATAATGGAAATCGGTTTATTGTAGTAAATGCAAAATTTGATAATGACGAAATTTGTGGAATATAAACATGACAATTAATGAAAATATCAATTTATGTTTTTGTTTTGTTTCACATTTTTAATTTTATTTATAAATTTAGTGTTGAAACTAATGAACCAAAATTCTTTCTTGCTTTCTCAGAAGAAACATTATTAACTTTAATTCCAATATTTTTCTGTATTATTGTTGTTGCCATTATTTCTTATTCCACAACAAAAGTTGTTGCCGAATATAAAACAAATGTTGTTGATTTTTATCAACAAGTTGGCAATAGAAAGGAAATGGATTTTTATGTTGTTTTTATTAATAATGAAAACAAGAAAAACATCTTTGTGTTGAACGCACTTATAATATCGGTGACGAAATCACAATTGTTGAAACAATGGACTGGTTTGAAGATAAAACATACAGAATTGTGTGAATCTATGAACATCAATTAGTGGAATTTCACTTATTTAAAAAAGAACTGGTTTTTCCCAGTTCTTTTTACTTTTTACACCCGTTTAACTGTCTTCTCATGTATTCTGATTGTGAAAATGACACATATCGTACCGGTTTATCAATAATAATATCGGTCTTTGGAATGACATATTTATATCGAATATGGGTTGTCAATGTACCAAAATTACGCAAGGTGAATTTTCCTTGCGATTTCAATTCACTGGCTACAAATTCTGTAAAAGCATTGATAACCGATTCGACTTCTTTTGGTGTAACTCCTGTTTTTTCCGAAATAATTTCAAATAATTCTGTTCTTTTCATGTTTCAAACACGTTTCCAATAAAATAGTTATTCAATCAAATAAATACAACTTATCTCTTCATCTCTCTTTTTAAATAAACACAAATGTCAATCAACGTAACCATACGCATATCGCCAACCCCATTATTCATCAAATACTCAAATATAACCTGTGGCTGAGAAAACGAGCGTAAACGAATCGCCTGTTTATTCTTATTCAGAACCGCATTAACCTCCTTGTTGTAAAACCTTTGATACCCCACATCGTTGTTCATAATCATATTACAAATATCAACTTCGACAACTTCCTTAGTGGCACCAAAATCAGAACTGATACGCTCAGAAAAGAAATTGAAAAAAGCATTTAAGTTAAAACGCTCTTTTGTTCGTGTCAGATACTCGGTCAGATGCTTATACAGCAAATTATGTAACTCAGTTTTTACCGCTCTTTCCTCAGTAGATGAGCTGTTGTCAATGTTTAATCTTCGATTAATACTATCCAATGCAAATTGTGTTTGTTCGCTAACCTTTGTTATTTGTGATTGTTCAGGTTCTTCTTTTTTTAATTCAACGACTTCATGCTTTACTTCCTCATCAATAAAATCATAGAAATTATCATCTTCTGTATTACTATCGTCTTTAACGACATCATCGTGCAAAAAAATACTACCGCCAACCTCTACAAATGATTCCATACCGGACATTTTGACTTGTACCGGATTGAGTATTGAGAAGAATGGAATACGTCTGATTTTCTCTTCTTTATTTGAACTATTTGAACCGACAATCTTAAATAATTGATAAAAAACAGCAGCGTTCCCCACATAATCATAACTGTTTGCTTTGACACGAATGATTTCAATCGTGCTGCCTTTTTTGATACTGATTTCAAATGGGATTAGAAGCTGCTCCATTTTCTGTATTTTCATTATTCCATCGCACTTTTAATGGAAATAGATTATAAAAAAATCCCCAACTAAGGGGATTTGTATTGATGTCTGTTTTTTGTTGTTGTTTTCCATGATTTAGAACATCTCTCACTTGGTACAGCACAATCAAAATATCTTACGAATCCGATTGTTATGCTTAATTGGAATAATAGGTAAATTATTCAAATCTCGCCAATCATTTTTGAGAATATCTTTCGTTTGCTCTTGTTGTTTCAAGTTTTGCAAATGAATTCCGGAGCCTACGCCAATAATCCATATACCAATGCAATCTTCTTGCAGATAAACCTGTCATGAATTTATAAAAATTATTCTTATTCGGCTGATTATATTTGAATTTATCATTGTGATAATTTGCCACAATATCTTGTTGCCATGATTTCATCGATAAAACGAGTGAAATCAATATAATCCAATTTCATTGTTTTCCAATTTTCAATTTCCTGATTGAACATCTCTGTGTAATTGTTGAAAAACTTATGGTTTCTATCACAATGAAAATTAATATATTTTTTAATTGTTTGGTGAAATAAGTTGTTTAAAACATTTCAATGAAACTGTTAAATTTGTCTTTGACTTTATATTTTCTGTCTAAACGAGAGAGAAACGTATAGTTTTTCCACGCAAAACGTAATTCTTTTTCTAATAAATCGCGTTTTTCTTGTTTACTTATATGAGACATGTTGTACAGATTGATATAGGCAACATAGAAAAACAATTTTTTGAAATCCATTAAGTTTTTCTCCATGAGTTGGCCTACTTATTTTACTCTTTTTTATAGTTGAGACAATAAGATTTACTTTTTTTTAAAATTGTTTGTTATAATGTCAAAATTGAATTATTAAAAATCATGATTGAAGAAGTAAATAATGACGATTTTCGTGGTGATGAAGGTGATATCTCTTCAGGTATTGCCTTAGCTTTTGAAAAACAAGCACTAGAAGCTGCACGAGCGAAAAGTAATATTCGTAATCATCCAAGATACTCTGAGTTTGACGGAGAACATTGTGTTGAGTGTGGTGAAGAAATTGAACCTGCGCGACTTGCTTTGCAAGTATCCATTTTCTGTGTTCAATGTCAAGAAGATATTGAGCGCAAAAGCAAACTTTTCGCTGGTGGTTGATATACCATTATTTTTTTTTGATATTACTTAAAGTCTTCCAGTTAAACTGATTACTCTATGTTTCAAACATAGAGTAATCTTTTAAATCACTTTCATTTTCACTCTACCGGTTTCACTAACCAATAGAGATTCGTATTTATTTTTATCAATTTTCCCTTCTTTCAATAGCTTTTCACCCCATTCAATTAACCGATTATAGTTTTTCTTTATTTCATCAGGACCAATTCGTTTTCCATAAATCAAATTAATGATTTCCAATGCAGTTATCTCACGTTCAAAAACCTTATCATCAATATCAACAACTGTAAACTGATGTCTTTTTGATAACTTGTTGTAAACTGTTAGATTAGCGCGCTTGAACTTCAACTTGATTTCACCAAACAGTTTGTTATAAATGCCAATCAAACCATTGGTTCGCAAAAATGACATACCAATTCTGTCTTCCAGTGCTTTTTTCACGCCATCGGTTGTCAGTTTTTTTTCATCAACAATAATACCTTTCATACCCAACAACATGAAAAACTGTTCATCCATAAAATTGGCAGAAATCCGATTACCATAAACAGACAAGATTTTCTCTGTGTTGCGACTTAAAACTTCACTGATTTTATCAATAAAATGAGGTTCGCTCTGCTTCATCTCGTAATGATAATAAATGTTCTTCATGTGTTTAATGAATATTTTATCAACATTACCATCATTCAATTCCAATACTTTGTCCAACCAAGTACCAAAGAATTTCAAATAATCTTCATCTTTCAGACTATCTGGAAGGATGGCAAAGAAACCATCAATAAAATTAATCTCCAGCTCATTATAAAAAAACGGTTTATCAACAAAATTCAATGAATACATCAGATAATCCATACTTTTTGTAATGTCATATCTCAAAAAATGCAACATCAAATTGTTAATCGCTTGGTAATCTTGTGGATTGTCGATATGATAGTTGTTCGGATTAAATGCGTTGATTCTTGCCTGTTGTTTTTGAAGTAACTCTGGTTCCATAGGAACATCAAAGACTCCTTTATTTAAATCATCTTCAATGAATTTGAGATAGACATCTGGTGAAGTGTTTAAAATAACATCAGGTAATTTACTTTTAGATGTTTTTTTCAGTTGTTCTAGTGTTGGATTATCATTATTCATAATATTCTTTGCTTATATTTACCAATCAGGGGATTTTATTTTTTCTGATAAAAAGTACAATATCGTTTTTCGTTCAACAAAGGAATTTTAAAATGCAAACCAAAAACATTGAACTAATCAACAGCGCCTTATCATTGGAGAATGGTTCCGATATCGGTATTTCTATTATATCAGAAATGAAGGAAGCAGACAGTATTAAAGTCAAACTGCAAGACAAACCACAAAATAGTCTTGTTCGTTTCATCAAACAGTCTTCCGAGTACAAAAAGTATATGGGTAGTGAGAACGGTTACATGTTGCTCGTTAAAGATAAAAAAGCCTTCCGCATTGTTGCTTTTTCATATCAAAACAACAACGAGGAAGACGTAACCAATGCTTATGAGATTATCCAATATTATTAAGCTATATATTCAGTAATCTCATCTAACTCTTTTTTAATGATTTCCAAAACGTCATCATAAACAAATGCTTTAGAGCATGGTGCACAGTTGCATTTTGCAAACTTATGTCCTGTATCATCCTGTACCATTTCCAGTAAACCGGATGAGCAGGCTGGGCACACAATCCCAGTAGTACCAGATGCTACACACAAATCAATATCACCATCAAAATATAGTTTTTCCAACATGAGACTTACCAATTTCTAATTCTCATAAACTATAAAAAAGAATCTATCATTCAAATGCAACCAGATATAAGATTTTCCATAGACAAAAATGCACAAACGGTCATATATGTGGATGCAAACAACCTGTTACATCGCGCATTCCATGCAGCAGCCGCATCAGCAAAAAAAGAAAATAATCCTAACATCTCAGGTTTAGCTAAAAGTTTTCTCATGTATATGGCATATGGTATTAAACAACAATTCAAAAATACATACTGTTTTGCTATTTTTGATGGTCAAACCAGCCTAGAATCACGTTTGTCTTTTTATCCGGAATACAAGGCAAATAGAAAAAACCAAGAAAGTGAACATAAGGAACACGAAATAGAATTTTGCCAATATGTAGAAGAAATATTTCAAAAGCTCGGATACAACACCTACACAAGCGAACACATTGAAGTAGACGATACAATTGGTATTCTTGCCGTTACATCAGCGAATAAGGGCTGGAATGTCATCTGCGTCAGCTCAGACAAAGACTACAGACAACTTTGCCAATATTCTCCTAACATCAACATTTACTCATCCCAGTCAGATAAAGTCTATACCCAGAAAAACTTTGTAGAACAATGCCAAATTGAACCAAGCTATTATGTTGATTATTTGGCTATGCTGGGCGACACAGTAGATAACATTCCAGGTGTGATGAAAGTAGGTGAGAAAACCGCAGTTAAATTAATTACTGAGTATGGCAGTATTGATGATATTTATGTTGGCTTACAGAATGCAAAAGATTCTGTAGTTAAACGTAATTTTATTGCTGCTTATGAAGATGGAACTTTGAGCAGAAATGAAAAGCTGATTCGTTTTCATTTTGACAACGATGTTCTTATCGATAAAAAGAATCTCAGAAAATCACAACTATCATTATCTGATATTGATTCTTTAAACGAATTTTGTAAAGAACATCATTTGGATAGTTTTAGAGAAAAATATCTTCGTCCGTATTACGAACAACAAAAGGGAATGCGTCCGTGATTAAAAAGTATGACATATCAGAAGTAGAGAAAGTCGTTGATGATTTTCCTATTGGTAGCGAGATAGCCGAATATGTTTATAGAATGACTTGCTCTGGTGATAAAACGTTCAATAGGTTACTCAACAAAGCAGTGAGTAAAATGGATTATGACCAATATATTTTGTTTTGCGAAACCTATCCGGTTTATCATGTTGTTCCTAGTTTTAAAGTGTCTGTTGCTTTACATAAGATGGGAAAATCTAATTTGATTTTTGATGATAAAGATTATTTGTTTATGGATGATGACCGGTTTTTATATGATGATGAAGTTAGAAAACTGACACATGAAGAACAAGATTATGTTTTTCATGAACTTTGTAAAGAAATAGATGAGAAAAAATATGGATATTTAGCTATCCAAGATTTTATGTATAAAACGGACAACAGACTGAAAAATAAAGCGTTTTTATTTATTGTGAAACAATGGAAACGTGGTCAAAGTGCGACTTTAATGCTTGATGGGTTGACGTTGACTGATGAGGTGAAGAAAGAAATCATTGAACTAAGTAAAGTGGACAATAAAGTTGTAAATGAATACAAGTATGATTTATTGAAATTTTTCTGCGATGTTCCTGAGATTAAAGAATTGTTTTCCGATATTTATGAGACGAAAAAAGAAAAAATTTTAGCTTCTTGGGAACATTATACTTCATTCGTTGGTATTGGAAAAATTGGACACCAACCAAATGATGACAAGTTTGTCAAAATGCTATTTGATGATATTAAAGACAAACTAAATAATGTTGATGAACATTTGGAGCGTTTTTTAACTGATGCAAATAAAATGTATTTAGAAAAAGAAATTATGTTTTTCTGGACGCATATGTTTCTTAATTTCGGAAAACAATTCACCATTACTACTTATGATGTCGCGCATCTTGAGTTGATACAATCTCCAATTACCATTCATTTTACTTTAAGAAACAAAGAACAACCATATTGGTTTTATGACGAAGAACTAAGAGATGCAATCATTTTAGCATCAAGTAGAAATCACAAAATTACATTTGATGAATATTATAAACCTATTATTGAGAAACTATTTAAAGACGGTGACATTACAAAAGAACAATATGATTATATCACACCAAAACAACAAAAGAGAATAAGAAAGATTGAGCACTTATGAGTATTGGAAACAAAGACGATTATCTTTATTTTTTAGATAAACCTATTGCATCAACAGAACACATAATATCAACAATTATTAATTGTGAGTTTAATGTTGACGAAGAAGTGATTGAAAAAACAATAGATTTTCTTAATTATCACCGTGGGCAATACGACAATTTTGCAAAAGCGCAAATTGCTCAACGTTTTAAAGATGTACCAGAAATAGCAAATCATCCTGTTTGCCAGTTTTTCTTAAATCCACCAACAGAAAAACCTGAAAAATTAGAAGACCTAATTGGTGGATATTTGGCACGTGATTCTGATTATGTAAAATCAGTGAATAAGATTATTCACAATATGAATACTGATGAGTTTATTGCTTTTAGAGACAAATACAAATACCTTGTGTTTAGTGCACCAAATTTTGAAACAGCAGTTGATTTACATCAACGAAATATGAAGAACTATAGATATCGGGACTTTGTTGATGATGCCTATTATTTTTTGATGCTTCTTGAAGATGATGTTGATTTTATAAATAAAATCAAAAATCTTCCAAAAGAAAAACAAGATTATGTATTTGATGAAATAGCTAAGGAAATCGAGTATCACAAAGACGGATACAATTGTTTGTCTTTGTTTGCTGAATATACAGACAGACAAGATTTAATGAATAAAGCTTTGATTGTTGGGTTAAATGATTTACTTAATGGAGAAGATTTCTACAAAATAGAGATTTACAAGCTTACGCAATTATCTAATGAAGCTTATCAAGTGCTGGAAAAAGTGTCAAAATCGAGAAGGGTAAAACCAAATGATAAGGTTTGGTTATTATCCAAGCTTTACGATAAGCCTAATGTTATTGACATATTCAGAAAGACTTTTGATAGTTCTTGTGATAAAATTGTGAAGGCGTTTGAAGACACAAACCCTTCGTTTAACGGAGACAACATTTATAAATTTGATGATAAACTGATTGGTTTGTGTCTGTATAATGTTAAAGACAGATTACTTAATGTTGATGATATGTATAAACATTATCAAGATATAAATCATCATTTCCTAAGTTACTCCAGTCGTTTTTGGGTTTCAGTATTCAATCAACTTGATAAAAAAGTATCATTGGAAGTACATGATGCAAATCACCTGTCAGATTTAACTTTTCCTATTGAAATTCGCTTATATCGTAGTCCACATAATTCTGATATTGAGACAGAGTTAAAACTGTTAAACGCAATGTCACTGTCTTATAAAGGAAAACATAAGCTTAAATTGTCTGATGAACTTAAACCGTTCCTTGAAAAACTGATAACCAATAAAAATGATTTCAAAACAGACTTCAACTTCAAAGAAATATATGATTATGTTGTTGGTAAACCAGCGAAGCAACAAAGAAAGTTTGGACAATTATGATTGATGGAATTGACCATATTGATGCTTCTGAGAAAAACAATTATATATTTGTTCCGTCGTCAATATTTGATGAAAATCATCGTAAAGAAATTCAAAATATTATTGATAAAGAAGAGCAAAAAGATGAATATAAAAATGAAACATTAATTGATACGTGTTTACATCAGTTAGGTGGAAAAATTTTGTATACAGATGGAAAACGATATTTTACTGTTCGCGTAAATAACAAATATGAAATAAAAGCATTACCACAAGAACAACAAGATTATTTTTTCGAAAATTTAATTAAAGAAGTTGAAAAACTGGATTTCCCATATTCTTATGTATTTATGTTTTCCGAATACACTGAAAGACAAGATTTAATTAATTCAGCGATAAGAATTTCTCAGAATAAAAACATTGATTGTTTGTTAAAACCAATGTCGTTTAATGAATTTAAACTTGAAAGTAGTACAATTGATTTATTTAAGAAAATCAGCGATTCTGACAATTTTACAGAAGAACAAAAAGAAAAAGTTTTGCTATCATTTACAAAACATGATGAAATTGTGGAAATCTTTTCTCCATATCTTAAAACCATTTACAACAAACTTTATGACTCATTGATTAATAATTCTCTTCTGAAACAAATTTATATCCACACATCCAATGACTACTATATAAAGCACATGATTAATTCTGTTGGTAAAGATGAAATCAATAAATCAATAATCCCGTTTGTTGAAAACTACTCGCAACTTGGAAGCATCAATATTAAGACATGGCTGAAAATTTTCGAAGAAGCAGGTAAATTAGTTTGCGTCTCAAACTCAGATTTAAAAAATGTAAAACCAACAATGGACATACATTTGTTCTACAATAAAAAAGAGCGGGAAATTGATACTAAAGTAAGAGTAAGAAACGCCATTGAAATATCTTTAAAATATGGAAATAAAATAATCCTTGACACAAAATTGAAAAATATTCTAGAAAATATGTTCAGACATAATAAAATCGATAGCGAATTGTACAATTTTGTAATCGGTAAACAGCAAATTAAAAAACAAAATTTGCTTTGTAAAATACGGAACATCAATGGACAAACCATATACCACCAACATTACATTTGAAAAATGTTTTCCTAATTTAAGCTCGGATGACATGATTAACTATTTTGGCATTATTACCGATGAAATCATGGCAACGGAAGAAGAGTTGAACGAATATATTTTTAATACAGACACATCCGGTTACAATGAAGAGATGAGGGCTCAATATGTCCAAGACTTACATGTGGATATCAATGGCCGTATTTGTCAGTATGAAATTGATAACTTAGCCACAGAAATAACGTTTGCAAAAATGATTGGTAAAGTTCGTGAGTTCTTTTGTAGCCAGTTCTCCAATGATTTCAGTTTCGATATCATTGGTTTTGCCGAAGTAGGCTTTATTCCATGTGTAAACATTGGTAATCCTGATGATGAATTTGTATTTGACTTGGGTAATATGGCTGGTATGGGCTCATATACCAAACACTCAGAATACTTTGAACTCATCAAGTTTGGTGTCAAAAACACTACCAACCTTCAATCAATGTTTAATATAGACCTTGAAGACATCCAGTTGTCAGATTTGCAAGAATATATTGATTTGGATGTAAAAAATAAAGAGGACTTTGTTCGTTCTTTAAATAATAAGATTTCATTCGTGCAAAAAATATTGGATAATACGCCAGAATTTAAGAACAAGTTTATTGTTGACGATATCAAAGACGGTAAGCTTGTGTTACATGAAAGAAAACCTGAGAGAAAATCAAAAAATGAGCTACCCATTAAACAAACTCAATGAACAAATAAAAATCAAAAACAAAGAACTTTTAGCACGTATACTCATCTCCCTATACAAACAAAATAAAATCACCCACAATATCGTTGATTGGATTAGACAAGTTAATTTAATTGACTGCGATTACGAATTTTTTCCATCAAAAAAGGAACTCCTTAAATGTTGCGCTCCTAATTACTCAAACATAAAAGACCTTCTATCAACATCATTGTCTTTGTTTAAAAGCAAAGAAAAAATGTTTGCAGACAAAGATGACAAAAGACAGTTTGAAATATCAATCAAACAGTTGCTCACTTCCATGCAATTAATGGACAAAAAAGATTTACTCAAAACACCCATTGTTAATGATGTCAAACAGGCATTATCAAAGGAACAAAAACTGGTTGAACCACTATTGGACATTATTGATTATCTTGAAATCAAAGATTTCCCTATTACTAGAGTTAATCTAACAAAATTTGCCAAACAAGTTGCCAAACAAAAATATAGAAATTATTACGAGCTTATCTCTATTGTTTACAATCTAACCGTAAACCAAGAAGAACTAGATAACAGATTCTTTGATATATTAAAAGTGAGCGATTCTGATTTGTACATATTGGTTAACAACGGAAATATTGACCACATGTTTAAATATGGACAACAACATAAAACGTTTTTCAATTATGTATTGCAAAACTTTGATGTCAACAACTCAAAAAACAATCTAACAAACAAAAAACTGTCATACGCTTTGGCTTGGATAATAGCCAACTCAAACAATAAATCAGATGTTTATCTTTATCATGTCAATGATGTAGAACCATTGAAACTGTTACAGGAAAACGGTATCAAAATGTTCTTTGATATGAATGATGAACCTAATCCACAAGAATTACTACTGGTTAAGGATTATGTTGAGTTTACCGATAGAGTTAAAAAATCTGTTGAACATTATATCAATGATTGGTTGAAAGATGGTGTTATCGATAAAACCGGCTACGAATCATTACAATTAATGACAGCAAAACAATTATCATACAAAAAATCAATGAAATTGATTTGATTTAACTTGACAATTAATGGCTTTGTTTTATGAATTAAAAAGAACAAAAAGACTGGTGATATCCGGTCTTTTCTTATTTATACCTATAGGAAAACACACCATTCCCAAGATAATCAAGCAACAATACTTCGCCCTTATCATTTATCGTTTTATTCTCGTTGCTTAAAATCCCCATAACATAATGTGTCTGTACTTTTTCTCTTTTCCCATCAATGTAAACCTGAACCTTAATCTGTACCTGATGATTTTCATCATTACTTCCACCAATCACAATCACTCCAGTATGGTCAACCAACTCTTCCAAGTTAAACGCGGTTGTTTCATCCTTAGGTATAATAAAATGCACAAACGAAGCAATAAAGTGAAACGGAATCAAACAAATCAATCCAGTTACTAATACTCCTATTCCCATAGACATACGACTTATAGAAAATAATGGTAAAATTACTTCGTTTAACAATAATCCTGTTGCTGAAAAGCTCATCATCAACGATACCAAAAGCATCAGAAACGGTAATTTACCCACATAAAACCAGTTAAACAGTGCACCTACATCGGTATCAGAATCAAGATGAATGTGATGTCCATCGGGAAGTAGATTATCTAGTAAACCAGACATTGAGTGACCAATGAGAATAGACAAAAACTCCAATAAACCAATCATTACCATTACAGTAAAAACAATACTATAAACTGCATTTTCATGGACAAATAAAAAATCAAACATATCTTTTCAAAACGAATTTTTCATCAATTATATATAGATGAACAAACAAACTCAACAAATTAAAGAAAAAACAATGAAGTACAATCCAGACAAACTAGAATATCAACGAATGACAAAAGAACAATTGGATATATTTAATTCAATTGATAAAGAACTTCCATTTGATTTACTTAAAACAGAACGAAACATTCATGAACTGGCAATCGATTTTGTCTACCAATCAGCACAACTTGAAGGAAACACATATGACCAACATGATACCAGAGTCCTTATAGAATCTGGTCAAACTGCTGGTGGCAAACTGTTTAGTGATGCAGTTATGATTTTAAATCTAAGGGATAACTTTAATCAGATTCTCAATCAAAAAAGTAAAACAATTTTATCAAATCCAAAGTTGCTCTTTGATTTTATTAAAGATTGTCATGCAAGAATATCAGCCAATCTGGTTTTAACACATCAATCAGGTGTTGTTAGAGATGCGTCTGTTTTGATTTCCGGTACAAAATATACTCCACTAACCAATAAGGAAAATCTAAATTCCGAAATGAAGTATCTTTGTGCTGTTGCAAGTAAAATAGAAAATCCTTACGAACAAGCTATCTATTTACACAATAATATTGCTTATCTGCAATATTTTGTCGATTGCAACAAACGTACTGCAAGAAGTCTGATGATGTTTACTTTGTTGTCACATGATAAATTCCCTATTTTGTTTTGTGGTAGTAAAGCTGATTATATCAATAACATCATCAATTACTACGAAAATAATTCGCATTACAATAGCTCTGCTGATTATTTTTTGAAACTCTATGAGCAAACCAAAATTAAATATGGCGTAAAAGAAGACCCAATTATCAATAGGAAACCGAAAATCGTTTGATATTTTTATTTTTATTGATAAAATAGCGGTTCGGATTTGAAACACTATTTGAAACAAGGGGTCATTTTTGACATGTTAAAAAATATAGCAACTGAGCGATTAGCTAAACAACTAGCACACAATTTGAAGCAAAAGCGTTTGATGCGTAATTTAAGAATTGCGGATATGGCAAAGAGTACAGCATTATCTGAAAGCACGATTAAGAGAATTGAAAAGGGAGATGGTGGTGTTTCTTTTGATTCTTGGTTGCGCTATATGCGTAGAGTATCGGATGTTAAGAAAATGTTGGAAATGACTTCAATATATGAAGACGTTATTGATTTAGCAATCAACGAAGAGAATATAAGGAAAAGAAGCAGTGGGAAACTATGAAATTCATTATAATCAAAGTAAAGTTGGGATATTGTCAGTATTAAGTGGTGATGTCTTTTCCTTTCAATATTGTGCAGATTGGCTAGAAAACGGTTTTTCTCTTGGGAAACATTTCCCTATAGAATATGGGATGCAAAAACATTTTTTTAATAATCTAGTTGGTGTTTTTGCTGATATGGCACCAGATAGATGGGGAAGAAATTTAATTAGAAAAAAGTTAAACTCAGAGAATAAAAAAATTACAGAATCATCATTCTTGCTGGAATTATCTGATGAAACTAGACTTGGTGCGCTAAGAATATATGATGCACAAAATAAAGAATATCTTGGACGAGAAAAAACAATCCCACATCTTACCAGTCTGAACGAGCTTATGGCTGCCGCAAAAGATGTTGTAAACAATCAAAATAAAAAACTTAATCGTGGAGTAAACACTTTATTTTACCCAGGCTCTTCGCTTGGTGGCGCACACCCCCAAAGCCAATGTTTTTGATAATAAGACAGGTAAAACTTATATTGCCAAATTTGATAGTTATATATAATGTGGAAAAATATGGAACTTACTCAATTAAAGTTAATCCGTTTGACCACAGCCCAACTACAAGGGCTTAGAGAATATAAGCTTTTGAAGTTATATCCCGCTTTCTTGGCTATATTATACGCTGCATTAATGTCTGCATGTATCTCAATTCCGTTCTTCGAACAGAATAAACCTCGTTTTACACGTCTTCCCATATAGGTTTTGCGTTTTCTTATCGGTTCGTCATCAATAAAACTGCATTTTGAAGTATAAGATTCTTCACGTAAAGTGACTTTGATATCGTATTCATCCGCTTTATACTGAATGTAATCCAATAATTGTTTAAACGGAATCTGTACAAAATTCTGATTGACACGCTTGCCGAGATTAATATTCTGTTTCCATTGTTTATTATAGCCAACAACAATGTGGATGATGCCTTGTGAAACACATAATTCTATTAATTCACGACTCAATTTATGTAAACAATATTTCAGTCTGTTATTTCGTTTTTCATATGTCCTCGCAATGATTTTTTCTAACTTTCTCAATCGGTTTACAATATGTGATTGTTTTCTTATTAGTTTTTTGTATTTTTCTTCATTGAAATCAAATTCCATGTTAAGTTCATAGAATAAGACAGCATCGTAATCCATTTTTTCAAGTTGGCATTGTAATTTAATCCATTGATTTTTGAGTAAGTCTCGTTCACTTTTTAGTTTGGCTAGATTTTTGTTAAATCTGTGGTTTATTCGTTTTAACTGCTTTCCATCAAATAATACTCTGTGATTTTTAAAAACACACGACATGATTCTGTCTATACCTAAGTCAATTGCGATTGCATGTTCACCTTTGACAGCATGTTTTTGTTTTTCATTAACAATCAGTATTACTTGATATGAACGAAATGCTTTTTTGTAAATCACCCGAACTTGTTTGATATCGGCAAACGTAAGTTACAACTTACGTTTCAAGTTAGTGATGTCATATTTGAATGTTTCGTTCTGAAAATTGAATGAGATTTTGTTTTCTTTATTAAACTTATGTTTTGATATTGCTTGATTGGTTATGATAATGTTTGCCCTGCCGGTTTTAGAATCTAGATATCTAGGGAGCTTTGCATTACTATCCTTTTTACTATAAAATGATTTGACAGTTTGATAAACCTGCATAATTACCTGCTGTTTTACTTTTGCAGGTACAGGAGAAGCAAACGATTTCATTATGTCGAACATATCATATGCGGATAACAACGGTTCATGATTGAAGAATCGTTGTCGGTATTCATATAGAGTAGAATTATAGATGTTTTTGCAGGCAAACGCATACTCATCCAATTGGGTATTGGATTTGATATTTGCGATGACATACGTTCTACTCATTTTTCTTACTCATTTAAAAAATTTAAAATATTTTATCATAATTTTTAAACAGTTTTCCAAAAAATTTAAATATAAAACAAATACAGAAAACAATAAAAGCTCCATATATGAATATGAATATAATCAACTTTTATCCAATCTTGGTTTTAATGTTCCAAATATGAAACTTGTTGGACGCGATATTTTGTTGTCTGAACGGTTTGATAGATTAAATGATGAAAGAGTGTTTTATTTGTCTGCCATGTTAATGATTGGTTCAGATGAGGCCAACAAATCAAATTGTGATTTATCTTACTTAAATATTGCATTTTCTTTTGATGAGCAGTTCGGTGACAAAATGCTTTTGGTTGCTAATGAAATTTGGAAACGTGCTCTAGCTAATGTTTTGCTTGGTAATACTGATGACCACCTAAGAAATCATGCGTTTCTTAGAGTTAATGGACAATTTGTGATGTCCCCAATGTTTGATGTTACTCCATGTTTATATAATTCCAATATTTACAATAGAGAGCATGTCCTATCTATTGTTGATGGTGGAGAAAAAAACACCGATAAAAATGATGGAAGATTTAATTGAGTTCTCTGAATATTTTGGAGTTAAAAAAGAACAAGCAGAAAAACAAATTAAAGATATGATGTCTGCTATCGATAACTATAAATTTAAAAATTTAAGTAAATCCGAGCAAGAAGAACTAAGGAAAAATGTATTTTCTTTCAAAGAATATGGAATAGATTTTCAATCAAAACAAATTTTTCAAGTTAAAAGAAGAAAATAAAAAAAAGAAACCTAACAACCAGGTTTCTTTTTGGTTTTTAATAATTCGTTTTTCAAAATAGGAATATCTACTACATCAAGAAAAGCTTTTTGTAATTTCTTTGGTGCAGTTTTATATATATCAACTAACTGATGAAAATCATTTTCCACAATCAAATCAACCAATAAATATATTTGTTGTCTATCTTTTGCAGCTTTTTCTTTTTCGCTTCTATTGATACAAGAATACGCTTTGTGAATCACATATCTGTTTATGTCTGGAACATTAACTTGCACCACTCCCTTATTGCTAAATAATAAGTCATAGTGAGCATTCTTCGTTAAAAACTTAACATAAGGAATTGTTTGACTTCTTGTTCCTATTTTATTTTTCTGTGTTATAACAATTTTCTCGTCGCCATCAATTTGATTACCACTAAGAAAATCTATCCGAATGTTATTCTTGGCTTTAAATGAAGCAAATCCATCCAACAAATCAAAACTTGGAACACCAAAATATTTGATTAGATTCTTAGAAATCATGTTTTCATTTAATATTGAAGATAAATGAATATCAATATAGGATTCATTAACATTATCTAAATAGACATCAATATCTTGTGTCCCAAAACAAGATTCATGAATCTGTCTGTGTTGTGAATTTAAATATGGATTCAAAGAATTTGTACCGACCAGAACATTTCCATGTTTAAAATGATTCACAAAATCGCATAAAACATAAAAAATATTTTTATTCGATAAAACCAAGTCGTACTTTTTAACGTACTCCTGATATTCTTTTCCAAGTAAAACATACTCTTCTATTTCATGTTCGTCATATTTACCAATTGATATTTCGATTTGTTTTTTATCAATCATGTAAGCAAAATATTTGTATTTCTCACGAGAAAACACGCTACCTGAAATTAGAAAACCAATATCGTGGAACAATTGGTTTTGCCTCAATCTCTCCTTGAAATCGGTTAAAACGACTTCTTCCATTTCAAATCTATTCATAGTAATCAATATTATAAAAAAGACTGGTTTCCCAGTCTTAATTTTATTCTGTTTGTTCTGTTTTTACCATTACAATTGGTTGGTCTGTTGTTTTAACTTCATGTTTTTCATCTTTAATCGATTCCATGATTTTCTGTGGTAACTCTGTAATATTTGTTGCTACATTGCTACCAAGCCCCAAATCGCTCATCAAACCATCAAGTAATGGTGTGTACATGCGATGCTTTAAAGCACTTTGCACCAACTGTTCTGGCAAACTGTTGTTACCAGTAGAACCTGTTTCTTCATTTGAGTTTGGTAACATATTGCCATTCATTTGCACCAGTTTGATGCCATCAATACCTTCCAACGGTTTAACTGATTTTTCAATAATGTCAGGCAGAACTTCCAATAGACGCAACTGAATTTGCATTTTAATCTGTTCAACAGACATTACATTACCTGCTTCATGCAACTCACGCTGACCCTTGGCATCCACTTCATATTGTTTCTGTTTAGCTTCTGCTAACAGTTTTTGTGCATCAGCATCAGCTTGCGCTTGAATCTGAATGGCTTGTGCTCGGTTGGTAGCGGCTTCTTTCTCAGCTTGTGATGCAACAGTCAATTTAATGGCTTCTTTCTGTGCTGCTTCTTGTGCTTGAATCAATTGTACTTCTTTACTACGATTAGCAACTTCCACATCACGAGCGGTAATAACCTGCTCCTCCGCTTTAATTGCCTCTGCCTTGGCTCTATCCGCTTCTGCTTTTGCTTCAGACTCTTTTTGAGATTTTTCAGCTACCGCAATAGCGCGTTCTTGTTCAGCAATCTGAATGGTTTGTTTGCGGATAATCTCAGCTTGTTCAATCGCTTTCTGACGCTCAATTTCTTGCTCTTTAATATCACGCTCAGATTGAATACGCTTCAATTCAACTTCACGTTCGGCAGCAATCTTAGCTTCTTCCGCAAGACGCTCTTTTTCAGCAGCTTGTTGCTCAATCTGTGCCTGTTGTTCAGCACGTCGTGTGGCAATCTCACGTTCTTGCTCCATTTTTGCATATTCTTCTTCACGAACAATCTGCAAACGCGCACGTTCAGCTTCAAGGTTCTTGGTTTTAATCGCCAAGTCTGTATCCTGTTCAATTTCATTGCGTTTTTTACGGCGTGATTCGATGGTTTCAGTTAATTTCGCCAAACCCTCTGCGTCAAACGCATTTTGTGGATTAAAATGACGGAAGTCTGTCTGGTCTAACCCAGTCAAAGATACAGATTCCAATTCCAAACCATTCTTAAACAGGTCTTCACTAACTGTTTGTTGTACTTTTTGCACAAAGTCTGAACGTTTTTCATGTAATTCTTCCATTTCCATTTCAGATGCAACAGAACGTAAACCGTCAACAAACTTCCCCTCCACCAAAGAACGTAATTCATTAGGATTCATGGTTTTCATACCCAGAGTCTGTGCAGCAGTAGAAATACTCTCAGCAGTAGGCTTAACACGAACGTAAAAGTCAGCAGTTACATCAACACGCATTCTATCTTTAGTAATCAAAGCCTGTTCCGCAGCACGTTGAATTTCAAGTTTCATTGTGTTCATATTGACAGGAATAACTTCATGTAAAACGGGAAGCTGCAACATACCACCATCTTTAATTACTTTCTCACCACCAAAACCAGTACGCACATACGCTACCTCTTTCCTAGCTCTTTGATAAAGTTGAGTGAAAATAAATGATAAAACTAAAAAACCAATAAATACAACACCACCAATGATGCCAATTGTCACAAGATTCATATATAACAATTCCTATGTTAAAATTTCTTAATAATCATATCTCATTTTCTGGCTTTGTGTAAAGAAAATCTATATAATGCGTAAAGATTTTTAACTTAGGTAAACAAATATGAACAACCAAACCTTCAAACAAAAAATGATTGACGTTATTAATATGAACGACCTGTTCCGAACCAATGTCTTCCAAAACAAGCAACTCATCAAATCACAAAAACAATTTGTTATTGATGAAGCCAACGAAACACTAGCAGCACTAAATAGTTTTGATACACGAGAGTTCGTTGACGGCATCGGCGATGTGTTTGTCACAGCTTCATACCTAGCCTACATCACACACAACAACCAATCATCATTCGATATCCACTACAACGCTCACCACCCAGTACCCCTAAATATCAAATCCATAGAAACTACCCTGAAAAATATCTCAAACTACTCAGGAATAGATATGCTCAACATGCTACACGGCTTTGTCAACCTTATGGAAAAACAATTTGATATCATTGATGTGCTAGATAAAATCCATGTCAGCAACATGTCAAAATTTCCATTAGCCAGCGAATCGACACCAGATGTTATTGATAAAAACATCGAATACATTAAAGCTAAAAAAAATCTTCCCAATGTCGGTTACATCGAGAAGAACGGTCGTATTATTTATCTTGACCTAGATACGCAAAAATTCCAGAAACCTATGTCTTTCGTAGAACCAGAATTACAAGCTTATGAAAACAACCACCAAATCCTGAAACTTATGCGTGAAATCAAATTGTCTAGTGTTTGATTTTGGGATTCTTGTCTTTTTGTGAAGCTAAGTAATCTTCATGTGACTTACGGTCAAAACGCCCCTGTTTGTTATTCTGAACAATATTACTTAACTGTTGGGTTAAACGCTGAGTCCTAGTCAATTCTTGTGTCGAGATACGCATCATCTCGGCACTTTTTTTACACGTCTGCTTATACTGTTTTTCAGACAAATAATCCTTGTTCTTCATAAATTTGCGAACAGTTTGAAAATCGTTGTCGGATTTTAACTCTTTGAAATTCTTAATAATTCCCAACTCATTTTCTAATCCGGCATCCAATAAACGATAGTTTGTCTTTACATTATCCAAGCCATTAACCTTATCTTCCGGTTCAATTTTCTCTACATCAAAACCAACAAATGGAATCAAATCATCAATCATAAGATACTTTTCTTTTCTAACATGATAAAAAAAGACTACCAGAAGTGGTAGTCTGTCATTTATTTAAATTTTGGTTTGCTTACTTGTTTTACTACAACAGATTCATTAATCTCTTGCAACTCTCTCAACAAAGCATCGGTTTCCTTCGTTCCCTGAAAACGTTGTTTTGTATCATCTTCATGTGGTGTTTCCCAATATTTATCATCGTGAATATAATCGTTTCTCATTTACAGTTTCCTTTTATTTATTTGGTTGACTTTTTGGTTATGCTCATACATCTTAAACTCCTTTTCCAACTCTGGTTCAAACTCAAAAAATACTCTTTGAGCATCTTTATTATTTTGCATGTATTTTGCCAGACCATCAATATCATAGTATAGGTAATCCAAAACTTTATCACGATTACTGTCATCTACAAATTTAACCAAACGCATAAGAATCTCATAATTCTTATCATCAACATCACCACGTTGCAAATATAATTTGTCAACATGAACATCAATAGCTTCCATTTTGTAAATAAAAATAGCGCCCGATTGATAAACATGTGGAAACTCTGCTTCAAATTCCAAGAATGTATTATAATCCTTAAACGAAACACTACCTGTAACGATGTTTCTTCTCAAAAAATCCAACTGTTCTCCATAATCCAAACTTCTATACAACTCAGGATATTTGTTGCAAAGGTGTTCTGCATCACTACGCAAAACCCATTTAGCAATGTCAAATTTTTCAATTTTCCAAGAACTAAACTTAATGTTATCTAAGAAGCGAACACCATCAGTCAACAAAACACTAACGTAGTCTTTTAGTACATCTTTTCTATTAGCATCAAATAATTGATAATTATTGTGCACATCGCTACATCTTAAATATAAATCCAGTTGTTCTTCATGTGGAAGTTTTTTAACAAACTCACGAACAAACTCAGGCTGATAACTCAAACTGTTTGTATTGTCTAAAATACGTCTCGCCAATAAATCAGATTCAAATTTGTCTGTAATACTTTCACCAATTCTGCCAATCAATTTTGGGTCATAAGTGTGAACCTGTGTTTTCAAGAACATAGAGATAAACTCATGCTTTTCTAAATCACTGGCCTTCTCCATTTTATCAATTAAAACAGACAAACCATCATTACTCTCCATCAAAGTATTGTAAACACTTTTATCAAAGTAATCCAACTTTTGCACAGCATCAATAAAAGCTAAACGACCATCATAACTGTTTGCTTTAAACATCAAATTGCGTACAGTACGGTAAGTCAAATCATCCAGTTTCTTAACCACCTCTTCATCTAATCCTGAACCAATCTCCATCATCTTTACAATGCTGTTTACATCACCCACCAAGAATCCCAAATGTTTCATATAAAAATCAAAGTTATCCTTGTTGATAGGCAAGTTCAACAAAATACCAGGATTGTTAATGGAATTTCTTCCTTTTTCATTTAAAGCATTTGTTGCCAATTGTTGTAAATCATCAATGTTCGACAACACATCTTCCGGTAATTTGTCTTTCAAAATAGTTTCTTTTGGATTCTTGTATTGATTAATAAAGTTAAGAACGGCAGGAGTTGCTGATAAACTTAAATTTGTATCAACTTTAAATAAATCATCTACGGTAGCTATTTTAATGATGTCTGAAACGTTTTTCAGAGTTAAAAGAATGTTAGGATTGCGATGCTTGTTTGCTTCTACAAAACCTTTGTATTCCAGTCTTTGGTTATCATAAAGCTTTTCTAGAGAAACAAACAATTCATAGAGTTTCTCATCTTCTGTGTTTTCAATCAGATAGGCAATCTGTTCTTTTGTTGGTAAGTAAACATTATCCAAACCGTTAACCACAAGAGCATCTACTTCATCATATTGCTCTTTTTTATATCCATTCTGTACTGATATACCTCGTTTGATTGCCTCAACAACACTTTTTACTGCATCATCCATATTCTCTCACTTATAAAGTTATTCATATTTTAATTCAACATGACAAACATCTCTATTTGAAAAACGATATAATAAGTAAATTGACTATCTGGGTTTGTAACAGACACATTATTTCTATTATTTTATAATAATACTTGACAATTTCTTTTTTGTATTGTACACTAATTGAAATCGGAGACAACTATGATAAAAATGATTTCAATTGGCGAAGCTGCCAAAATTCTTAATTGTTGTGTTGGAACAATGAGAAACTATGACGACATCTTGAAACCGGTTAGAGGAAAACGCAATCGTTTGTATCGTGAAGAAGACATCATTGCGTTCAGAGACACAGGTAAAGTTCCATCTAATCAAACCGAAAATAGGATTACTATTGGTTATTCTCGTGTTTCATCTCATGACCAGAAGAAAGATTTGGAAACACAAGCACAACTGGTACAAACATTCTGTTCGGCAAAAGGTTGGGAATTTGAACTTTATTCCGATATTGCAAGCGGTCTCAATTTCAACAGACGCGGGTTCAACCATATTGTTTCTCTAATTCAACAAAATAAAGTTGAAAATGTAGTGGTGACTTATCAAGACCGTCTCATACGTTTCGGATTTGAGCTGTTTAAACAGCTCTGTGATGCCCACAACACCAACATCATTACCATTAACCAGAATCAGGAACATGGTAGTGAAAAAGAATTGTGCGATGACATCATTGCCATTATTACTTCTTTTTCAGGTAAATTACATGGTAAAAGAAGCCATAAAAACAAAAAAACACTAGAAACATTAACAGAGTTATTTGATGAATCTAACCTACGTTGACCGTTTTTACCCAAATGAAACACAGAAAATCGAGATTGACAAACTGTTTTCATCCTGTTTCCGTTTTTTTGCCACAGTATTTAATGATGTGTTTTTCAATAGGGCAAAGAAAAAAACAGATTACAAAAATATCAACTTTTGTTCACGATTTAACATCGGAACCAAGTACGCAAATAGTTTGATTGAACTTGCATTTGGTAGAGCCAAATTACATTTGGCAGAAATCAAAGATAAAATCAAACAGGCAGAAAAACGTCTGAAACAGATTGACAAAGAACGATTGAATATCAAAGATAAAACAAAACTGTGGGAATTGAATCGTGAAGAAGAACGTCTTAATGCATATTTTAGACGTAAAAAATCCATTACATTTGGTTCAAAAAAGTTACAGGCGAAAGACGTTCAATTGTGGCAGGAAAGAAGAAATAATTTTGCCTATGGTATAGGCGAAGGCGATGTCAGCTATGGAAACAACACCATTAAGTTGAAAAACAATGAAATTCAGATTCAGGTCTGTAATCGAGAAGTTATCCATATTCCTATCAAAAACCGATATCAAAATAAAAATACCAGATTTAACCAAGTATTGGGAAATGACGATAAAAAAACGATTTTCCTACTGAAAAAGAATGGAAAATATTATATCCACGTTTCATTTGAACCACCAAAAACCATACGTTTTAGCAAGAAAATGGGATTAGATTTTAACTTAGGATTCATCAGTTATTATGTTTTACACAATCACAGAAACGGCAATATCCATTATGACACTGGTCATGGTGCAAACAAAAACAAAGAATCCATGTTACAGGCAGTAAAACGCGTGATTCGTGTTGCGGTTGCCAACAGAATTGGTGTGATTAACATTGAAAAATTAGATTTTACGAAGAAAAAACAAGATTTAAAATCAAATATGTTACATATATTGCCTTATGCAAGATATACGAAAATGATGAAACAGGAATGTTATAAGGCAGGAATAAAGCTGCGCTTGGTTAATCCGGCATACACCAGTCAAAATGCCATGAAAATGGGATTGGATAGACATATAGGCGCAGCCATGTTGATTGCGAAAAAGTAATGTGTTTTTACCGTTTTTAGCACATATCTAATACATAATCGGGAAGGTGCGAGAATGAGTCAAACATTTAGCCCATTATGTGAGGTTTTATTAGATTTTAAAAACGGTTATTAAAATGAAAAATCCTTTATATGGCTTATTTGTCGGTGATTCGCTTGGCGTAATCAATGAATTCAAACACGGTGATAGAATTACTAAACTTCAACGAGACGCATATGATTACTATGATATTCCAAAACGTAACCATCTTGCCGGTGATTCAACAGATGATGGCGAAATGGCGCTGGCTACTATTGATACTTTAGAAACCTGGTTTAATTTGCAAGATGTAGAACAAAGTAAAGCCAAACTGTTGGAAATGGCCAACCTATATGGCTATTTGCTTAATGGTAAACAAAAACGCTTTGCTAACAAAGATGCCATTGCCTTATGTAAACAAATGATGGATAACTATTCAGATTGGTTGTACAAAGGCAAATATACGAGAAATGGTTGTCAAGATGTTGGTCAAACTGTTCATCGTGCTATTGTTGAATATGATGGTTTTAAAAACAAAGCCAACAATCATCCTGATAATATTGAATATCAAGAAGAGTTTGACAATTACATCGTCAATAGAATTTCAAGAACAGAAAATGTTGAGTTTGATGCCGGAAACGGTACATTGATGAAACAATCTGCAATCAGTTATTTTGTATTGAAACATTTTTCTATCAATAAAATTGAAGTTAATGATTTTGACAGTTTGACTACTTTGATTTCAAATAATAGTGATATTCTCTCAGTTTCCAATTTCTTATCTATCATGATTTCACGATTGACACATGACAATGATTTGGTGGATGGATTGGTTGTTGCTTTAAACAGTTACATCGTGATTAACTGTTTGTTAAATGAGTCTGGTTGTTCATTGGATAAAAATGCGAGATTCAATATGATTTCTTACTGGTTGAATATCTCAGGTTTGAAGTTTGAAATGAGTCGAGACAATCGTGAAAAAATGTTTACATTGTTGCATGTATTTATTGCACATGAACCTGTGGAAGAACTTGGTTTTATCGATAAAATTAAAGTAAAAATCGGTCTTAAAAAACAACAAACGCCAATTCGTGATTGGAAAAACAGTAAGCTAACAATTCTTGACGGATTGTTAGAACTTGAACCAAGCGGTTATTCTTATAAGTCTTTCATTTGTGCTTTACATTGCTTGATGAACCATGATGATTTTGAAGATGGTTTGTTGGCAGCTTGTAATTTGGGGGTGATGCTGATACAATTGCTGCAATCTATGGTCAGCTTGCCGGTAGTGTTTTTGATGTACCGGAAAAACTGATTACACCATTGTATTTTAATAAAGAACTGGAACAACTTTAATATGTTTAGATTACTTATATTAATCATTTCTCTTGGTACGTTCGTTTCAACCATTATTTTGATTTTTAATTTGTTTAGAAATAGATATGAAAATCCAAAACAATCTAATTTGTATCTCTTCTTTGGATTAAACAAAAAGCATAACCGTATTTTTAAAGATTTGGAAAATGACCGTTTTTCTTACAAGAAAAGTTCTGAATTAAATATTGTTGAATTACTTGAACAAATTAAGATGAACATTGAGTTTATCGGTAAAGATAAACCGCAAGTTAAGGAATTAAAAGATTTGGTTTTTGAATTAATGAACGATTATTCAACTACAAACATTATGTCTGATAAAACGTTGCGTGATAACTTTATGGCAATTATGTTTGAAATATTATTTAAATTACAAAAGTTAGCAAAAGAACAAGAAATTAAGAAAAACGAATATCGTAAAGATGTTTTAGGAGCATAAGATGAATATTGCAATTCTAATCTGTTTGCCTTTGATTTTATTCATGATTAAAGTTACTTTTGAAAATTCACTAGCCACCCCTAAACTGGAAGGCTATTTTATTCGTTTTTTATATGAAATTAAATTTCAAGTGAGGAAAATGATTTAATGCTTGACGTTATCATTCCGGCATACAATGAAGAGGAAACCATAGCTCGTGCAATAAATAGTGCACTACAGTTTCCTTTTGTTCAAAATGTCATTGCAGTAAACGATGGTTCTACCGATAAAACCAAAGAGGTTATCAATTCATTCACTGATACCAGAGTTGTCTATGTCGAAATGAAACAAAATATGGGCTTACCCAATGCTAGATATGCTGGTGCAATGATTAGTCAAAAAATATCAGACAACCCATATATTGCTTTTGTTGATGCTGATGATTATTTTGCATCTAATGGTTTGGATGAAGCTTTTCAAATTATTAAAGATAATCCACAGTTTTCTTGTATCAAATTAAATCTCATTGCTACTGATTTTCCTGAAATATATACAAAACATCCAAAGTTCCAAGAGATTATGGAGAGATGGCAGTTGTATACTATGACCGGAATATTTAACCGCGAAATATTCTTGAAAGTAGGACATATGGTATCAGGTATGAAAATCGGTGAAGACTTTTGTTTAATGTCGGCATTAAAATCATGCACAACTGTTGCTATGCATAGCAATTATGGTGGTACACACATTGTTTGGCATGATAATTTTACTGCTAAGGGATACATTGAAGAATATCTTTATGGAACACCAAATGTTATTGATGAAAAATTAATCATAGATTCCGAAACCAGAAGACAAAAAATCATTGATGTGATAAAATCCAGCAAATTTAACAAATTGCCGGTACAACATAATGTTTGATTATCTTGAAGAACTCTACAAATTACTGCTTATCTCAAAAGACTTTAAACAGCTTAATTATATTGGTTATCGTACATTTGCAGAAAATGCAAAATTCATCAAGTTGGTTGTTGTTGATGAAGACAATTGGAAATCATTAAAGTCAGACAACTTACATAAATTCAACAATTTAGACGATTTTATTGTTGCTCATAAGAAACTTATGGAATCGGTTGGTGAATGTGATTTTTGCTATATTAAACCGGCAAGCATTGTGCGTAATCATGTTATTCCGTTTGAGCTGCTTGACCTATTGGCATTCAATATTTCCATTGTCATAGAAGATATGAGTGTTCAAGAGGGTTTATCTGTTTTTGAAAGCACAATAAAAAAGAAAAACTGGCTTGTATTCGAACGCGAAGAAGAATCAGATGAACTAACCCTATTTAGTGCACTAAAAAATATCAATGAAACAAAATTTACATCCATAGATATCAATCGGTTTAAAGAGGTTCAAACAGAAATCTACATCCGGTACATCAAACAAAAAGTCAAACATCTTAACTATTTTGAAATGCTAAACCTGTATTTGCGTTCCAATAGAGAAGTACGCAAGTTTATTGTCGAAATGACAAAAGATTTATCCAAGTTTCAAGATGCCTTTGATTATATCAATAAAACTAAAATATTTTACCCAGAAAATAGTGTACTTTTAAATTATGATGAACACACATTTTCTTTAAGACATTTTCTCGCTCACGCAAATTATTATTTTAAAGAGAAAATAGATTCACCCATTTACATTGGTTTAGCAGAAAGAGATTTCCAAATCACTGATGCTGGTAAAATCAACAAACACTACGTTGATTTGTATCAAAAATTCGAATACTCCGTCGCAAAAGCAGAATACCATAAATATGACGGTGAACCTAAGTTTAATATTGAGCTTGCCGATAAAATCGGTGCTAAATACATCTTGGTTTACATGAACAAACTGATTAAATTTGTAGAAAACCCAAATAAATTCAAAGATGTTGATATCGATTATGAGAAAATTAATGTTGACGAACTGAGTAATATCGAATTATTTTTTGAAAAACCAGAGTTTGACTTAAACGAGTTTCATCATTTTGATGAAGTGACTTCCTATATCCAATCAGAATTACAAAAGTTGAAAAACGGTGAAATAAACGAGCTTCGTCCTGTTCTTTTGGTTGGCAAGCGTGGTATTGGTAAAAGTGAATATCTAAAAAGTCTGAGTTACTCAATTAATCGACAAATGTTCACCAAAGACATAACTCCTATTGATTTAATGGGGGAACTGTATGGTTTAAATCCAACATGGGGCAATGCAAAGCCAGGTTTTGTATATAAATCTGTTAAAGAGAGCCCGTGTTCTG